>OGPL01001066.1_pt1 | contig 26646 bp, 17 predicted proteins | sample 1552901 | NCBI WGS metagenome assembly OGPL01 (sample SAMEA2580244, study PRJEB22360) | human gut metagenome | biome: human gut; feature: human-associated habitat; material: faeces | place: Denmark | collected 2008/2010 | reverse complement strand
AATATCTCGGAGTAAAGTATGTATCAGTAGTAAACTCTGGTTCATCTGCCAACCTCAATGCATTTATGGCACTTACATCACCACTTCTCGGAGACAGAAGAATCAGGAGAGGTGATGAGATTATCACAGTAGCAGCAGGTTTCCCTACAACAATAACACCGGCTATCCAGTATGGTGCAGTACCTGTATTTGTTGATGTTACTATTCCACAGTACAACATTGATGTTACAAAGCTTGAGGATGCGCTTTCAGACAAGACAAAGGCTGTAATGATTGCACATACACTTGGTAATCCATTTGACCTTTCTGCAGTAAAGGCATTCTGTGACAAGCATAACCTCTGGCTTGTAGAAGATAACTGTGATGCACTTGGTTCTAAGTACACAATCAATGGAGAAGAGAAGTTCACAGGAACTATCGGTGATATCGGAACAAGCAGTTTCTATCCACCACACCATATGACAATGGGTGAAGGAGGCGCAGTATATACAAACAATGCACTTCTTAATAAGTGTATCCGTTCATTCAGAGACTGGGGACGCGACTGTGTATGCCCATCAGGAAAGGACAACCTCTGCGGACACAGATTTGACAAGCAGTATGGAGAACTTCCATTAGGATATGACCACAAGTATGTATATTCACATTTTGGATATAATCTTAAGGCTACAGATATGCAGGCAGCGGTAGGCTGTGCACAGCTTGAGAAGTTCCCATCATTTGTTGAGAGAAGAAAACATAATTTCGACAGATTAAGAGCAGCACTTGCAGATATAGAGGATAAGGTAATTCTTCCTGTACCATGTGAGAACTCAAGACCAAGCTGGTTCGGATTCCTTATAACAGTAAAGGAAGGAATTGACAGAAAGGCAGTAGTTGAGTATGTAGAGAGCCACGGAGTACAGACAAGAAATCTTTTTGCAGGAAATCTTATAAAGCATCCATGCTTTGATGAGATGAGAGCAACAGGAGAAGGCTACAGAGTAGTAGGCGGACTTGATACAACAGACAGAATTATGAGAGATACATTCTGGGTAGGAGTATATCCAGGAATGACAGATGAGATGATTGATTATATGGCTAAGACTATTAAGGAAGCTGTTAATCAGTAATTAACCAGTATATGTGGAGGGCAGTTTATGAGAATTCGTTTAGCAGATTATGTTGCCAATTTCCTTGTGGAACATGGCGTTACAGATGTATTTTCTGTAGTTGGAGGTGGTGCAATGCATCTTAACGATGCATTGGGACATAATGAAAAGCTTAAGGTAACATACAATCATCATGAGCAGGCGTGTGCCATAGCTGCCGAAGCGTATGCAAGAATTGATAACAGAATTGCCGCTGTATGTGTTACAACTGGACCTGGAGGGACCAATGCACTTACGGGTGTAGTAGGAGGGTGGCTTGATTCTATCCCTATGTTTATTATAAGTGGACAGGTTCGTTACGACACAACCTCAAGATATGCACTTCAGTTTACAGAGACACCGCTTCGTGCAATGGGAGACCAGGAATACGATATAGTTAAGTCTGTGTCTAATATGACAAAGTATGCAACTATGATAGAAGACCCTAAGGATATCCGTTATGCACTTGAAAAGGCATGGCATCTGGCAACAACAGGCAGACCGGGTCCAGTATGGATTGATATTCCTGTTAATTTTCAGGGCGGATATATTGAGACTGATGAGCTTGAAGGATATAATCCGGCAGAGGATGATGCAAAGCTTCCGCCACAGGTAAGTGAAGATGTTGTAAGAACTGTACTTGAAAAGATTAAGAATGCCAAAAGACCAGTATTCCATGCAGGTTATGGAATAAGACTTTCAGGTGCTTATGATGTGTTCAGATCAGTTTCAGAAAAGCTTAATATGCCTATCGTTACATACTGGAATGCAGTGGATCTAATAGAAGATGATAATCCTCTGTATTGTGGAAGAGCAGGTAATATGGGCGACAGACCAGGTAACTGGGCTATTCAGAATGCCGATTTAATACTTGCTGTAGGTACAAGAATATCTATCAGACAGACTGGATATAACTGGAAAACATGGGCAAGAGCAGCAGAGGTCATAATGGTTGATGTTGATAAGGCTGAGTTAAAGAAGCCTACTATCCATGTTGAGATGCCAGTATGGGCTGATGCTAAGGATTTCCTCACAAAGCTTGATAAGCAGGCGGCAGCTATTGCACCTGTATCAGCAGGTGGTGAATGGCTCGCAACAACACAGAGATGGAAGAAGGAATATCCGGCAGTACAGCCAAGACAGTGGGAGGAGAATGGAAGCACTGCAAATGTATATGCATTTGTAAGATATTTAAGCAGCAGACTTCCAGAAAACAGTCTTACAGCAGTGTCTAATGGCGCATGCTGTGTTGTAGGTAATCAGGCATATGTAATCCAGAAGGGAAGCCGTATGGCTAATAACAGTGCCATAGCAAGCATGGGATATGGACTTCCTGCAGCGATTGGAACTTGTATCGGCGGCGGAAGAAGAAATACAATATGTCTTGAAGGTGACGGAAGTATAATGATGAACCTTCAGGAACTACAGACAATACTTACTAATAAGCTTCCAATCAAGATATTCCTTATCAACAATAACGGATATCATTCAATAAGACTTACACAGAATAATCTGTTTAAGGAGCATTGCAAGATTGGAATTGGACCAGAATCAGGAGATCTCTCATTCCCTGAATTCAAGAAGATTGCAGAGGCCTTTGGATATAAGTATTACAGTGCTTCATCTAATGAAGAGATGAAGAAGACTGTAGATGAGGTGTTAAAGGAAGACGGACCTGTATTCTGTGAGATATTTACAGATACTAAGCAGGTATGGGAGCCTAAGAGCAGTACCAAGAGATTAGATGATGGTACACTTGTAAGCCCCCCACTGGAGGATTTAGCACCATTCCTTCCAAGAGAAGAATTAAAGAAACAGATGTTTATTCCATTAATGGACGAAGAGTAGTAGTAAAACAACAGGAGGCACAATGCAGGCAGCAGTTGTAACAGGATGTACGGGAGCAGTAGGCTTAGGTCTTATAGATGCTCTTATGAAGAATAATGTTAAGGTTATAGCAGTTGTAAGAAAGGATTCAAAGCGTTCTTACAGAATTAAGGAATCACATTCACTTAAGAAGGTTGAATGTGATCTTAGTGAGCTTGATAAACTGCCACAGCTTGTGCAGGCGACAGGAATTAAACCGGATGTGTTCTATCACTTTGGGTGGGATGGAACATTTGGTGACTGCCGCAATGATATGTATATACAGAATATGAATGTGAAGTATGCACTGGACGCTGTAAATGCAGCGGCTGTTATGGGTTGCAGTGCATTCATAGGGGCTGGTTCACAGGCGGAATATGGAAGAGTTGAAGGAAAGCTTAATTCGCAGGTTCCTGCATTTCCAGAGAATGGCTATGGAATGGCAAAGCTGTGTGCAGGACAGATGACAAGAATCCAGTGTGAAAAGCTGGGAATCAGACATATATGGACAAGAATACTTAGTGTATATGGTCCATATGACGGAAGTGCTACGATGGTTATGTCTACAATAGGAAAGCTGTTAATAGGAGAGAAGCCATCATGTACAAAGGGAGAGCAGATGTGGGATTATCTGTACTCCAAGGACGCGGGGAAGGCATTTTATTTACTAGGAGAAAAAGGTATTAATGGCAAGGTTTACTGTATTGGTGGGGGAGAGGCAAGACCGCTTAAGGATTATATCGAGGATATAAGAAATGCGGTTAATCCGGAAGCAGAGATTGGTTTTGGAGAAGTTGCCTATGGTCCACGCCAGGTTATGTACTTGTGTGCAGATATACAGGATTTAGTTAAAGATACAGGATTTGCACCGGATTATAAGTTTTCAGAGGGAATTGCAGAGACAGTAGAATGGTGCAAGAAGGAGATTTGAATGAATGTAGTTTATTATGGTAGTGATTTCTTTTCTGAGATGTGAGAAGTATAAATAGAATCATTATGTGAAAACAATGTTCAAGTATAAGAGATTAATATATATTGTAGAAAATAATATATCAGAACATAATAAATATAGATTGTTAGATATATTAAATAGATTTCATTGAAATATATTTTTTATAAGGATGCCAAGCCAAAATGAAGTGTATCCTGATGTTACAATAAATTTGGGAAGAATATATGCAAGAATGGTATTAGGGGAAATACTTGAATATTCTTGTGCGGCAGAGTCGCCCATCCAGTGTGGCGTGAGCCACCTGCTCAGATGGAATGAGCCACTTTAATGAGGGTATTACTCTCGTAGTAATTTATCTAGGCTGTATACCTCTCGCATGGATCTGTCATGCACAGCATCAATGATTGTGATATTAATCTGAAAACTGTCATGTGTAATTCAGTCAATGAATGCATCGGCCAGAGAACTTGCTTATCCTCCAAGCTGACCGTACCATTCTTCGAATACATACTGTGAGCAGAAGATGGTTGATGATTTCTTACGTCTCCGATGAAGAAGCTCGAAGATATCTTTCTGTTCCGTATCAGTTGGTTTAAGAAGCACCCATTTATCCAGAATGAGAAGCACCGGATTGGAATATTTTGCCATAACTTTACGGTAGTTCCCTTCAGTTCGTGCAATGTCCAGATCCATGAGTAAGTCTGGCATACGGACATATCTAGTGTTGGAATACTGCATGCAGGCTTCCATACCAAAGGTACATGCCATGTATGTTTTACCACAGCCTGTTGCACCGGTAATAAAAAGATTCCGGTGTTCAGATATATATTCGCAAGTGGCAAGTCTGTTTATCAGCTCCTTGTTCAGCCTGCGTCCGGAAGTATAGTTGATATCCATGATATTTGCTTCCGGCTGGTCGAATCCAGCGTTGCGGATAAGAAGCTTTTGGCGGTTATTCTTGCGGTTGCCGTATTCAATATCTACCAGCATTCCAAAACGGTCTTCAAAAGGAACTTCCTTAAATATCGGATCGTCAAGCTGGTTACGGAATGCATTTTTTCAGTCTTTCTTCCAAACCTGTTATTATTGGCAAGCACCAGCTGTTCCATCATTTTCTGCATCTTATCATTTAATGCTTTTGTTTCTACTGTAAGCGCTACATAATCACCCGTATGATTCATACAGTCTCATTTTATATAGAAATCAGATTTCTTAATGTTTATTAAGGCTACATGTGTCCTGCATCATCTCTGATCATGGCATAAGTTCTTCAAGTATGCTTTCGGGCTCATTTTTGTAGTCAAGCATCTTTGTCATGACCGTTTCCAGGTAAAGACGGATGTTTAATCCATTAACCTTTGCTGTTTCCGCAAGCGTATATACTATTGCACTTGCAGTTGCTCCCTTTACTGTACCGTGGAATAAAAAGCTCTTTCCATAACATAGCTTTTGACAGCTCGTTCGGCTGCATTATTGCTTATGGAGCATCTTCCATCTGTAAGATAGTTTTTCATATATGGTTTCTGATTCAGGGCATAGTTCACCGCTTTAGAAAACTTTGATTCACCAAGTGGATTCTGCTTTTCTACCCATTCCCAGAATGAATCCATCAGTGTGTACATAACCATGATAATCAGCGAGGAACTTTGCTGCATGATATCCGCCTCTGGTCGGCTGATATTCATATATCACAATTCTGTGTTTTTCAAATGCTCCGCTTGTATAAAGCCATATATATGACTTTGATTCCGGGGTTTTACCATCCTCATCCTGCACCATTCATAATCTGACAGACCGCTAACTCTGCAGGTCTGTATAAGTTCAGTCCAATATTTGTCACGCTCAGATTTATTCATAACTCAATCCACCGAAAATTTATTTGGAGTAAAATGATACAAAAGTCTGATAATAGTTTGAAGTGAAATGCTACAACTTTTGCAATCCTGATCAGGAATTTAGAGTATAATGCTCCAATTGTCCTAATCTTATGCCTAAATTCAAAGGATTTCACTACGGTGAGTTATGTAGCGCTTACCACATTTTCATGTGTTACATAATGAATATGAGGCTGTTTTCCGATTAAGCGACGGAAAGTTATATAAAGATGGTAATAAAAAATGGTCAACATCAATGATTTCAGAAATTGAAGAATGGTATAAAGATAACAGAGATGAATTGATAGAGGCTTGGGAAAATTTACATGGCTTGTGACTGTAATTATTGTAGAAATATTTGGCAAGGAGAATATAGATGGAGCATCATAGAATAGATCCGTATCCAATACCTAATGATATAAAGTTGATTTATATAATGAACCATAACTAGCAGATAAATCATTGCTTGATTATCCTGAATATAAAGACTGTGAGAATGAACAGGATAATATACGCATATTTGTGCCGATTGATTTGAATGATAAAGCCATATTAAGAAGTAACCATTGCAAGACTGGAACTGATACCTGACAGTGGTGCAGAGTTTTTTTCATTTGAGTTGATTGATAGATTAAGAGAAGAGTATGAAATAGATTAGTATTTTATACTATAATATTTCTTCCCAAGCTGCTGCTTCAGATTCTGTGGATAAACTTTATCTGGATTAACCCCAGCATCAACAGCTAGTTTCTTAATCAATCTCCATACATTAGATCTTTCAAGAGGGGTGCCTTTTCTAGTACAGAAAATCACCCCTGTTATTATATCTTCATGGTCTATATATTCATATAAGCCATCCAATAAATCATCTGGAATTCTGATGTTATATTCCTCACTGTTACGTATAACAGTAATTTTTCCAATTTCTAAAGAGTGTGTAGTAAGGTATTGCAATTCGTTTAATCTTATATCTGTATTTCCAAGGACTTGAATTAACATAGCTATTCTATAGTCGTTATTGTTTATAGCGGTTTTAAGGAGTTGGTTATATTCATCAACTGTAAGCAAGTCAGAAGCTGTTGATTCAGTCTTAGATTTCTTAAGATTAACGCAGTGAATATAATTTCTTCCTATAAAATTACAAAATGTGTTTATACATGATATAATTGTATTTATGCTGCTTATACTGTAATCAGCATTTTTAAGAATCTCAATATATTTATCTGCAGTATCCTGAGATATTGGGTAACTGTTATCAGAAAGAAAGATTTGAAATCTTCGTATATCCCGCATATATTTATCAAGAGTTATTCTGCTCTTATTTTTATTTATAAGAAATTCTTCGAATTCATTAATATCTGTTTTAGTGATTTTATCTATTATTTCTAGTCCGACACGAACACGCTTAGGTTGATGCCACAGATATACTTCTATATCAGCAATTCTCTTATGTCTGTCAATCTTCTTAACCATATCAGACTTTCCGCTAAGAGGCCCTTTATATATCATTAATTGATCATCTACAATATATCCATATGACATAGCAATACAGTTATACTCGTCCATAAGCTGACGAAGATATTGTTCTTCTTCCTTGTTAAGGGCGTTGAAATCCCCACCTATGCGGACAGGAGAAACTACATTAGGCATACGCCAGAGAAGTTTTTCAAGAGTCTTGGAATCTGAATCGCTCTCTATAAATATGTATCCTGCAAATAGAATGTCATCGTCAAGATGCCAGGAGCCCTCATATTTCTTAGCATGTTGCCAGATAGGAGAGAATACTCTTGCTGCTATATCTTCTGGAATGGCTTTGCGGCATTTATCAACGGCATCTAGCTCTCTGCCGGCAGTTGTGTGTGCTATGTACCACATAGGGTATACCTCGATTCTTCAATCTATATTGTATTTCATAAATAACATTATGTTGTAAAAATGCTTTGGATATGGTAGCTTATTTATATAGTTAATGCAAGAGTGTAGAGATTGATTCATAGATGAAGAAAGCTTCAAGGATTGTATAGGTACATGTTGTTTTTGAGAAAAGGAGTAGCAGCCTTATTGGTGATGCTGATAAAACATTATATTTTCATGTAAGTAAGATCATATTTGATGCTGGAATCAAGATAAAACAATTACCATGCGCACTAAACCCCATTGCATAATCCCAAAACATGTTATATAATAGAATGACATATGAGATTATATTGCTACGAAAAGCCAATAGGAGGATATGATGACAAGAACATACGCTGTTAAGTATAAGAGTAAATCAAAGATGTTAACAACACCTGAGCAGGTTGCCAAGACTGAGGAAGATATCAAGGCATTAGCACTTGTTAAGGATGCAGTTATTAAGGAAGACGGACAGGTTGTTACTGTTGAGGTTGAGAATGAGGAAGATTTCGAACCGGTTATGGACAGAGTAGTCAACATTTTCAGAAGAATTGATGACAAGTCTGAGGTTTCATACAAGTTCGGTCTTAACCGTGAATAATTCGAAGACTATTGATTAGAGTAAGCCTGTGAAGCCGTAGACTGCGTCACAGGCTTATATTATGTGTATGCCGGAACGGGTATGAATTATTTATGTATTATGTTTATAAAGGAGTAAAACAGTGAGTTTAGAAAGTGAAATTAAGAAAAGAAGGACATTTGCCATTATCTCTCACCCAGATGCTGGTAAGACAACATTAACAGAGAAGTTCCTGCTTTATGGAGGAGCTATTAACCTTGCAGGTTCTGTAAAGGGTAAGAAGACTGCCAAGCATGCGGTTTCTGACTGGATGGAGATTGAGAAGGAAAGAGGTATTTCGGTAACTTCTTCAGTTCTTCAGTTTAACTACGAAGGCTACTGTATTAATATCCTTGATACTCCGGGACATGAGGATTTCTCCGAGGATACTTATAGAACTCTTATGGCAGCAGATTCCGCGGTCATGGTTATTGACGCTTCTAAGGGTGTTGAGAAACAGACTATCAAGCTTTTTAAAGTATGTGTTATGAGACACATTCCTATATTTACATTTATCAATAAGATGGATAGAGAGGCTAATGACCCATTTGAACTTCTTGATGAGATTGAGAGCGTACTTGGAATTGCTACATGCCCAATTAACTGGCCTATCGGCTGCGGTAAGGAATTCAAGGGCGTATATGACCGTAAAGAGAAAAATGTTTCTTTATTCAAGGCAGCCATGAATGGTCAGAAGGAAGTTGATACTGAGATTGTTGACGCATCAGATGAGGCTGTTCTTAAGGACAGAATTGGTGATGCTTTCTACGACAAGCTTCAGGAAGATATCGAACTGTTAGACGGAGCAAGTGCAGAGTTTGACCAGGAAATGATAAGTGCTGGTGACCTTACACCGGTATTCTTCGGTTCAGCGCTTACTAACTTTGGTGTACAGACTTTCCTTGAGCATTTCTTATCAATGACAACTTCTCCGCTTCCAAGAAAGTCTGACCAGGGAGTTATTGATCCATTTACTGAGGATTTCTCAGCATTTGTATTCAAGATTCAGGCTAATATGAATAAAGCACACAGAGACAGAATTGCTTTCATGAGAATATGTTCAGGTAAGTTTGAAGCCGGAATGGAAGCCAACCATGTACAGGGTGGCAAGAAGATAAGACTCAGCCAGCCTCAGCAGATGATGGCGGAGGAGAGACATATTGTTGATGAGGCATATGCAGGAGATATTATCGGTGTATTTGATCCGGGAATATTCTCTATCGGTGATACTATCTGCAAATCTAACAAGAAATTTGCATTTGAGGGTATACCTACATTTGCACCAGAACATTTTGCAAGAGTAAGACAGATTGATACTATGAAGAGAAAACAGTTCATTAAGGGTATCAACCAGATTGCACAGGAAGGTGCGATTCAGATTTTCCAGGAGTTCAATACAGGAATGGAAGAGATTATCGTGGGCGTTGTTGGTGTCCTTCAGTTTGAAGTTCTCGAATACCGTCTTAAGAATGAATACGGTGTTGATATCAGACTTGAGCCGCTTCCATACGAGCATATCCGCTGGATTGAGAATCCTGAGGAAATTGATGTGAACAGAATTGTTGGTACATCAGATATGAAGAAGATAAAAGACCTTAAGGGCAATCCGCTTCTGGTATTTGCCAATAGCTGGTCTGTTAATATGGTACTTGAGAGAAATGAGGGCTTAAAGCTTTCAGAATTTGGAAGAAACTAGTTAATACTATACATTCAGGAGTCAGGTGATTACATGAAATCAGGATACAAATGTAGTGCAAAAAGAATAGCCGCAATTGGTGTCATGTTATGTATGCTTGTGCTGACATGCCTTACGGTTACTTCTGTGCTTAATACTAAGGCGGAAGAGTCCATTGGTCAGGGCCATGTTAATTATGATGTTACAGGCTTAAGAATCAGAAAAGGTCCTACAACAAACAGCAGTATTATTACAACTGTAAGTGGTGGATTTAAGTTTGATATATATGAAGAGACAACTGATGATGATGGCGATACATGGTATGGCATAGGCTTTTATCTTAATGGCAGTTATGAAAGGGGCTATATATATGGCGGTTACATAACTGTTGATAAGAGAAATGATTATAAGCCGGATGCGGATTTCGAGGAGTACCTGGATTCACAGGGATTCCCGGATAGTTATAAGGATGGGTTAAGACAGCTTCATGCGCAATATCCTAACTGGGTGTTTGTGGCAGATCATAATGGGAAAGACTGGTCGGATGTACTGGATAACCAGAATGTGATTGGTCGAAGCCTTACATATGGCTCAGCTGTATCATCATGGAAATCAGTAGCTGACGGGTGCTATGACTGGGAGACAGGAGAGTACACACAGCTTGATTCAGGAGGCTGGGTGCAGGCATCTTCTGCACTTGTTGAATATGCACTTGATCCTAGAAATTTCCTTAATGCAGATAATATATTTATGTTCGAGAATCTTTCATTTGATGGTTCATTGCAGGATGAGAGTGGTCTTGAGAGCATGGTTGATGGCACCTTTATGGAGAATTCAAGCCATAATCTATCATATGAAGGTAATGATTATACATATATAACCGGTTTGCTTCTTGCTGGGCAGAAATCAGGTGTAAGCCCATATCATCTTGCTTCAAGAATATTACAGGAGCAGGGAAACAGCGGATATGGAAGCAGTATATCAGGAACACAGTCTGGCTACTGGGGTTATTACAATTACTATAATATAGGAGCTTATGCAAGCGGTGGACTGACAGCGGTACAGAATGGTCTCAGGTATGCTTCAAGAACTGATTCAGAGACATTGAGACCATGGAATACGAGAATGAAGTCCATTGTTGGTGGGGCAATATATCTTGGAAAAAGTTACATAAACAGAGGTCAGAATACTCTTTATTATGAAAAATTTGATATGACAGGAAGAGGTCACCAGTATATGACTAATGTTCTTGCACCTAGAAGTGAATCAGTTAAGAGCGCACAGGGCTATAGTGACAGTAACAAGAATAATATAGCATTTATATTCAGAATACCTGTATATGAGAATATGCCTGAAAATGTGTGCGAGATACCTACAGGCAATGGTAGCCCTAATAACAGACTTGAGAGCCTGTATGTTGAAGATTATTCTATAACTCCAACATTCAGTTACTATACGACAGAATATAGTCTGATTGTGGATTATGAGACTTCATCAGTATATGTTGGGGGTTCAACACTAGATTCTTCAGCAGATGTAAGCGGACTGGGGTATCATGATCTTTCAGTTGGAAGTAATGATATTACAATTACTGTTACGGCAGCTAATGGCGATGATCAGGACTATACTATAACTGTTGTAAGACAGGATAAAGAACCTGATCCAACACCGGAACCAGATCCAGAACCGGATGTTGCTTATCCGGGATTTTCAACAACATTATCTGTTGATGAGGATGAAAAATACATAAGTGGTTTAACTGTATCAGGTTATGTCCAGGATGTGCTTGATAAGATTGATAATTATAATGGTGCTTATTCTAAGATACTTAATAAGAATGGCAATGAGAAGGATGGATTAGTTGGTACTGGCGATATCCTTATAACATATAATTCTTCTGGCGAAGAGGTCAGCAGATATGAGATTGTTATATATGGTGACGCTAATGGTGACGGAGAAGTTGATTTATTTGACTTTGTAGTTGTCAAAAGGTCTATACTGGGAATGTCAGAGCCGTCAGGAATATATTGGAAAGCAGCAGATTGTAATAAAGATGGAGAAATAGATTTATTCGATTTTGTTGTTATAAAGAGATATATTCTTGGCTTAGGAGATGTGAATCAGTAAGTAATATATGAAAGGATTACTATGAAAAATATAAAAAGATTACTTGCCTTTATCGGAATATTTATAATGGGTATATCATTAATCCCTGCATATTATGCAAAGGCTGATGAGCAGGTTTCTGTATCTATAAGTTCGGCAAGTGGTACAGTTGGAAGTGAAGTTACAGTAACAGTTACAATATCTGCTGATAAAGACATAGATGGAGCGACAATTAATGTTTCTTATGATAAATCTATAATTCGACCTGTTGATAAAGCAAATAGCGGAGTTGTAATGTTTTCCGCTCTTGAGATGACTAGTGATTCGACAGTTTCAATTTCACAAAAATTTGAAATTATCGCTGCAGGAACAACAACACTTAGCGTTACAGGAGATGCAAAGATATCTGTTAATGGAGAACCTGCAACAGTCAGCAGTTCTTCATCAGGAAAAGTCACTGCAAAAGCTCCAGCCAGCTATTCTTCAGACAACACATTAAAGTCCCTGCAGATAAGTCCGGGAACGCTTTCACCAGCATTTTCACCAGACAGGACAACATACAATGCAACTGTTGATGCTGATGTTACAGAGCTTGTTGTAAGTGCTGCCGCTAATGACAGTGCTGCCAAGATAAGCATAAGCGGTAGAAGAATGGACCCGGGAAGTAATACAACAACAATTACTGTTACTGCAGAAGATGGTTCAGTTAAGAAATATATAATATATACAACAAGACTTGAGGATGGTCAGGAAGCAACAACAGAGGCTGAGTCAAAGACAGAAGCTGTTACAGAAGATGCATCACAGGCGGTTAATAATGATGGAACTGTGACGATAGATGGCAGGAAGTATTCTGTTGTAAAGGATTATTCAGGAATCACAATTCCAGATGGATATCAGGAGATTGACTACGATTATAATGGTCAGAAGATAAATGCGGTTAAAGGCATAAAGACAGGTCTTATCCTTATGTATCTTGAAAGTGAAGATGGAAAAGGCGGGTTCTACATCTATGATGAGACTGCGAAAACATTTTCACCATACAATACTGTTGCAGAACCAGAGATAACATATGTTGTTCTGCCTATAACGAACTCGTTAGATAAGCCGGCAGGTTATGCACTTACAAGGTTTACCATGAATGGTAAAGAAGTGCAGGTACTTATGGATGCTGACAGACAGTACTGCCTGTTCTATGGAGTAAGTTCTCTTGGAGAGAAGGGATGGTTCAGATACAGGGTAAGTGATGGCTCGATTCAGGCGTATTCTGTTGTGAAATCTGACACTGCTAATGCTGATGTTAAGGCTGATAATGGAAAAACATCAGGAAACAGCAGATTCTGGCTGATGATAGTATTAATACTTGGACTGATAATAGCGGTATTTATAGTGATTACTATTGTTCTTTGTGCTAAGCTTGCGAAAGTGAAGAAGGTGTTTAACATGGCATCAAAGGATGGTGTTGACCTTGATGAATACACAGAGAAGGTAATTGATGGATATGCCGAGGATGAAGATGACAGTTATGAAGAACTTGATACATCATCTGATAAGATATCCTATGGAGACGATAAGTCAGGTAAGAGTGATGTTGAAGAGTTGAAGCTCTTTGATGTTGAGGATGATAAATAATAAAAAAGCCTTAGTGAAATCATTGACGGTTTCACTAAGGTTTTTTTACTCTTCTGGAAGCGACCAGTTATCAGCCTGATTGTAATAATCGTCAGACATTTCCTTGTACTGTGCACACAGGTATGCGTCATCTGAAGTCTTTGCAAGTTCTTCATAGCATCTGCCAAGCAAAGATAAAGGCTTGTTTCCGCTGCTTGCCACATCAAGTATGCTTTCTGTCTCAAATGCAGCATTATACAGCCACAACACAGCTTCTTCATAGTCTGTCTGGTTCATGTAAAATGTACCGAGAATCAGACACATTTCAGCAGGAGGATTGTCGGCAACTGCTTTTAAAGTGGTCTTAAAGAATGCGTCAGAGTCACCGTCTGCCATATATATCTTAGCAAGAATACAGTTGATTTCTTTCATTAAATCATTGCTTCTGCCTTCTTTGGAAAGAATATTTTCAAATATATCCCTGAAAGCAATAAAGTCGGAATCTTCACCAGATATAAGAAGTTCTTTGCAAAGCATGGTGACAACATAGTCTTCAATGTGGCCTCCTTTTTCAAATGCTTTGAAATATGTTGAAAAGTCTCTTTTGCTATGGTCGTCCGCCTGCATGTGAAGAATTTCAATGTCACTGTCATATACGATTGGCGTGAGCCGTACTGTTTCATGTATTGGTGAAATCCATGTGAATGGACGGAGTCTTTTGAAAAGCTTCGGGCGTAGTTCTTTGTGTGCATTGTATACAGAATTATATTCTGATGCATTGACATAATACATCTGGACAATGTCTATCTCTGGAAGAAGCATATGTTTCAATTCTCTTAATGCGTAGTTGTTGGTATCATCAAGCACTTCGTCTGCGTCAGCACTGAATATGTAGTCACATCCAGCTTTGGAAAATGCGAAATTTCTTGCGGCTGAAAAATCATTTATCCATTCAAAATCATATATTTTATCGGTGTAGTGAGCGGCAATTTCTTTAGTATTGTCAGTTGAGCCTGTGTCTACAATAATCAATTCATCATAAGTTCCTGCGTATGAATCAAGACACCTTGCAAGAATGTCCTGCTCATTTTTTACAATCATGCACATGCTTATTGATATCATGTTTTTCTCCTGTTCTTAATTGGATTTATATAGGTTATATCGGTAAATGCCTTGATTTTTTTAGGTATTCGTAAGATACTTGTTATCAATGATAACATATATCTGATACGAGGTACACAATGTCAAAAAAGAAATCTGCAGCAGAACCAGTTGAATATATAGACAGTCAGGCTTTTGACGCGGCGAAAGAGAAGATAATCGGTAAGAGCCATAATGACAAGGGGATAGGTACTTTGTCGGAAAAGACGTTGCATGCAGTATTAAAAATGTATTATGAACCCGATGAGGATAATCATGAGGTTGCAATAGATGGTTATTTTGCAGATATATATAACGAGCATGGGATAATTGAGATTCAGACGAGGCAGCTTAACAAGTTAAGGGATAAACTGTCAGTATTCCTGAATGAATATCAGGTGAGGGTTGTATATCCGATGCCGTATGAGAAGTATTTAAGCTGGATTGAGCCGGAAACAGGGGACATTACTTCTAGAAGAAAGTCTCCGAAGCGATGTTCTGTGTATGATGCGATGTTTGAACTGTATAAGATTAAAGCATTTTTAAAGAATCAGAATCTTAAGGTTACATTGCTGCTGATTGATATGGAAGAATATAAGCTTCTTAATGGCTGGAGTTACGATAAGAAGCGCGGAAGTGTGCGTTATGACCGCATTCCTGTTGGAATAAGAAAGATAGTTGAACTGGACTGTCCACAGGATTATATGCAGTTTGTACCAGAGGGACTTGAGAAGAACTTTACTTCAGCGGATTTTGCAAATGCAGCGCATATTGACAGGCAGACTGCTGCCAGTGTACTTGCAATGCTTAATTACATGGAACAGGTTAAAAGAGTCGGAAAGACAGGCAATGCCTATATATATGATATTGAAGAACATTATTGAATGGAGATAGTATGTACTCTGTAAATGGAAACTGCTTTCGAATATCTGTAAGAAATCTTGTGGAATTCATGTGTGCAGAAGGTGATATTGACAACAGGAATACAGGCAGCAATGATGTGAAAATCATGCAGGAGGGGGCAAGGATTCACAGGAAAATCCAGCACAGCATGGGAACTATGTATCATGCAGAAGTGCCTTTAAAGATTGAGATACCGCTTGTATCTGACTTAGGGATTGAGTATGTACTACAGGTTGAAGGCAGGGCTGACGGTATTATTGCAGATATTAATTATGACGAGGATGGCAATAAAGAGCCGGAGAGCGATGCAATAATTGATGAGATAAAGACTATGCAGACAGATGTTTCTCTGCTGAAAGAACCGGTCTATGTGCATAAAGCCCAGGCACTGGTATATGGTTATATATATGCAAGCCAGAAGAAGCTGTCAAAGATTGGAATCCAGATGACTTACGTTACTCCTGAGCCTGAGACAATCAACAAGTTTCTGGAAGAATATACATTTGAAAGAATTGAAGAGTGGTTTAATAAGCTGATTACAGGCTTTAAGAGATGGACTGATTATACATTTGATGAGAGGCATAAAAGGACGGAATCAATCAGAGAACTTAAGTTTCCCTATGAATACAGGGAGGGGCAGAAGAATCTGTGCGTGAGTGTATACAGGGCTATTGAAGATAATACCAATCTATATATTCAGGCACCTACAGGTGTCGGAAAGACGTTGTCTACTGTGTTCCCGGCTGTGCAGGCGTTAGGACAGCAGATGTCAGACAAGATATTTTACCTGACGTCAAAGACAATAACGAGAACTGTTGCGGAGGATACTTATGCTATATTAAGAGATAACGGGCTTCATATGAGAACTGTTACTCTTACAGCGAAGGACAAAATATGTCCACTTGATGAGCGCAACTGCAACCCCGTGGCATGTCCTTATGCCAAGGGGCATTTTGACAGGATTAATGATGCTGTGTACGACATAATAACGAGCCAGATGGTTATCGGAAGAGATAATGTCATGGAATATGCCAACAGACATAATGTCTGCCCGTTTGAGATGTCGCTTGATGTTTCGTACTGGTGTGATGGAATTATATGTGATTATAATTATGTATTTGACCCGGATGCGTCGCTTAAGCGGTATTTTGGCAATGGTGCGAAGGGTGATTATGTGTTTCTTGTGGATGAAGCACATAACCTTGTGGACAGAGCAAGAGAAATGTACAGCGCAGTGTTGAAAAAAGAAGATTTTCTTGCGGCTAAGAAGCTTGTCAAAGAGATGGACAAGCGGCTTGCAGGCGCACTTGACAGATGTAACAAGCAGTTGCTCGAATATAAAAGACAGTGCGATACATTCATGGTTGTGAGTGGTCTTGGAACATTTCCAGCCAGCCTTGAGCGTGTCATGGGACTTATGCAGAAGTTTATGGAAAGGCATAAGGGTGAGCCTGTGACTAACGAGCTGCTCGAGTTTTTCTTTGCAGTGAGACATTTTCTTAATATGTATGACTGTGCTGATGAAAAATATGTCTATTATAATGAGCATGATAATGATGGAAACTTTCTTGTACATCTGTACTGTGTTGACCCGTCTGGCAACATAAGTGAGAGACTTTCACAGGGCAGAAGCACGGTATTCTTCTCAGCAACGCTGCTTCCGGTCAATTATTTTAAGGAAATGCTTTCAGGTGATGTATCAGAAAGAGCGGTGTATGCACACTCTTCTTTTGAACCTGATAATAAGAGAATTGTCGTGGCTACTGATGTGACAAGCCGTTATACAAGAAGAAACGCAAGGGAATATGCCAAGGTACATGATTATATTATGCATATGATTTCTGGCAGAAGCGGCAGATATATGGTGTTCTTTCCGTCATATTCTTACATGGAGAGTGTTCTTGAGTGCTTCAGGTGGGAAAATGGTATTAATGTGGTCGAATGTGGTGGAGAAGATACATTTTTACCAGAAAGCTGTGTGAATGTGCTTGTGCAGGGAAGGTTTATGAAGGAGGCTGACAAGGAAAATTTCTTATCAGCATTTTACGAGGAACTTCCAGAAGGGGCTTCGCTTGCAGGATTCTGTGTGCTTGGAGGAATATTTTCCGAAGGCATTGACTTAAAGGATGAGAGCCTTATCGGAGCTGTCATTGTTGGAACTGGGATTCCGATGGTGTGCAGGGAGCGTAACATTTTAAGGGATTATTTTGATGAATTTGGCAAAAATGGATATTCGTATGCTTATGTTATTCCGGGAATGAATAAGGTGCTTCAGGCAGCAGGAAGGGTTATAAGGACGGATACGGATAAGGGCGTTATTGCACTTCTGGATGACAGATTCATGACTGGTGAATATGAGCGTATGTATCCTAGGGAGTGGAACAGGATATTTCCGGTCAGTCTGGGTAATGCTTATAAATGTATTAAGGATTTCTGGACGGAACAGGATATGTAGAGCATTGATAAAAAATGTACAATGTTAGAACTTGTAGTCGGACTGTATGTGTGATAAAATTTAGACAGATATTATTAAGGTCCGGATATATGATGATTTGGTTTGATTATGGGAGATGGGCTTATGCAGAACGTGGAAGAGATTAATAAGAATATAGAAAACAAAACTGTAGACAAGCAGGTCTGGCAGTCTCTGGGATTTGATGAATTACAGGCTATTGAGATTATCAGAGGAATTGAGAATGGCATTGATGTGAGTGTGTATTGCAAAGAGGAATTCAATGCTGCCCAGATGAAAGCATTAAGACTTGGTCTGGAAGAAAAACTTGATGTAAGCAGATTTGCAGATGCACAGTATGATTATATGCAGATGGAAGAACTGAAGCAGGCTGTGCGTAGCGGAATGAATATGGATGATATATGTAATCCTAAGTTCAGTCATTCTGTTATGAGAGAGATAAGGCTTGCATCAGAGCTTAATTATGATCTGACCAGGTATGCAAAGCTTGGTTATTCAGGAGAGGTATTAAGACAGATAAGACTTGCAAAAAAAGAAGATATTGACCTTACATTTTTTGTTGAGGATAATTATGATGAATATCAGCTCAATGAGATAAGGCTGGGAATACACAGCTGTGTCGACATAACTAAGTATCTGCTTCATGAATATAATGGGAAACAGATGGAACAGATCAGACTTGGACTTGAGGAGGGGATAGATGTTACTCCGTATAACATGGTTGGATTTTCATCAGGACAGATGAAGCAGATAAGACTTGGACTTGAAGAAGGAATAGATGTTTCTGAATATGCAGATCCGTTTATTGATGCGGTAAGCATGAAAGAGGCAAGACACAGAATTTCTGATAAATGGAATGACGAGAAGCCTGCACTTAATGAATTGCAGTCACAGGAAATTCTTATGGGACTTACAAGCGGTGTAGATGTTTCTTTATATGCTGATCCAAGATATACCTTTAAAGAGATGGAGAAGATAAGACTTGCACTTGAGAGGGGAAGTAATCTGGATGGGCTGCTTAAGTATGGATGTTAAGATGCAGCTATTACAGTACAGTGTTTTGATAATGAATGGATAAGACCTTCGGAAAGGGGGAACAGCATGAGCAATACAGAAATAGTTAATGAAACAGCTGATATAGATGATATCGAGTTACATGAGGTTTATGTATATATTGCAGATGATAATATGAGCGCATCAGTCAGGCTTGGCAAATGTGATGAAGGATATACATATGATGAAGTCATGAATAAGCTATCGCTTAATGGAATTAAGACGGGAATAGATGAAGAAAAAATTCGATGGATGATTTTACAAAAAATATATGACCAGCCTGTTGAAGTTGCTTTTGGTAAACCGGTAGAGGCAGGAAAAGATGGATATTATGAGTTTTTCTTTGATACAGATGCAATTAATAATAACAGACCTACAGTAAGAGAAGATGGTTCTATTGATTACTTTAACCAGAAGAGATTTGAAAAGGTTAATGAGGGTGATTTGCTGGCAAGATATCATGAGCCGACTAAAGGGGAGTTTGGCTTTGATGTATGTGGAAAGCTGCTTGTTCCTAAGCAGGGTAAACCAAAGCCAAGACTGCATGGTAAGGGCTTTAAGACATCTGATGATGGTAAAGAAACTTATGCTGCAATATCTGGAAAGATTGAATACTGTAACTATGATTTAAGTGTTGTTAATGTATATGAGGTTAATGGTAATCTAGATATGAGCATGGGGAATATTGACTTTAACGGGGATGTTAATATTACAGGCAGTGTGAGAAGTGGTGTAACAGTTCATGCCATGGGAAGTATATATGTTGGAGGCTTCGTTGAGGGAGCAACACTTATTGCTGGGAAAGATATTGTATTAAAGGATGGTGTTAATACTAAGAATTCAGGAAAAATCGAGGCAGGGGGAAATATATCAGGCAGATTTTTTGAGAATACAGAGGTTATTGCCAAAGGAGACTTACAGTGTAATTATATTCTTAACTGCAGGGTGCTTACATATGGCAGGATATTTGTTGAGGGACCCATAGGTTCTATTATAGGTGGTGATGTAACTGGTGTTATGGGAATCAGTACTACATCATGTGGACATGAAAGCAATGTAAAGACTTTGTTGAGAGTTGGTTCGACCAAAGAAATCAGAAAAGAATATGCAGAACTTATTATGGAACTTAAGGAAGTAGACGGACAGATTGAAACTTTTGAAATGGCTAATAAGAAGTTTGAGATGATTAAACAGAACATGCCTGAAAAGTATGATAGTAAAATGGCATTGAGAGTTACCCAGTCAAAGATTGTAAAGATGGCTCAGAAAGCCAAGCTTGAAGAAAAGAGCAAGGCATTATACAATCTTATAAGAGATTCAGAGAGAGCAGTTGTTAAAGTAAAGAATCATATATATCCGGGAAGCAGGATATATATGGATGATAAGACTTACATGCCAAGTTCTGTATTTTCACATATTATTGTTAAGAAGACACCAAGCACGATTATTCTTAGGGATTATGATGAATAAGTATATTACAGGGAGAGTATTATGATAGAAGAAGTTGTTTCGGTGGAATTGCCGGTGCATGAAAGGCTGGTAGTAAGAAAGAACAGACTTATGAATGAAGAAAACGGCATAGATATGCCAAGGATTTCTATAGTTACAGGCACTCATGGGGATGAACTTGACGGACAGTATATCTGCTATGAGGTTATCAGAAGGATTGAAAGAGAGAAGAATAAGCTTAAAGGAATTGTAGATATTTATCCAGATATTAATCCTCTTGGACTTGATACAGGTTCAAGAGGAATTCCTATGTTTGACCTTGATATGAACAGGGTTTTCCCTGGCGATAACAATGGTGCTATGGCTGAATATGTGGCAGCAGGTATTATTGAAGATATTATTGGAAGCGATCTGTGTATTGATATCCATTCAAGCAATATATTTGTAAATGAGATGCCACAGGTAAGAATTAATGATGATACGCAGGAAAAGCTTCTTCCTTATGCGAAGATGATGAATGCACAATTTGTGTGGATATATTCGTCTATTACTGTGCTTGATGCAACTCTTGCCTATAGTCTTAACCATCTTGGTGTGCCTACTCTTGTTACGGAGATGGGTGTTGGAAACAGAATTACGCCAAAGTATTGCAGGGATATTGTTGATGGTATATTTAACCTTATGTCTCATATGGGGATATGGGATGATGAGCCGAAAGAAGTGAATGAACCTATTATCTCTACAGAGGGTGAGGTTACATTTCTTACTGCTAAGGAAAGCGGAATATTCGTATCAGCAGTTGATTCTATGGGAAGGATTGGAATTGGAACGCATATAGGAGATATTATCGAACCTATTGAGGGAAGAATAATCCAGAGAATTGAATCGCCTACAGATGGAATTATATTTACATTAAGAGAGAATCCGGTAGTACATAAGGGGGCTCTTATAGCAAGAGTTTATGGTGGCAGATAATGAAGAAAGAGATTATTTATTCGTTAAAGGGTATATATAGAGAAGATTATCAGATAGAAGGCTACAGATTCGGCGGTGGTGAGAAGTCGGCATGTATTGTTGGTGCATTAAGAGGTAATGAGATACAGCAGCTGTATATATGTTCGCAGCTTGTTAAGGCACTTAAAGAGCTTGAGGCTCATGGTGCAATATCGCACAATCATGAGATTCTTGTTATCCCATCTGTTAACAGATTTTCCATGAATGTTGGAAAGAGATTCTGGCCTACAGATAATTCTGATATAAACAGAGCTTTTCCTGGGGATGTTAATGGAGATACAACCAAGCAGATAGCAGGAACACTTTTTGACAGAATTAAGGGTTACAGTTATGGCATACATTTTGCGAGCTTTTATATGCCGGGTGATTTTATTCCTCATGTAAAGATGATGGATACAGGATTTCAGAGTGCAAGTCTTGCCAATCTGTTCGGACTTCAGTACGTTGTTATTAGAAAGCCGAAGCCAATGGATACAGTGACACTAAATTATAACTGGCAGATGAATGGTACTAATGCGTTTTCAATATATACTAACAGCACAGATATGATTGATGAGAAATCTGCAAGACAGGCTGTGTCATCTGTTCTCAGGTTTTTAACCAGAATGGGTATACTTAAGTACAACAATCACAGTGGATATATTGCAAGTGTTATCAACGAATTTGACCTTATGGCAGTCAAGACTTATGATGCAGGATTTTACAAGAGACTTAAAGAGCCGGGTGATCCTGTATATCATGGTGAGCTTATAGCACAGATTCTTGACCCATGCGAGGGTACTGTTAAGAGTGAGATAATATCACAGACAGACGGTATTGTTTTCTTCGCACATACAGGTCCTACCGTAATGGGTAATCAGGTTGTTTACAAGATAATAAGAAGAATGCATGAATAGTTGTTTGAAAATATGTTTTATTGTGATACAATGGTTAAATATTAATAATTAATATAACTAATCTCAGGAGGAAGATATGAGCGGCGTAAAGAGAGTTTTTGTCGAGAAAAAGAAACCATTTGCAGTTAATGCGAAAGAATTACTTGAGGAGATAGGAGGATATCTTGGAATAAAGACTATTACAGATGTAAGAGTTCTTATCCGTTATGATATTGAGAATCTTTCAGAAGAAACATATAAGAAAGCACTTACTACTGTTTTTTCTGAGCCACCGGTAGATGATGTTTATGAGGGAACATTTCCAGTGGGAAAGGACGATTTCGTGTTCTCTGTAGAGTATCTTCCAGGACAGTTCGACCAGAGAGCTGATTCTGCAGAACAGTGTGTTAAGTTCTTTAATGAGAATGAGACACCAGTTATCAAGACTGCTGTAACTTATGTATTGACAGGAACTGTTACTGATGAGGAGAAGAACAGGATTAAGGAACACTGCATTAACCCTGTTGATTCAAGACAGGCAGCAGAGGATATTCCAGAAACTTTAGTTACTGAGTTCAAGACTCCTGCTGATGTTATTTATTTTGACGGATTCAAGGATATGCCAGAGGATAAGTTAAAGGAATTATATGATTCTTTAGGACTTGCCATGACATTTAAGGATTTTAAGTTCATTCAGGAGCATTTTGCTAGTGTTGAGAAGCGTGATCCTTCTATGACTGAAATCAGAGTACTTGATACATACTGGTCAGATCATTGCCGTCACACAACATTTGCAACAGAGCTTACAGATGTTAAGTTTAAGGACGGATTCTATAAAGCCCCTATGGAAGCTACATATAACAAGTATCTTTCAGACAGAGCAGAAATATATAAGGACCGTAAGGACAAGTTCGTATGCCTTATGGACCTTGCACTTATGGGTGCTAAGAAGTTAAAGGCTGAGGGTAAGTTAGCTGATCAGGAAGAATCTGATGAGATTAATGCCTGCTCAATTGTTGTTCCAGTTGAGATTGATGGAAAGACAGAGGAATGGCTTGTTAACTTTAAGAATGAGACACATAACCATCCAACAGAGATTGAGCCATTTGGTGGCGCAGCAACTTGTCTTGGTGGTGCTATAAGAGATCCATTGTCAGGACGTACATATGTATATCAGGCAATGAGAATTACAGGTGCAGCAGATCCTACTGTTCCGGTATCAGAGACAATTCATGGAAAGCTTCCACAGAGAAAGCTTGTTACAGGTGCTGCTCACGGATACAGCTCATATGGTAACCAGATCGGACTTGCTACAGGATATGTTAAGGAAATCTATCATCCTGATTATGTTGCCAAGAGAATGGAGATTGGTGCAGTTATAGCTGCTGCTCCAAGAAGTGCAGTTAAGAGAGAGAATTCTGACCCGGGAGATATCATTATTCTTCTTGGTGGAAGAACAGGACGAGATGGATGTGGCGGAGCTACAGGTTCATCTAAGGTTCATACAGAGAAGTCTATTGAGGATTGTGGTGCTGAGGTTCAGAAGGGTAATGCTCCTACAGAGCGTAAGATGCAGAGACTCTTCAGAAGACCAGAGGTTACTAAGCTTATTAAGAAATGTAATGACTTTGGTGCAGGCGGTGTATCCGTTGCAATTGGTGAGCTTGCAGCAGGTCTTAAGGTAGATCTTGATAAAGTTCCTAAGAAGTATGAAGGTCTTGATGGAACAGAGCTTGCTATATCAGAGTCTCAGGAGAGAATGGCTGTTGTAGTTGATCCTAAGGATGTTAAGGAATTCCTTCAGTATGCTGCTGAGGAGAACTTAGAGGCAGTTGAGGTAGCTGTTGTAACAGAAGAACCAAGACTTGTTCTTAACTGGAGAGGCAAGGATATCGTTAATATCTCAAGAGCATTCCTTGATACTAATGGTGCTCATCAGGAGACTAAGGTTGTAGTTGATATTCCTTCACAGGAAGACGATTACCTTAAGCCGGTTAAGGTTACAGATGTACGCGGTAAGTGGTTAAAGACTTTAGCAGACCTTAACGAATGCTCACAGAAGGGACTTGTTGAGAGATTTGATGGTTCTATCGGAGCCGGTTCAGTATATATGCCATATGGTGGTAAATATCAGCTTACAGAGACACAGAGCATGGTTGCAAAGCTTCCAGTGCTTAAGGGTTCATGCGATACAGTAACTATGATGTCTTATGGATTTGATCCATATCTCTCATCATGGAGCCCATATCATGGAGCAATCTATGCTGTTACAGATTCTGTAGCTAAGATTGTTGCTGCCGGTGGTGATTTCAGTAAGATCAGATTCACATATCAGGAATACTTCAGAAGAATGACAGAAGATCCAGAAAGATGGAGCCAGCCATTTGCTGCACTTCTTGGTGCATATGAAGCACAGATGGGATTCGGACTTCCATCAATCGGTGGTAAGGACAGTATGTCAGGAACATTTGAACATATTGATGTTCCACCAACACTCTGCTCATTTGCTATTGATGTAGCTAAGGAAGGAGATATTATTACTCCTGAACTTAAGAATGATGGTGATGTATTAGTCAGATTTGATATTAAGAAGAATCAGTATGATTTTCCAGATTTCGAACAGGTTAAGGCACTCTACAGTGCAATACATGAGCTTATCCAGAAGAAGGCAATCGTATCTGCATATGTTCTTGATGCTAACGGACTTGTGCCAGCACTCAGCAAGATGGCATTTGGTAACAAGTTAGGATTCGAAATCAGTGCAGATGTTAAGGAAGATGACCTCTTTGCACCAGCTTATGGTTGTATCGTTGCAGAAGTTCCAGCAGACAAGCTTAGTGAGATTACTACAGCTTATACTAGGGTTGGTACTGTTAAGGATAATGGTAAGTTCACATACAAGGAAGTTTCAATTAATGTAGAAGAAGCATTAAGCGTATGGGCTGATACCCTTGAGGGTGTATTCCCAACTAAGGCTTCTAAGGAAACTACACCGGTTGAAAGCAAGTTATATGAAGCACCAAGCGTACATGTATGCAAGAATAAGGTTGCTAAGCCAACAGTATTTATCCCGGTATTCCCAGGAACTAACTGTGAGTACGATAGTGCCAAGGCATTTGAAAGAGCCGGTGCTGATACAATCGTTAAGGTATTCAAGAACCTTGATGCTGAGAGTATCAGAGAGTCTGTTGATGAATTTGAGAAGGCTATTAACCAGGCACAGATTATTATGTTCCCTGGTGGATTCTCAGCAGGTGATGAACCAGATGGTTCTGCCAAGTTCTTCGCGACAGCATTCCGTAATGCCAAGATGAAGGAAGCAGTTGAGAAGCTACTTAATGAGAGAGATGGTCTTGCACTTGGTATCTGTAATGGATTCCAGGCACTTATCAAGCTTGGTCTTGTACCTAATGGTAAGATTACAGGACAGGATGCACAGTCACCTACACTTACATTTAATACAATTAACCGTCATATATCTAAGATGGTTTATACTAAGGTTGTCAGCAATTTAAGCCCATGGCTTGCTAATGCTGAACTTGGCGGAGTATACTGCAACCCAGCTTCACATGGTGAAGGAAGATTTGTTGCTCCTAAGGAATGGCTTGATAAGCTCTTTGCTAACGGACAGGTTGCTACACAGTACTGTGACCTTGATGGTAATGTATCTATGGATGAAGAGTGGAATATCAATGGTTCATACATGGCTATTGAAGGTATCACAAGCCCAGACGGAAGATGCTTCGGTAAGATGGCACATTCTGAGAGACGCGGCGACAGTGTTGCTATTAATATATATGGTGAGCAGGATATTAAGATATTCGAATCAGGTGTTAAGTACTTCAAGTAATAGTGCATTTTGGTTTAAATAATAATTGTATAATATAAATAAAAGACCTTGCAGATGACTGATTTATCTGCAAGGTCTTTTGTATTCTCGGTAAATATATTAAATAAAAATAAAATATATAATAATAAGTAGAAAAAATATTTTAAATATATTATACTAT
>OGPL01001033.1_pt1 | contig 27188 bp, 25 predicted proteins | sample 1552901 | NCBI WGS metagenome assembly OGPL01 (sample SAMEA2580244, study PRJEB22360) | human gut metagenome | biome: human gut; feature: human-associated habitat; material: faeces | place: Denmark | collected 2008/2010 | reverse complement strand
TTCAATTATCCAACTAATAACATAAGCTAATAAAGGAATTACAGGAGTAGCAAGTAATCCCCACCAAGAATAATTTGTAGTAAGACTTAATATGATACTAACCAGCAAACCTACAATAAAAAGAGTAATTTGTTGATAACTATGAACAGTTTCATGTCGTTCAACAGTTTCAGTAATTTTATCTTTGTATTCAGTTCGTATGATTAACCACCATAATACTGTCATACATAAATATCCTTTCAGTGGTATGAATTTACAATAAATTTTAATCATTGAGTTTTTATAGTAAAATTATCAGCAGTAATCAAATTTCCAAGTGCACTAAAATTAGAATTCGGATTAATAGTTAATTTATCAATTTGATTGTCATCCAACGATTTAATTATTCCAATATCATATCTCATAGAACCTACCAAACCTATGTGAGAAAAACGTTCAAATTTATATAGAACCAATTTTGAATCAATTATCGTAATATAATATTTACATAATATTTTATTATTAGAAACATTAACATATAAAGTATATGTACCAGGACCTGGAACTATACTATTAACTGAAACAGTTGGGGTTTCACAATAAGATGGAATATTTTCATTAATTAAAGGTACATAAGAATAATTCTTAATAATAGCAAGAATTATATCATCTGTTGCTGTTAAAGCACCAGCACCTTTACTAACATAAGTTCCAACTTCTGAATTAGATACTATATGAATTTCAATTGCTATTTTACCATTACCATTTTTAGCACCTGAACTTCGGATAATAAAATACGGTATTACACTATCAGCAAAAACATTTTTAGATGTCATTGTAAATAAATAATACGCATATCTTGTATTACCAACTGTTGTATGAATAATACGAAATCCATCAATAAAAGGTTTTGTATTATCGCCAAATATAATGGTTTTATTATTATTATTATCATTAATTATAGGTGCTATATAATCAATAAGCTCACCGAATTGAGCTTGTGTAGGTATTTTACCTGTTTCAAAATATTGTTTAAGCTGACTTTTAGTTGCCATAATATAAGTAAGTTTAATTATTTGATTATGATTATTATTAACAGAATAATTAAACTTACTATTTACAATAGAAGCCTAATATTCTGTTTTCATATAATTAGCTAAAAATGTAGTAATATTAGTAGGTCTTCCAGTAGATTTTCGAATTTGTTGTACGTGACTATCATAAGTACTATCAGCTTTTGAAGTACCATTCGGAACTCTAATTATTACTTCTGGAATATTATTAACTAATGAAATTTGTTTTGCTCTAATAAGTATCCATTTATTAGCAGACCAATTAGTTTTAGCAAATTCAACAATAGCTCCATGTGGTGAACCAACATCAAACCAATGTTTTTCATAAACTTCATTAGCTTCTAAAATAATATGAGATGATGATAACATTTTACCATAAGGTAAACCCACATTACGCCATATAATATCAGAAGGTATAGCATTAATACAAGTGCTATCATCAACCTCATGCATATCTCTATTACCAGCTGCACTATACCATTTATTCATTTTAGAACCATCAAGAATAGTATAATCAACTGGAACAATACCAGTTTCTTCAAGAGGTCTTCCTTGATTACATCTCAGAATAATATAAGGAATAACTGTACCATTAGAAGCATCGTAAAGACCTAAAAAGATATAAGTACAATTATCATCAATAGATATAAATCTATAACCCAAAACATGAGGCGCACTCGGATTATACAGGCTTAATGTACTGTCCCTCCCCCCTGTTAAATCATCATTCGGAATTTTACTTATCAAATTTTCAAAGTCAGCTTGTGTAGGAATTTTCCCAGTTTGAAACAAGGCTTTAATTTTTGCAATAGTCATAGTAATAATAGTTAAAGTTTGACATATATCAGTTAAACTCTAACTATTATTACTAATAACAGTTAGAGTTTAATATAGTAGTTTTTTACTAATAACAGTTAGAGTTTAATCTAGTAGTTTTTTATTAAATTTACCAGCGTTTTTTAAATCATTTGCGACAACACTGTCAATAGCAGTCCATCTAGTTTGAGAATTACCTGTACAACAATAAAGATACAAATCATTAGAACCACCCATATCTACATCCATTGCGAAAGCATAACCAACATACCATTCACCATTTTGTAATACAGGATAAACAGCATATGTTATAACACCAGAATTAATAATTCGCGGATTTGGATTATTATTGGTTCTATTTTGAATATTATAAAACGGAAAATTAGACCTTTGTAAATATTCAATTAAATCAATTTCATTAGCTTCATTAATATAGCCTATATTATTAGCAATATAATGAACATCTGATGGACTTAATATATAATATGAAACAGATACATTTAATAATGTAGCATCTGTTTCAAATCTAAGAATAGCTACAATAACATTATTCGATAATTTCTGATTCCAAGCTCCTATAAGGAAATAAGAAACATTGTTATCAGTAACATATCTCAAACTATTGACAATAATACGGTCAGTACTATCGCCATCTCCAAAGCTTATAGTATTGTCACCAGTCCCCCCCCTCAATGGCATACTTAACATACCATTAATAAGGTTGGCAAAATCAGTTTGAGTTGGTATAGTACCAGTGACAAATTTTGCTTTTAAAGCAGATTTAGATAAAGCCATAACTTTTAATTAATTAAGATTAGTAACAATACGTTTAATTTTAGCAAATAAACTTTCAGATTTAGTTTCTGTTGCAACTTCAACAGGTTTTTCTGATAAAGTTTGAACATCATTAGAACGAGTATTTGGTGTACGACCAACTTGGAAAATATAGTGGTCAACACCATTACCTTGAATCTGCATATAACCAATACCATCAGGCCCAGCTGATTGAGTAATAGTAACAGATTTAGAAGTAGCTCCAGAATATGAAGCAGTTACAATAACAGTTCGAGCTGCAACATTATTCTTTGAAGCTGTAACAGTAGTTCCACTTAGTGTAAATCCAGTACCACTAATTGCTAACGTTGGAGTTGCAGATTCAGTAGTAGCTGTTCCAGTAGAACCTGATGTATAAACAGGAGTTTTAGTTCTCGTACAACTTGCTGTAATAGTAGAAGTTCCACCTGATGCAGCAATAGTTGTAGGATTTGCTGTAATACCAATATTCCAACTACCGTAATTATAGGATTCAATCTTGTTAGCTTCTTGATAAATATACATTGTTGCACCTTCAGATTTACCATTAGCCGACCAAATAACAGGTTGACTCTTTATAGTAGTTTGAGAAGAAACAGTGGTTCCTTTTGAAGATGCAGTAGCTTCAATAGAAGCAATACTCGGTGAAACATTATTTGTTCCACTTGAAGCATTTTCAGTTGTAACATCTTTTGTAGAACCAGAATCATATTGATAAGTAGTAATAGTAGCAGACTTGCTCCAATTTTGAGTACCATTTCCAGCTTTAGCAGTAGCAGAACCACCACTTGCAGGAATAATACCATTTGTTACTGTACCAGCTGCTACATCACCATATTTATAAATACCACCAGAAGTAGATTTAACACTTTTACTGTTTACTATACTTTTAGAAGCAGTAGCTGACTTAGAACTATATCCATCATTTACAGCTTTTATAGTAACAGTATCAGTAGTTTCATTAGTTCCCATACTACTATGAGTAATCGTATTTCCAGATAAACTAAATCTACTATTACCGTTAGCAGTCATAGAAATTGATAAACTACCACCAACGCTTCGTGTTTGATTCGGGCCAATAGCACCAGAACTATACAAAGCATTATAAGTTTCAGTATTAGTAACAGAAGCACTTACAGTCGCAGAACCACCAGCTGCTGTCAAACCACTACCGATACTTATAGTAGGAGTTCCGTAAGCAGTAATTCGAGGATTGTAATTACTATTAGTTACTTTATTTTCAGCTTGATAAATATCAACGGTTTTATTGGCAGTTACACTACCTTCACCAGTATAAGTTACAGTAACTTGTCCAACCTTAGTTCTTGCCTTAACTGTGGTTCCAAGAGAAGAAACTGTAATCTCATCTGTTTTTGAATAAGTAACTGTACCAGCACGAGTCGAACCAGATGTATAACTAATTGTTTGCGACATATTAGAAATACTGGTCGAAGAAGTTCCACCTCTTGCAGGAATATCAGATGCCGAAATAGAACCACCTGTTAAAACACCATAAGAAGCTTCGTTAGCTTCTTGATAACAAATAACGTGAGGAGAAGTTACTTCTTTACCATTAAGTTTTATAATAACAAAAAATTCTCCAATCTCCCAACGATTTCCAACAGCAGTTCCTCTTGTTCCAACTGATACAACACCAGTAGTAGCATTAATACTACCTCCACCAGCTGTATCACTCTTACCATAAGTTAAAGTAGCACCCGAACTTATAGTATCAATATTTTTAGAACCACCTGAAGAATAATTTTGTATCTTAGCTTGAATATAAACTAATTTAGGATTAACACTACCACCTGACGCAGGAATATCCGGATAAGTAAAATAAGTAATAGAAATATTACCATAAGTAATATCAGTTTCAACATTAGCATCCTGTGTTAATGTCAGACTTGTTTCAACGATTTTATTATTGGTTGCTACTGACTTTAAACTGAGAGTTAAAACTCCAGTTCGTTTATCACCAACCGTTATACCACGATATTCACCAGTTACGGTGAGTATCCCATTAGCAATAGATTTAGTAAAATACGATTCAGATAATATCCAATTATCATTACCCCAAGTATCAACATTTGCTTGTTCTCCACTGGAATAAATCACCCATCCAGTAAAAGGATTTGAACCACCAGCAGCAGAATAAGTTATTGTCGAAGGTAAAAATTCACTTGTAGAACCACCTCCAATTTTAAGAGATGTTATATAATTTTCAGACTGTTTAATAACAATAGTTGAAGATACAGTTTGTCCATCAAAAGTATCAGAAAATTTACCAGTTACAGTAATACTTCGTTCAGCTCCACTACGTATTCCACGATTACTTGCAGTAACCTTAGAACCAGATATAGAGAATCCAGTAGCACTTCCTGATAGAACTGGTGTAACATTATCTGTACTAACTAAATTACCATTACGATACGTTTTAAGTACAGCTGTAATAGTTGCAGTTCCACCTTTTGCGGCAATTTCAGTATTATCACTATTTAACGTTAAATCATATGTATAAGTAGATGCTTCTTGTTCAACAGTAAGAATAACTTGTTTACTGGAATCTTTTTTACACTTTCCAATAAACTTCATACTTCTTTTAGAAGTACCCTTTTGAACAGGTGATAAAATTTTAACAGTCTGATTTCCTTGAAAAGAAGGAGATTCAATATTAATTGAATCTCCACTCCCGTCATTCCATTTATTAGTGATAACATTCATAAATGATTAATTAATTTATTCAGCAGGTTCGAATGTCCATTCGTCATTAGACAGAACCCTCAGAGTCTGCTCACCACCACCCTTCGGAATAGTAACAGTTGCAGTAGTTGTACCCTGCGAATTGAGATACAGATAACTGTCACCAAGAGCCTGAGTAATAGTAATAGTTTTAACAACACTCGCACCTTCACCATTGATTTCAAGAGTTGCAGAACGAGCTTTAATAGTTTCGTTCTTCGGTACAACAATAGTAACATCATAAGTATATTCTCCAGTAGCACCGGGGTCACCAGTAATAGCAGTACCAGACGTAGCAGTTGTACTACCATTAACCTTAAATGATGTTACATTTGCAATACCAAAATTAGTCTTCCACTTAAACGTAAGAAGTTTCGAGTTAGACTTACCAGTTACATGAATTGTTTCACCACCTTTAGCAACATTAATAGTTAAACCATCGGGAGTAATAAATTCGTCAGCAGCCTTTTCAAGAACTGTGATTGTAACTGCGTTAGACTTTCCAACAATCTTACCGGGAACTGAAGTATTTCTATCCGTACGACCAGTATAAGGATTCACAGAATTAATCTTAATCTGTGCATTTCCAGTACCAGTTTTAGGAACCCATGATAAATAACTCGGAATAGTTGCCATTTGTTTTTTTTGGTCGATTAACTATAATAACAAACTAATTACCAAATTCCCATTCAACTGTATCACTTGCGAAAACAGTTATGGTATCATGATAATTATTATCTTTATTTAGAATAACAAAAGTTTTATCAACAGCTAATTCTACAACAGGTTCATCTATTGGCCAAACTTTTTTACCATTAAGCCACATATCAAGAACCTGCCGACGATTACCATTAAGCATTACGACAGCTTCCGTAGCTCGTTCAAGAAGATTAAGTTGTGCCATAGTTGTAGATTAATATTAACCTTGCGGTGTTTCAAGAGCAGTTACACGACCTTCCAAAGAAGTATAATTACTCTCTAATGTACTCACTTTACCACTTAAAGTAGTAACAGTTTCTTGTAATGTATTAACAGTACTTTCAAGAGTTTCTACTTTTGTCTGTAATTGTTGAACAGTTGAAGATTCAGCCTTAGTGGCTAAACCTTCAACTACAAAAGTAATTAACTTCTGAAAAGCACCAGTTTTCGGAGGCCAGTTTAAGGCACAAAATACTTTACGAATTACTGATTCTTTCATATCATTAAACCGTTAATTAGATTCGACATTACCAACCCTAAATATAGGATGTTCAATACCATCACCTTCGATTTGCATATAATCAATACCATCGTTTTCAAATACTGGTTCAGGTACTAATTCAATAGTTGTAACACTATGATTTGCAAAATTATCATAACTTTGATTGTATTCAACGTAACCATTACGTCTAACCAAAATTACAACCTTTGAATCATAAGTACCACTAATATGAGCTATACCTTGATAATCAGTAACAATAGTTTTAGCAGTAGAAGTAAACCAACAACTAATACCTGAGGTAATAGGAACTTTAGTAACAGAATCTACAAATTTAAGAGCTATATAATCTTGACCTTCTTTCGGATGTAAATCAATATAATTGACAACAGCTTCAGAAGGTTTAGCTGCAATACACAATATAGGTTCAGTAGCTTCATAACGAGTATCACCTAAAGTCTTATAATTACGTTCGAAACCAATCGGATTAGCTTCACTAACATAACCATCTTCTGATGAACCACAGTTACCTATTTTTTTACCAGTTTCATCATAAATGGTATTACTAATCATGCAACCAGTTAAAGCATCCCGTGTACGAACTTTAATAAGGCCGTTATTAGTACGAAGACAAAATATCTCAACTGTTTTATCAGTATCAAATACTACTTTTTCACTACCAATATCATACCAATTAGAAGATAACGGGAAAGCATAATAAGTTATAACACTATCTTTATTCTTTGTGATTACCAAAGGTTCATCAGGTCTGGTTGTACCAACAGTAGTTCCAGTACTTGATATTTCTTTAATATCAGCAGTTAAATAAAGTTTATTACTATCATAAATTTCATAAGCCTTGATGGTTACAGAAACTTCTTCGGGTTCAGGCGGAACCTCTTCAAGTACAATAGTAACACTATGTTCACCAGTAGAATTAATCGTACCAGTTCCAGTGTTAGTTATATAACCAGTTTTAGAAGCTCGGAAATCAACACTTGTTCCAACTGGAGCTGTAACAGCCTCAGATTTACCAGCAGTCGATTCATCATTATTGAGAGGTTTCCAATCACTTTCAGTACTGAGTTTATACTCAAACGTAACACTGTCTAAAGCAGTAGATTCAGTATTTACAGCAGTTGCATAGATAGTACCAGATTGAACTGGAACTTTATCCATTTCAACAGTAACTTCTGCGGTAGGAATTGCATAAGTTACCAGTTGTTCAACCTCTATATAACCCGACGAAACAAACCTCAAAATTCGGCTCGTATTGACATCTCCGGTGAGTTGTAGCGGCGTATCTTTTGTGACTTGACCTAATATACCACCCGTGTCCTTATCATAGACGTATGCGGCTATTTTGGCCTTTGTTTCGCTATCGACTACCGTAAGACTTACAGCACCTTGTTCAACTGGTAGAGCTGTAAGAGTAATATCACGAATTATATTCTCATCTAATGTAATACGCTCTTCATAAGTTTCATATCCACTTGCACCAACCTGAATCAAAATATCACGCGGGTCATAAGTTTCATATGTAAGAGTACCAGTACCTTGAGCAATAACTACATTAGAAGGTTTATCAGTAAATATAATTAAAGCATTATCAGGAGTTGCATTTACAGTTAATGTCTTTTTAGTTTTAGGTGTAAGAACAACGTTAATTGTCGTATCTTCAACACCTACATCGACATAAACATCTTTTGTAATGTAATTCTCTTTTTCTACAATATAATGTAAACGACTTTGAATTAAACATTCAAGACTTGCACTGCCAACACCTGCCAATTCTTTACCTTCCGAATTAATCATTCGTATAGTAGAATCAACCGGAACAGCTTCAATCTTAATTGTTATATAATCTTCTTCATTTCGAGGAATACGAATCCAAAGTGTACCATCTTCAAACGTAGTAGGAATCTCGCTTGTAACTTCAATTTGATTAATACTGTTGCTACGAACATGATTATTGTGTTCTACAACAATACCATAAATCTCATTAATAGCATCTACAATACGTTTGTTATCAGTAACAAGTTCTTCAGAAGTTTTATCTTGCTTATTAATAAGCAAACCTTGAAGCTCTTGAGCTTTTTGTTTTAATTTCTCAATATCACTTGCAGCTGTTGGTAAACCAACTTGTGCGGCAGTAACTCTATGAGGATTATCATAATTACGAATATGAGCGTTGAAATTATCTTTGTCATTCTCGTAATCTTCTTTATCAAGTTTCTTGTTTATAGCAGCCCAAACATCTTGAAACTTCTTATTAACTTCTGTAACATGATTGTTAATCCAAACATTCAACTGTTTGAACCAACCTTTAACCCTATTTTCAAGAGCATCAATGTACTCTTTTTGAGGTCGAGATACAGGTTTATCCATATCGGCAGTGTTATCAACATTGCCAAGACCAACTTGTTCTTTTGTTACCTCATGAGGATTAAACTTATTATTAATATGTTCAAATAAAAGTTTTGTAAGTTGTTCAACAGGATTTAAATCCTCAGCTGTAAGCTCACGAACATATACTTGAACATCAAGAATCTCATTAACAGCATCATTAAAATCAAAATTGGTCTTTACATTCGTTCGATAAATCCACCAAGATTTACCTTCATGAACATAAATACCAGTAAGAATGAATATCTGATTACTTATGATACCTTGTACTGTAATTGTATGTATAGAACGAACAATCGGTACAAGTATATAAAGATATTGTTGAGTTGATTTAACCCATGGAACTTTATATTCATAATGTCCTACATCAATATTTCGAGATTCAAACTCTGTAATCTTTGCAGAACTAATATCAGATTTTTCAGTTAGCTTAAATAGAGCACTATTATCGTAAGCAGTTACATTAGTTAAGTCTATTTCAATCCTCTCCTTTGTCCTATATAAATATAGGTGGCCATTCTTTCGATAGTACATATATAATGTAGGAACTGTTTTAACACCAGCACCTTCACCATCTACTGGACCAATATATTCTCCGGTTTGGCCATTATAAACACTTGGATATACACCATCTTCAAGCACACCGAGCGCTACAACATTTCGAAGATTAATTACTGCCATACCAAGAACAATAACGAAATAAATACTCCAACTACAAAGTTAATAATAATAGGATGGATTTTAAGACCAGTTATTGCTTTCTTTCTTGCAGCTTGAATACCACAAGTAATGATTTGATAAGCTAATGTAATCCATAAACTCATAAACCAAGTAGCAACAGTAGCCTTAAATAAAATACCTACAACAGTAGCAATGACGAAACCAATAATAATATCGTCTTTATGTTCTAAATAATAACCACTTAAAAAAGTAGTTATTTTATTCCATATTTTCTTTATCATAATACTAATCGTATTTATTGTTATATGACGATTAATAATAATAATGGTGCAACTTGTATGGCTCGGCCTGCGGCCTCGCTCCCCGGTGGGGCAGGAGGTTGCACGCCCACTTGTCACATAACATTAGCATCATTAAGAGAATAACTCCTAACACCACAATTAATAGCATTAGGAGTTATCCTTGTGGTTACATTTTTAACAAATCAATTTCTTACTTAATGAGTGCTAATACCTCTTCAAGTGCAGTAATTGCAGAAGTTTTAGTATTGTCAATAGCAATAAATTGAGTAACTTGTAAACCCTCTGTATGTAAATTAAAGGGATGTGTGAAATCAGCACGAGAAGTAATTACATAAGTGTCATACATAACACCCTCGGTAGCTGTAAAAATATCACCATAAACACGGTCATATTCCTTGAAATTAGGATTATAACCTACACCGGCAACATCTGCTTCTTTCTCAAGTTTAGCAACTTGGTCATAAGTACCAACCGGAGTTTGATTCTCAATACCCTCTTCAAGCGTAGCACGAAGAATACCATCAAACGTCACATAATACTCAAAACCCGCGGCGCCAGTGAACGTAACAATTGCTTCGGTAAAATCATCAATCGTAATGCTATTAGCACCAAAACGAGCATTAATCTTAGTTAAAGTTTTTTCAACCTCAACTTTCAGACGAGCAATAATATCAGAACTTGCTTCGTCAATTCCATTAATAGTTACGCTGGCATTATAAACTTCCAGAGGATAACCACCAAACGAATTAATAGGCTTGCACGAGATAATAACCTCAGCATCGAAACCTTGATAACCAATACCACGATTAGCTACAAGATTCGTAAACTTATAAGTTTTACCAGCAGGAGCAAGATACTTTTCTTTATGTTGCTTCGACCACTTAGGATTAATCCAAACGCCGCGCTTAACCTTGCCATCACCAAGACCAAGAACAAACTGCAACATTTCGTCATCCTTGACATCCGAAGCAGCTGCAACGACTTTACCAGCCGAATTAAGAAGAACAGCTTGTCCGCGAGTCAGCTTGCTAACATCATTATTAGCAAGTTTTGTCAGAAAATCATTTGCGACAATTACACTTTTCATTTTCTATTCTAAATTTGATTGTTGTTTAACAGCACTAAAGCTGTCATCTTTAAGAACAAGAAGAATATCGCTAACTACACTATCTATGAAATCAGGTGTAACTTCCATATCTGACATTTGGTTAATATCAATATTAAAAAGACGTGGCTTCTTAATATATGAAATCTTAACCGCATCAACACAAAAATCATCACCATAATAAACAAACAGCCTATCATCAACAAGTTCACTTATTGGATTAAGATGTCTATTTTTATTACCATAGAAGTTATTTAGAGTAGCTCGAATATTTTCGGTAGCAATTAAATCATTTTCAGAAAACTTATTTCCTACATTTACGAACTCGTCATAAGTAGTATTATAAGTAATAACAGGAATGTCTGTATTATTAATTTTTAATGCAATTTCATCTTTTGCATTAGAAGTAATAATAATACAATCTTTATAATAACGACCAATTAGATTCTCCCAATAAACATTATATTCATTAGAAAGAGTTTGACGTAATCTATCACAAGTTAAACCTGCAATTTCATACAAATCAATCTTATCTGAATCACTATCATAAAGAGAAAGAATATCTGAAATATCAATTTCATTCCCATTAACAATAATTTGTCCATTAAATTCATCACCAGTTAAGGCAATTTTAGACAAATCAATTAGATGATAATATAAATTCTTAACTTCATCATCAGGATAAACCTCATGTAAATTCTCAACAAGTCGAGCTTTACCATAAGTTAATCGAGAAGTAGAAGAAATAAGTTTTAGATAATCACCCGGAAGAATAACGAAAGCTCTATTTGGATAATCCGCATCTTGCTTATCACGTTTAAGTTTAAGCCACGGTGTTTCACGTTTTAATGATTGAATATCATCTACACGTTTTTTACTATCTTCAAGACCTTCGCCTTTATAATTAGTTTTCCTATTTGATTTAGTTTGTATATATTTAACGGCAGCTCGATTCAGCATCATATCAATAAACTGAGGAGCAATACTCCGATGTCTATTAGATGTTATCTGCTGTATTCGTTGCTCTATTTCGATGTGTAACTCTTTTACCGTTTCATACATGACTAACCTTTCAAACTACGATACTTCGCGTTCCACTCGGCAACAATACCTTTGTTGTTATCATTCGAGAAATACGAGATAGCATCATTAATATTATTACCAATAACATTTTCCGGATTAGAAGCATCGACAATGATAGAACTATTCGGAAGCTGTCGAATAATATTCATCCAAAGATAAATAGTAATCTTAGCTTTCATCTCCAGATGTTTATCATCAACAATACTAATAAACTTCTGCGGGTCACTGTCAATAAGTTCAAGAAGAACAGATTGCTTATCATCGGCAGTCATTGCCATAAATTCCGAATAATCACCTACGCTACCTGTCGATACAACAACGTTGTCAATAAGTGCGCTATTCGGATTATTAATAAGTTCTGTATATTTCTTGAGAGCATCAGTGCGAAGTTTCGTCCGAGCAGCTTTGAGTGCTTTACGCTCACTATCCGAAGTAAGATAAAACTGAATATTGACGCTTTTATTAATGTCTTCAACTTTATTAGCAACTTTGCTACTTAAAAGGCAATATCTCCAACTAATATAATCGGGAATATTAACAAAAGTAACATACTTATAAAGTTCCGTTTCATCAAGTTCCTTAATCCGTTTCAGAACAATAGCTTCAAGTTCTGAACCAGTTTCATTCTTAATCTTATCAGCTTTTTTAAGTTTACCAATAAGTTCGTCGATATTACTTTTCAGAGCAGGATTACCTAAATCTAAAACGTATGAAGTATCGAACTCTAAGCCATGAACAGGAATCTCAAGAAGAAAATCATTTAAGTATGTAGTGATTCGTTCTTGCCAAGAACTATCAATAGGAGATACACCAACAACAGTAGGAAGAAGAACTCGCATTTCCTCACTACGGCTCAGCAGTTCATTAACAGGACGAATAGCAGAACCAAGACGAAGAAAGTCAGTTTTGAAAGCATCTTTATTCCGAAGTTCAAAAGAAGAAGGATTGTTCCTCCATTCAATACGAACTGAACGATTAACTTTAATCATATTTTTAACATTTTAAGTTATTCAATCTTTTATATGTTAATGAGTAGTAATAACCTTTCGATTATTACTACTCAAATTGGGTGTTTAGTTCAGAGCTAAATCAAGCCAGAACGAAGTAGTAGGATTATCAATATTGATACCCTGCGAACCAAGAACTTCATAAGAAGCAATATCCTTCGTATCCGACAGTTGAGTACCACTTGCAAGTCCCCACGAAGCAGGCAGTTCAGCCATACCTTTATAGACACCTACTTTATACTCACGACCCTCTTCACAAACAAACTTAATATTACGCTCACCATTCGAACCCATAGTATGGTCAAGGAATACAGCACTATAAGAAGTAATAGGCAGACCTTGATACATATTACCGGCTTCACGGTCACGACGAGCACGAATACCGTGGTCAAACATATCAACAATCTTGACAGTAAGAATCTTACCATTAAACATCTTATAACGGTTAAAATACTTACCATAAGACATCATTTCACCATCGCTCTTAATCTCGTTATCACCAAGAGTTACAAAGTAATTCTTAAGACGAGCATCATAGTAAATAGCATCATTGAACATTCGTGCAAAACCTTTACCGCAATAAAGAACAAGTTCCTCAACGGTAGAATCAATACGATTGTCAAAGATACGAGTAATGATACGGTCGAAACGATTAAGTGTCAGAACGGAATACGTTTCATAATTACCAACAGCTTTGAGAATATCAAGAACACCAGCACCACGAGGAATTGCCTCACCAGTCTTTTCATCCTTTAAGTGGATAATACCATTCGAATCGCGGTTGTACTCCGAGAACCACAAGTCCTCTTCGAGCATCTCGCGTCGCATGATTTCCCACATCTTCATTTCATAAGGCATCCAAAGACTACGCTCACCACCGGATGCAGTATCAAACGCAATATTAACAACCTTATTACCCATGTTACCAGCAATCTCTTTCGAGAAACGATAGTAACCATACTGATTGGTTGCCTTGCTGAACGATTGGTTGTTCGAGCGGTTTCCGTCAGACTTGCTACCCGGAATAGTCGAAGCACCTAATGCCCAAATAGCACCACTAATGAAGTCTTTTGCAACAGCATCAGCCGAGATAGGAGCACCTGACATATTGGTAAAACGATAAACGTATCCACCAGTCGAAGTAGCAATACCCTCATTCTGAATACGCCATTGCATACCCGAAGGAGCAATAGCCGTGTGCTGATAAATAAACCAATTATCCTCCATTTCAACCTCAACAGTTCCGTAAGGCTGAATAGCACTTTTATCAGATACCAGCTTTTTCAGACGAGAAGTAACCCGCTGACGAGGAGCAATTTCCCAAGTATATTGAGTATCACCACCATTCAGCTTAACTTTTGTTGTAACAGCACCCTGACCCTCAGTAAGAGTAAGAAGAGGATACTTGTCACTATCCTTACCCCAAAGATAAGTAAGATTACGATTAAGTTTAACAGGGTCAATCAAATCAAAATTCAGAAGCATATTAGCATCTGTATATTGATTCGAGTCAAATTTTACAGTTCCAATTTCACGCATTGTAAATTAGATTTTTGGTTAAGTTATTATTATAAGGCAAGAACATTTGCTTTATTTAATAGGTAAAACAATTTTATCATCCTTTGCAATCTTATGAACCTTAGGATTACCATTGTTTTTACCAGTCTTACTTGCTAATGAACGAAGACGTTTAACTTCTTTTTTAGCAAGTTCAGCTTTAATCAGTTGGTCAACTCCACCATCAAGATTCATAATGAATCGCATAGCCAATTCAGCAGGATTAGAAAGACGATTAATTTCATCAATCTGTGCTTGACTATAAACCATTCCATTAATCTCTTGAACAGGACGAGAGAAGTAATCAAATAACTCTTGACGAGAAATAAGTTTCTCACCATCAGTTGTCTTAATTCTCAGACCTTCTTTCGGAAGAGCGTATTCTCCAATCTGACCTTTAACAACAATTAAATCATAAAGACTACCCGGTGCATTATGAACTTTGACAGTACCGTCATCTTCATAAGAAACACCAAAGTATTTAATTTCTTTTTCAAGTTCAGCCTGCATTTCTTTGGCCTCACGTTCACGAATTGCTTTAATTTCACTCTCTTGAGTTTTACGCAACCAATTAAGACTTTCAGTTGCATCATCTTTAAGAGTGTTATTTGCTTTTGCAAACTCAACAATTCGTTTGGCACGTTCCAGAGAAGTACCTTTTTGAATTTCAGCTTTATAGATTAAATCAGCAAGTAAATCATCATCATCTTTGATTTCAACTTTACTATAATCTACATTTGCTGAATAACCTTCGATTGTACCGAACTTACTCTTATATTCAACAAGAGCTGCAATATCAGGATTGTTAGCTAAAAATTCGTTAAAACCTTTTGCAAAACCCTCTCGTTCACCAAGAGCTTTTACAGCAGCTTCACGTTTAGCAAAACCCTCAATCGTAGGTTCAAACTTAACAGGTTCACCTTTCTCATCTTTAATAACAATGCCACTTGCTTTTGAAATAGCTTCGATATAATCACCGTCTAATTCATTAGCACCTTCATCAGACATTGCATCAATTTGTTCTTTTGTGAACTTAATTTCACCGTTATCATCTACGGCGTTTCCGTTATCATCAAGTGTGTAAAGAGTACCATCAATTTCTACTTGTTCCGGTTCAGTTTCTTCTTCACCATTACCAGTAGAACCACCCTTATCACCTTCTTCTTCAGCTTTCTTACGAGCAGCTTCCTCTTCAGCTTTACGTCGTTCTTCAGCTTCTTGAGCTTCTTTAGCTTCCTTAGCTTTACGTTCTTCTAATTCTTTACGAAGACGTTCTTGTTTTTGCTCCTGAGTTTCATCATCAGGTATAACAACTTTTTCAACAGCCATATTAGTATTTATTTATAGTTGAATATTATTACATGAACAAAGATATACTATATATAATATATTATCAATAATTATAGTAGTATTATCTTGCAGGTTCTCTTGCTCGCCGTCGATAATTCTCGGTCATCATTGCTTTAATTCTTTTTGTAACTTTATTCTATTAACATCAGAAGCAGTGTAACCAGATTGAGCAGCCATAGCTTCATCTTTATCTATATTACCATTTCCATTGGTATCAACTTTAAGTCGCATATTCCAAATCTCTTTTTCACCTTCTTGTTTAAGAATCTCAAGATTAACATCATGTTCTCTATCAAGAGCATTTTGTTGAGCTTCAAATTCTTGTTTAGCTGCTTCACGCTGACTAACAATTTGTTCAACTTCTGCTTGAGCTTGTTGTTGAACTTGTTGCATTTGAAGTTCATAATCTCGACGAGCTTGAATAGCTTTCTTAATATTCTTAGCAATAGAAGCAATATTATTATTCTCAATAGCTTCAATAGCAACTTCAAGTTGGTCATTCTGACCTGCACTAAATGCAAGTTCTTTCATCATGTTCAGCTTATTCTGAACATCGGCATTATTACGAATATAAATTCCAATATTACCAGAGAAATCAGAAGAACCATCAATATCAACTACAACAACTTTATTAGTCGTCGGGTCTACATAAGAACCTCGTTTACCATCAATCCAAGCAAACTTACTGTAATCAATATTTGCAACATAATCACGTTCACGGAAGAGATTAAAACATTCAAGACTCCAAACACTTCCGGTCATTGCTTGAGAATAATTTGATTCATTAACAGCCTTACCTGCATAATCTTTGGCATCACCGAAACGAGCATTATTCATGTTAGCTGCTTCCCAAGCTTCTGCTTTCAAACCTTGTTTAAGATTATCAAGCATTTGAATATAATTCGTAATAGCACTTGTAGCTACTTCTCGAATAGATTGTAAAGCATTAGGTTGTGCATCAGAATCATCAAACGGTAAGAAACTATCTTTATTTGCAACAGCAAGACGTTCCTCGGTAGTCATATCGCTACTATCAGCGAGAATACTTTCAGGGAATAATAACCAAGATTTGAATTTAGCTACTGCACGTTCTTGTTGTAAAGTATAAATACGATAAAGAGCAAGATAAGGTAAAACACGGAAAGGAATAGGATTACGAAGATTATCTTTATGTAAACCTACAATACCGTTATAAGGTAATTTACAATCACTATAATTATTAAATCTCTCACGTTGAACTTCAATAGGTCGTGGCTTAATATAAATACCACTATGACAGCCACCTATACGCCAACCTTCCCAAACTTGATTTATCCATTCCCATTCAATTTCAATATCACCAGCAGAAGCATCAAATTCATAATTCTCGTCTACAACACTTTCAACGATATTTCCTAATAAATCTCGATGTTTAAGAATACCTTGTTTAATTTCAGTTTTCCAAACATAATGATAAATATCAATTTCTTTACCATACAATCGAGCTTCACTACGAAGTGCTTCTGCGTTAGTATGTAAGATAGCTTTACGTTCAGCAAAATCTGTTTTATTGAAGATTTGAACTATACCATCAGGAGCATCATATTTAGGAGATACAGTATAAATATCTTTAAGATAATTCATCTCTGCATCTGTAAGTTCATCACGGAATCTATCAATGATTTGTGGAATAGTCATTCGATAAACACGAAGTCCTGCATCATCATCTTCGATATATCGTTGACCACTTTCAATACGATAATATTCGAAAGGAGATATTACTTGAAGATAAACATCACCTTTATAAACTTCTCGATAAGTATAAACCTCTTCACAAGCCCACCAATAGAAATAGCATTGTTGATACTTGTCTTTCGCTTCAACAATAGTATTGATAAGTTCAAGACGTTTTTGAGTTGTAATAGTTACATCATCAATCCAATCGTTAAGAACTTCCTCAATAATATCGTTAAGTTCACCTTGCTTAATTGTCTTTTGACCAGTATTAAATCCTGCTTCATTAAGACGATTAATAATTTCTTGATTACAATAAGCCATTACTTTATCAGCAAGAACTTTATTGCGAGCAAGAGTTACAGAAGGGTCATTATTAAATACTTGATAATTAGAGAACATATTAATAAATTCTCCCATATATCGTTCTTTAATAGGAGTAAGAAAATCTACATCACGTATCTCACCATACATGACAGCTTTCTCACCAACCTTATCAATATAATTCCGAAGAACATATTCATAAGTCTTAGGGTCTACTAAACCATTAGCAGCATCGAGAAATTTCTGTGTAACAGTTTTATCATTCTGACCAATAGCAAGATTAATCCAATAATTACAATTAGGAATGTACCAAGCTTTCGTTTGTTTTGTAGCAGTACTTGCACGCTGGTCAGGCATAACAAGTGGAGTTGCTCTTAAATCACGTTCACTCATTTTAGGAATCTATTAACTTTACGATCAGTGTTATTAGTTTTACTTTTCGAGTTAGCTTCTCGTTCAAGTAAAAGGGAATCTTTACGAAATTCAAACATTGCAACGATAGCCGAACTTAATCGGTCTGCATTACGCCCAAATATAAATCTATCCAACTCTAATAAGAAACTTATATCATAAATTTGATTAAATCTATATATTGGTGTATCGTCGGACGTTTTTCCGATAATTTCGTATAAGAAATCCCGCACCATGCGCATACCCTCTAACTTAATATCGCCATCACCAATGACAATACCATAACCTGTAATACGAGGGCCATCAACACTACGATTAATATAACTACTTGGGTCTTTTAATAACTTATCTCTATAACCCCATTTCTTGAAATTAGTAACAAGTTCACCAGTACCAGCCTCATAAAGAACTTTACAATTCCAACGTAAACAAGCATAAAGAACAAGTTTATCGACAGCTTCCATAGTATCAAGACGACCACAATAAGAAGCAACAAGTCGTTTACCCATGTAAGGAGTTTTGCTATTAGTACGCATCCACACTTGAAAACTTGCAAGTGAATTTTTTGTACTAACTTCTTCTTTATTTTTATCTACACGATATGGGTCATACGAAATAAAATAAAGACTGCCATCATTTGGAATAGGAGAATAAAACTCTCTTATACAACCGTGAACATCAGTCTTTGAATTATGAGGTACATCAGTTATATACTCATGGAATCTATCGGAACCAAATATAGCTCGTTCAATGCATTCCTGTTTAGTAACAAATCTAACACGTCCATCATCAAGTATATACCAACCATCTTCATAAAAATGATTAGACTTATCATATTTAATAGCGTTAATATGATTAGTAAGTTCCGGACTGTGAAAAATGTTCTCTTGTGTGTTCGTAAATGCCTCATTAGGACTGTTAGCACGTTGACCTACATAAATATTATATTCACCAGCATCTTTCTCTTTTTCTGCACCACGTTTCTTATCATAATCATCCTTCCAAGAAGCAAACAGTAAAGAATTACCATCTTCTATAAAAGGTTCATAATCCCATATCTGCGGAAAAAAGAAACCACAAACAGCATGTCTACTATTAGCATCCCAGATATTTTCCATAGGAAGCATATCATTCTTTCCGGGATTATAAAAACAATTACTGAAAGCTTCCCAGTTAGCACCTTTTGTACCACCCGTACCATATACACGAATAGTACCAATTCGCATTGCACCTGATTCACTATTAGACATCATAACGTCTAACGCCTTTTGAAGATTGGGACAGTTATGAGTAATAGTAAAATCTTCTAATAATACAAGATTATCACCATCTACTTCAAATCCATAATATCTACCTCGACCAATAGGTTTAATATCAAATCGAGTTTCCAATACATTCTTTTGTAATGAAATATAATTTTCTGCTTTTTTACGATTTATTTTAGTAGGAATTAAATGACAACCAGATAAAATAAAAATTCTATAATAAGTAACACCTCTTATAATCTTTTCTGAAACAGTGGTTTTCAATCCAAGACTTCTACAAATATAAACAATATCATAAACAATTGCAGGGTCTTTTTGAGCTATTTCAAAATTATGTTTTTTAGAATCATAAGAACCATCAGTGTCAATAATACCAGCTAAAAATTCTAATCTACTTTGTTTATCAGTATAAATGTACTCTTTTGGAATATATTTATTATGAAGAACTCCCATATTAAAAAGTTCTTGTCTAAACCAATTATCCGAAGCATCTTCACATTTTACTAATGTAATTCTTTTAGCATTAGAATTAGTATCTGCAATCGAATAATCAAGATTATTATTTTTTGAATATTCTTTTAAATAATCAATTACTTCACTATCTTCATTGGTAAATCTACATGTATCTTTATCTCCATCACCAATCCATAATCCAAAAACATAAGGTTCAATTTTAACATTCTTTTTATCAAAATCAATACATGTTTTTATAAGAGCATGATTATCTTTCCAGCGAGGATGTTCTTTAATCATATTTATATAATCTGGAGCAGTCATAGTAATCGGTTTACATATATTACCATAACTTTTCCTATAAATCATATAAATGTCATGCTTACTATTTACAACATGGGATTCACCATTTAAAGGAGTAACTTCGTATAAATCATCTTCACCATTTATAGTAGCTAATACTGTACGAGGATTTCCGTTAGGTCCCATAAGTTTATCACCTACTTTAATATCTTGAACAAATTTAATTTGTCCATCAGACATTATAAAACCAGTATTTTCCCCAAAACATTTACCTGCTTCCTCAAAATCAGTTTCAATAGCTTTCTTACCTACTGCGGCACTTTCATTTTTACCAATAGCAACACTTAAAAGTTTACTACGAAATCCGAAAGCCTTTTGGCCTTCTTTTGATTTCTTATATCCAAGTTCAATACCTTTATCAAAGTTCTCACTTAGATAACCTCTTCGCCAATAAGTTTTATCTTCATACCAATCAAGATTAACTTTAACCATATAAGATGTAGCACCTTTCTCAGTTAAGTAATCCATTTGGTCGGCAGCAAGTGTAACAGTTACATTTTTATTCGCATTGATAGTATTAGCTGCTTGACTACCACGCTTATATGAAAAACCTTTACGACGAGCTTTTGCCTTACATAAGTTACAACTATTGTTAGCAATCAGCTCATCAATCTTAAAGTTCCAATAATCTCCATCCCAAAATCGAGGAAAGCCTTCAACAGTATTAACCTTAAATCTTCCCTCTTTATCTAACTGTTTACGTTCCTTTTCATTAGGAGCACGTTCGATACGACCATAGTTAAGATAATTATAATGGTCGCCAGTTATACGAACTTTATGGAGTAAAGCTTTACGTTCAGCATCAGATTTAGCTGCTAAATAAGCAGGAATATCTTTAATGTATAATTTACAATATGCTTGGACACCTTTAACTCGTCTATCCATTTCACGTTGCCAAAACTTTATGGCATTAGGACTATCATCAGGTTCAAGACAATAACATCCATGTTTTTCATAAAAGTCTGCAACACGACTAAATATTTCAGTACCTACGAAAACAAAGTCTATTTTCATAAGTACACCACCACTTTCACCTATAAGAAAATCGTTATCTCTGTCAATCCAAGGTTTACCAGTAAAACGACAAATACTTGAAGATAAAGGTTTGTAACTTTCTTTATCTTCAAGTATGTAATCTATAAACGGACTTCGACCAGTTTCATAACCATAACGATTGTCTTTACGATAATGTTTCTGTTTCGTTAGGAGCATTAGATGCTCTATCATTTGTTCCGTCATAGCTATCTCTATATTCAGCTCCACCACGAATTGATGTTACACCTTTTTCAATCTTATCCCACTTATCATTAAGCTCAGTAAGACTTTCAACTCGTGCAGGAATTTCATTAGCAATTTTAATAATTTGTTTAAGAGTATCTTCACAAAGAGCTAAATCTTTCATTTCAAGTTCTTTCGACATTAAATCTTCTATACCATCAGTTAATGTACGAACTAACTTACTTGAAAGATTCAAAGCTTTAATAGTAGAATTAATTAAATCTTCAACAGCTGTAATATTAAGATTTGATTTTACAAATTCAATAGCAGATAAAACAACTTTATCCGGTAGATAAGATTCATCTAAACCGGCATTAGACTTAGCATAAGCATAAGCTTCTTTTTTAGTAAGTCCTGCTTTCGTTACATAACCTTTTCTATCGGATAAATATAGTATAAATCTAAATTCTTTTTCTGCAAAAGATTTATCTTTACTATCATCACGAGCATATATCTGTTGAAGTAAAGGATATTGAAGTATTTCTTCTACATCAAGAATTAGTTTATCATTTTCTATCTTAAATCCATGTACCATACATTATTTTATTTCAGCAATACCTTCTTTAATAAAAGGTGCATTACTATCTGCATCAGAAAACTTATTATGTTTGAACTCTTCTAATCTAATCCAATCAGCAGTACGAAGAAATTCAAATATCATATTTCCCATATTCTGAACAAACTTTTCATTTTCACTTAATTCTAATTCACCAATACTACTAAGCATTTGATGAACAAGTTCATGAAAATATGTATTCTGCATTTGTGTATTAGAAATCTCAATTCCATAATCTAATGATTGTAATTGAATCACACCATTAGCAATAGAAGATTTACCGAGATTTCCAGCGTTTTGTTTATTCTCTGTAATAACAGTTAGAATATCAACACCAGCTAATACACAACTCTTAGGAATATAATTTTTAATTTTACTCATCGACTTGACACAAATATTAATACAGCATTCAAAGCAATAGAACCAGCTGCAATCCAACCATTTCTACGTTTCTTTTTTCGTTCAGCTAAATATCTTTCTTGATAATCAATTAGCTTACTATTGAGTGAATCAAGACCACCAAAAGAAACAACCAAAAGACTATCACGAATAGCAATATGATAAGACTGGAAGGATATAACGCTATCTTGTACCTTTTGAATTTCACTGGCAGTAAGATAAAGTTTTTCATATTTTTCACCTTCAAGAAGTTTTATAGCTAACTTACGAGTTTCTTTCGGAGTAAAAACAATAACTGTATCGCCATCAATCTTGTATCTTTTTTGCGATATAGCGGAGAACGGAATCATCACTAACGATATTACTATCATTAAAATCACTTTCAGCTTTCTCATAAATAGTAATAGTTTTTTGTTCAATTCTTCTAAGACTATCAATAACAAATTGTTGTTCATTAATAATCTTATCATATTTCTCAATGAAACTATTAAGACTATCTCTTAAAGATTTAATAGTTTCATCATGTCTTTCAATACCTAAAAACTTACGATTAACATATCTACCAAAATAAGTAGCTCCAATACCAATCGCAAGAATCAAAACAATATAAAATATATATCGAACAGTATCTTTCATAACTTACAAATCTAAATCCATTTCATTAATAAGAACATAAGATTGAGTTCCTTTACCAATCGCCTTATCAAACAAAGGAATAATAATATCATTCCATTGATTCACATCTTTGATAACTTGACAACCAGCAGAATAAAGACTAATCTCGTCACTTACTTTCCAGCTTGACGCCCTATGTAAATTAATACCAAACATACCAAAGTCAGTATTATCGGTAATATCAATTTTGTCATCTCGATTATTGTCACGAATTACTTGACAAGGATTAGCTTGAACAAGTGCTTTATATTGTCCTTTATGTTTACCTATTTTCCAAAGAGCTTTGTGTACACCTTCTCGAAGAACTGCACAACCTTTATTATTAACAGGAGTTTCAAGATTTAGATTACTTGGGTCAGTAGTAGCTTCGAAAACCATACATTCCCATATATTAAAATCTCGTTCATAAAACATTACAATAACATCGTTATAATGTTTAGTACAAGTACTTTTAGAACGAATACCCCAGATATTAAGATTAATAGGATATTTATCATTTTTCCTAAATATAGGATATTCTAAATCTTTCGCAATTTCAATAAGTCTATTTGGTAAATCATTTACATCAATAAGTTTATTAAATAATGCGTTATATTTTGATTCCTTAGTTGCTTTCATATTTGTAATACTTTTTGTAACTTGTGTGGGCCTCGCTCCGCTCGGCCTTTCGGGTGCTCCGCACCCTCACCCGGTGGGGGAGTGGGTTGGACGCCCACTGGCGACACCATTTGCATCATCACTTATAACACTTCTATCGTCCAAACTAAATTTTATAGTTGCCCACGATAATTACTATTAAAAATCCTAATAAGATTTACTGCAAGTTTACCACGAGTATCTATATAATAAATCTTAATAGTTTTCATAGCTTAGAAAAGTGTTTTAGCAGTTTTATGAATATGTTTACTTGAATAATCAGCAATCATCATTCCGACTTCATTTTTAAGATAAGGAATATCATACATTTCTACGACTTCCTCATCTTCTTCATTTTCGTCTTGAAATTGATTCTGAATAGTTCTAATATGACAAAGAATAATTCCTACATTTTTATAACCCCAGCTCTCAACAAGATTAGCATAAGTAGAAAGTTGCATTGCATAATGATTACCTATACTATCTGCAAGGTGGTCAAGTGGTGCACCGAAATATTCCTCTTTATAAATAAAATTATTGAGGTCGAGTGTACCATCAAGTTTCTTATCATAATAACCACTTTCAAATCTAATTGGAGCCTTATTAGTTTTCCAGTCTAAAATGATAAATTCCTTATCACGAATTAAGAGAATATCAATAAGACCGGAAACAAGATTTTGACTATCATAAACACCAATCTCAGCGTAAATATGATAGCCTTTAGTAACAAGAGCAGCAATCAGACTAAATATATCAGGATACTTTTCTCGAATACCAGTCTTAACAAAATATTCAAGATTAAGCTTACCGTATTTATGACTACCAACAATATCATCTATCGTGTAAATTCTATCATTAATAAAACCATTAGCGTTTAACTTATATCCGTTACAAGTCTTAATAGCAGTTTCAAGGTAATTATGTTTCTTTGTTCCTTTATCACAAGCCTTAATAGTTTCTTGTTCCCATTCCCAAAGAATTTGTTTCTTAGTTTTACCTTTATATTTTTGATATTTTGGATGTCGAGGATTCTTACCTATACGTTCACACGCTGCGGCAATTTCTTCTTTCTTAAATTCTTGTGTATATTTACCAATAAGAGTAGTAACAGATATATAACCATTACCTAAATCATCTGTGTACTTATGTTCCTCTTCATTAAAGTACAGTATTCTACCCTTTGGCAAAATCTTTTCTGAAACGCATTTTCTTCCCATCTTCTTCGGCAGTTCTACGTCTACGACGATTAGCAATATGATAAGCAATAATCTTTGCTTTACGTTCCTCTCGACTTAAACCTTCAAGTTCCTCAGCATGAGTTTTCTTAAAAAACTTAGCTGGACTGTATTCAAATCTACCAACACGAGGAACACTAACAACTTCATCTCCTCGCATCATAGCTTTGGCAACACTATCCTTTTGTGTTCTTTCCAGTAACTCTAATACTTTCGCCTTTTGGTCAGGTCTTAACTTTTCCCAAGCCGCAACACTTCGTTTATAAGAAGCAGGTCGTCGAAGAACATAAGGTTTAAGATGTTTTTCAATACGTTCATCTACGAAAGGAACTAACTTATCATAAACAAAAGGATTAAGCATAGTTTAATTATTAACGGCAGGAGATTCAATCCAAACACCTACGATAGAATATTCATCTACAAGAACAAACTCACTAAACTTAACAGTTCCAACACCAACAATAGATTTACCTTCACGGTGAACTTTCTGTTTAGCTGCAAGTGTTTGAGTATCGCCCGGCATTCTAATAAGAGTAGGAATACAACCGTTTTCCAGTTTTACTTTATCTCCAACTTTAAGACCTTTGACATTTTCGGCAATAGCTCTAACAGTATAAGACTTAGCTGGAATTTTATTAATCTCCTCGTTATTAAGAATATTAAGAGTAGATACTTCAAAATCTGCACGAAGAAGAACTTTGTTACCACGAGGACTAAATGCAATTTTTGTTTCCATAGTTTTACTTTGTTTAGGATTTACATTATTATAACTACGAGTACAAATATATAATATAATCTTATCTCATACAAGTAAATCTAAATAAATTTCAAACTGAATTAATAAAATTATCACTATCAGAAGCAGAATTATCAATAAGTCTAATAGTAATTACAGTATTAGCGATTAAAAGACCTCACGAGTGGGCGTCCAACCTGCTCCCCCACCGGGAGTACACAAGTTAAAACTAATAAAATCCCTATTAAAAGCTCTTCAAAGTTTATCACTTTTTGCATTACCAGTTTTCCCACCAAAAGAATCAATTTTGGCGACATTAGTATCTTGACTAGTTGCACTACTAAAATCACTAATTTTTGAACTAATTTTTTCGTTATTAAATTCATTATTAATTACGTGATTATTTGATATAGTTTCTGAATTACGAGTTGGAATTTGTATATATATTATATATTCATTATTTGTAATAATATTACTTGTAATATTATTACTATATATAGGTATATGGTCAATTAATTCAAAAATTCATTCAAAAATTACGGAAAATAATGATGCAAAAATTGTAGATTTTAGTGAAGATAGAAGTCATTTTACAGGTAATTTTACAGGTCAAATTACAAGTAATATTGAAATTATATTAAAAATTAATTCAAAAATTAAGGAAAATGGTAATGAAAATGATAAAGATTTTAATAAAGAAACTAATGAAATTTTAAGTAAAATTAAAAATAAAGAAAATGAAGATCCAAAAATTAAAGAATTTAATATAAGATTTAATAATGAAATTAAAAAGATTTTAAGTGATTTTATAGATAATGATACAAGTCTTTTTATAAATGATAAGAATAAAGATAAATTTTCTAAGGGTTTTAATAACTTTTGTAAAGATAAAAATGAAGATTTTAATAATAAATTTCGTGATAAATCTATAAGTCTTTTCGCAGGTATCGGAAATAATATGAATGTTTATAATAAACTTATGAATCTTAAAATGAATAAAAGATATAAAAATAAAAATGATAATTTTAGATA
>OGPL01001030.1_pt1 | contig 27201 bp, 20 predicted proteins | sample 1552901 | NCBI WGS metagenome assembly OGPL01 (sample SAMEA2580244, study PRJEB22360) | human gut metagenome | biome: human gut; feature: human-associated habitat; material: faeces | place: Denmark | collected 2008/2010 | reverse complement strand
TTTGATTCCATTCACAATTCGGCAACATTGCATAATCTATCCCCAGGAATTTTCCTCTGAACCATTATAATATTAGTGCGCACAAAAAATCCCGAATGGAAAGATTCGGGATTTTTTTGTGTATATTTTGTGGGTGTATTAGCGGAGGAGGGTGAGGAAATTGGCAGGGATGGGTGATTCAAATTCCATTTTCTTTCCTGTGATGGGGTGCTCGAAGCAGAGGCGAGTGGCGTGGAGCGCAAGACGGTGAATGCCGTTGGCGCGGCCTCCGTATTTACGGTCGCCACTGATAGGGCAGCCCAAATCCTTCATGTGCACACGCAGCTGGTTTTTGTGCCCGTGGCGCATCGAGAGTTCCACTCTGGTGAAGCGAGGCGAGCGTTCAATCACCTTGTAGCGCGTTTTCGCCAATTCTCCGCCGTCTTTTGGGTCGTCGGTGGAAATCACCTCGTAGTTGTCGGCATCTTTCAGATAGTTTTGCACGAGTCCCATGTCTTGCTCGATATTGCCCTCCACGATGGCCTCGTATTTGCGTTCGCTCACGATGGTAGCCCACTGGGTGAGGAATCGCTCACGCGCCTTAGCGGTGCGAGCCACGAGCATCAAGCCCGAAGTGTCGCGGTCGAGACGGTGCACCATATACACACGCGCATGTTCGCTGCGGAGTTTCACATATTTGCGAAGCACATTATACACGGTTTCGTCTTTGATATTGTTGCCAGCGGCAGTTGAGAGCATACCGTAGGCCTTGTCCACCACCATAATGTCCTCGTCTTCATACACCAGTTTGAGTTTTGGGTGCGTGAACACGTGGAACGAGCCGTCGAAGTTCACCCAAAGTTCGTCGCCAGCATTCACTGGGCGGTCGAACTGCGAAGATGGTGTGCCATTCACGGCAAACTGATGATGACGGAGCATCGATTTCAGTTTGGTGGGCTTATGGTCTTTAAGCACGGCAGCCACGGCTTCGAGCAATGGTGCATCGGCTTTAACGGTAAACTTCTGAATATTATCCACACGGCGGCGGCGTGGCTTATTGTTGGAGGGTTGTCGCATTTATCTAATTTTAAAACAGTTTCTAATTTGCATTTCAAGGTGCAAAGTTAGTGATAATTCGGAGAATATCTGTAAATTTGTGACAATCAAAACTCAAATTATTATGAAAAAGGCGTTACTCTTACTGGTTACCATTATGCTTTGGTCGTGCTCCGACCGAAATGAAGACATCGTGATTGACGGCGAACTCCACATGTCGGTTGACGAATTGCCCAGAATCGACTGCTCCACATCAACCCAGCCCCTGGGCATGATTTTAGCGGCGAAACTGATGAACCTGCCCTATGCCTGGTGGTTGAATGTGGGGCTTGACCAAACATGGTATTGCCTTATCGACTACGAGAGCACCAATCTTCCACAAGAAGAAAAAGATGACATTGAGGGTAAGCTGTATGAAAAACTAAAATGCAACGGCACCCACGGATCCCTTATAAACTTGATTGATGGCAATACGGATGTGGCTATCGCCTCACGAGGCTTGTCGAGAGAAGAAAAGGCGTATGCGAAGAAAAAGGGCGTGGAAGTGATGGAGCAGCCCATTGGCCGCGATGCGTTTATCTTTATGGTGAACAATGCCAACCCCATCAAGAACCTCTCCACTGCACAAATCCAAAATATCTACACAGGCAAAACCCGCAACTGGAAAGATGTGGGCGGCAACGATGCCACCATCAGTCCATATATCAGAAACTCGGATTCGGGCAGCCAAGAGAAAATGGAAACCATGGTGATGCAGGGACTCACCATGATTGATTGGCCCGAAATGATCACCACCAGCATGACCGCCCCATTCGAGGCTCTGCGCTCCGATGCCAATGGCATAGCATACACCCCCTACTTCTACTATAGCATCATGGCGCGTGAGCAAACGTGGGCAAAATACATCAGCGTAGACGGCGTGGAACCCACCAAAACCACCATCGCCAACGAAACCTACCCCTATGTGTCGGAAATATGCGTGGCAGTGCGTGCCAATGTCGACAGGAAGTCGAATGCCTACAAAATCTACAAATACCTCACCACCTCACAGGGGCAAAGCATTGTGGAGGAAAGTGGCTATGTTCCGCTGGCGAAATGATTTTTCCGAAGCACGCCAAATTGCTCCCAAACGGCTTTTGCTGAAAAAATAATTCCACCAAAAGGGGTGTAATTGCGCTTTTGTGGTAAATATTTACTATCTTTGTGAGAATAAAGTTAAGTAATCACCTTCTATCACATTTTATGACACGGACAATTAAACTCGCACTACTCTCGCTCGCCATGCTCACATCGGTGGCAGCCTGTGCAGCACAACAAAAGAAAACAGAAGTTAAAAACGACGAAGGCACTACAGCCGCCTCCACCTCGGTGGTGCTGGCAGCCGACCGCACCGACCAATACGTGCCTCTGCTCAAGGGCAAACGCATTGCCCTGCTGAGCAACCAGACCGGCATCACCTCTAAGGGCAAGCACGTGCTCGACGTGATGCTCGAAAACGGCCTGAAAGTGACCGAGATTTTCTCGCCCGAACACGGTTTCCGTGGCAAAGCCGATGCCGGCGAACACGTGAGCAGCAGCGTTGACGAAAAAACCGGTATTCCTATCGCTTCGCTCTACGACGGCAAATCTAACCGCCCAAGCAAGGAAAGCATGGACAAATTCGACGTGCTGGTGACCGACCTGCAAGACGTGGGTTTGCGTTACTACACATATTATATCACTATGGCAAACCTGATGGAGGCTTGCATCGAGCACAACAAGGAATTTGTGGTGTTCGACCGCCCAAACCCCAACGGCATGTATGTAGATGGTCCGATTTTGGATATGGAACTGAAAAGCGGCGTGGGTCGCTTCCCTATCTGCACCGTTCACGGTATGACCATGGGTGAAATTGCGCTGATGGCTAACGGTGAAGGTTGGTTGAAAGATGGCAAACAGGTGAAACTCACCGTGATTCCTTGCCTCAACTACACTCACCAAACTCGCTACGAACTGCCTATCGCTCCATCGCCCAACCTCCCCAACATGCTGAGCATCTACCTCTACCCTTCAATTTGCTATTTTGAAGGCACCACAGTGAGCTTGGGTCGTGGCACCGACCAGCCTTTCCAATGCTACGGTCACCCCGATATGACTTGCCGCCCATTCGACTTCACCCCGACCAGCCGCTTCGGCGCAAAAACCCCTCCACAACAAGACAAACTGTGCCACGGCGTGGATTTGCGTGGGCTGAAATATGAGGATGTAATTACTCGCGGCATCGACCTCACCTATGTGGTTGACGCTTACCAAGACCTTCGCAGCCAAGGCAAGCAATTTTACCTGAAGACTGGCAAACGCAACTTCTTCAACCTGCTCATGGGCAACACCCAAGTGGCTGAAATGATGGAAGCAGGCAAGAGTGCCACCGAAATCAAGGCCTCATGGCAGCCCGACGTGGAAAAATTCAAAGCACAGCGCAAGCCCTACCTCCTCTACGCAGAATAAATCTTTAAAGAAATTAGAAGTTAGAGATTAGAGGTTAGAGGTTAGAAATTAGAAAATCGGAGCCCTCCGATTACTCCGAGTGCTCCGAGTGCTCCGAGTGCTCCCCTCCCCCCAAAAAAGAATCAATAAAATTAACAAATAAAAATACTCAAAAATGACAACTCCCTGGATTGTATTGGCCACTATCATTGGCTATTTTATCCTCCTTTTCGTGGTGTCGTGGCTTGCTTCTCGCAAAAGCGACGCCAACACAGCACTCACCGGCGGCCGTGAAGCCCCCTGGTATATCGTAGCTATCGCCATGATTGGCGCTCCTATCTCTGGTGTAACCTTCGTGTCGGTTCCTGGCATGGTGGCAGCCAAGAGTTTTAGTTACATGCAGATGGTGCTGGGCTTCGCCGTGGGCTATTTCGTGATTGCCTACGTGCTGGTGCCTCTCTTTTTCAAACGCAATCTCGTGTCGATTTACGGCTATCTTGAAGAACGCTTCGGCGGAAAAACCCACAAAACTGGTGCATGGTTCTTCTTCATCAGTAAGATTCTGGGTGCAGCCGTTCGCTTCTATGTGGTGTGCGTAACGCTCCAGGCGCTCATGTTCGAGCCTCTGGGCATTCCATTCATCGTGAATGTACTCGTTACCATCGCTCTCATCTTCCTCTACACCCTCCAAGGTGGCGTGAAAACCGTAATCTGGACCGACACGCTCAAGAGCATCTGCCTCATTCTCTCGGTGGTGCTTTGCATCTTCTTCGTGGGTCAGGCGCTCAACTTCGACTTCACCGGCCTGTGCTCGGCAGTGGCAAGCAGCGACACCTCGCGCATCTTCTTCTTCGACAACCCAAGTGAGGGCACCTACTTCTGGAAGCAATTCCTCGCCGGTATCTTCATGGTGATTGCCATGACTGGTCTTGACCAAGACTTGATGCAACGCACCCTTGCCAGCAAGAATGTGAAGGAATCGAAGAAAGGCCTTATCGTGAGCGGTATCACCCAAGTGTTTGTGGTGGGGTTGTTCCTCGTTTTGGGTACCATTCTCACTCTCTATATGAGCAAGATGGGCTTGAACTACGATAAGAGCACCGACGAAATTTTCGGTATCGTGGCATTCGATAGCAAGATGAGTGTAGTGGTGGGCATCCTCTTTATCCTCGGACTTGTGTCGGCTGCATATTCTGCCGCTGGTTCGGCACTCACCGCCCTCACCACATCGTTCACCGTGGATATTCTTGAAAGCAACAAGAAGGAAGACGAAGCCACCCTTGGCAAGACTCGCAAGAAAGTGCACATCGGCATGGCAGTGATGATGGGCATCGTGATTTATGTGTTCTACCTCATCAGTAGCCAAGATGCTATCAGCGCCGTGTATTCTTTGGCAAGTTACACCTACGGTCCTATCCTCGGCTTGTTCGTTTACGGTATGTTTATCAAGGGCGACGTGCGCGACAAACTCGTGCCTGTGGTGTGTGTGCTCTCACCTGTATTGAGCTGGGTGCTCCAATGGGCGCTGCTCAAATATTGCGACTACACCATGAGTTTCGAACTCCTGCTCTTCAACGCCGCATTCACCGTAATCGGCTTGCTCCTACTCCGCAAAGGCAAATAACCCCAACATAGCGCGTTATAAAAAGCAAGGCTTTGAGGGGTTTGACATCACAAACGACAGGTCGAATCCCCAAAGCCTTTTCTATTTTCAAAACCTAACAGCAACAGGCCTACGCCATAACGTAGGGACATGCCTCGGCATGTTTCCTTTGCGAAGAAACATTGGCACGATTGCTGTTGAATAAAAACCATAGCATTTCCTCCATTTTAAAAAATTCCTCTCTAATTATGGCACGAAATAAGATTGCAGTATATGTGTGGATTGTCGATACTATCGAGAGCCACCGACACATCACCCTCGAAGAACTCAACCGACTGTGGTGCAATTCCTCGCTCAGCGACGGGAACCCCATTCCGCGACGCACGTTCTTCAATTATCGCAACGCCATTGAGGAAATGTTCAACATCAACATTCAGTGCAATCGCTCCACATTTGAGTATTACATCGAAAACTGCGACAACGAGGCCGACAGCCGTATGCACCACTGGCTGCTCGACACCTTCTCCATGACCGGTATGCTAAGCAACTCGAAAGACCTTTCGGGACGCATCATCGTGGAAGATGTGCCATCGGCTCGCGAGCCCCTGCCTGTGGTGATTCAAGCCATGCGCGAAGACAAGCGCATCGTGTTCGACTACCACCCCTACACCCGCTCGCAAGCATCGAAAGGCGTGGTCATCTGCCCCTATTTTGTAAAGATATTCAAGCAATTATGGTATGTGATTGGGCACAATGTGGCTGATGGTAAAATCAAGACCTATTCGCTCGACCGCATGACCAACCTCAACATTTCCTCCACCTCCTTCAAGATGCCAGAAGGCTTTGAGCCACAGTCGTTTTTCAAAGACTGCTACGGCATCACCATCAACCAGAACGAGCCAAAGGACATCGCATTACGCGTGAGCCACACCCAAGCGAGGTATCTCCGCGCCTTACCGCTCCACCACACGCAAAGCGAGGAAGTGCACGACACCTACTCCATTTTCCGCTACCGCATGTTGCTCACCTACGACCTCTACGAAAAAATCCTCTCCCTCGGCAGCAACGTGGAAGTGCTCACCCCACCCGAACTGAAATCCCAAATCATCACCCAACTAAAAGCCACCCTCGCCCACTACCAATAATCCCCACCCAATCTCCCCTTCCAAAAAAAATCGAATCCCCGAAATCTCGATAGTTCGAAAATTCGAGATTTCGATTACTCCCTAAATTAGCGCGTTATGTTAAATAATCTTTTATAAATATAAATATCTGTAATTATTTGGGAGTATGGGGCGGTGAATTGGGGGCGGGGGCAGGGGGAAGTTGCATACCTCAGTAATTATCACTATATTTGCAGCGCAATTCGATTAGAGGAGGCTCTGTGGCTTCTTCTTTTTTATTTATATACCCGTAAGTATGATTAATAAGCAAGAACTTATCGACGTTATCAACACCGAACTTGAAGGAAGCGATATCTTTCTGGTTGAGGTGAAAGTGAGTGCCGACAATATAATTGATGTGGCTATCGACAGCATGGGCTCTGTGACTATCGACGACTGCATCGCGCTGAACAATAAGGTGCTCGACCACTTCGACCGCGATGTGGAGGACTACGAACTCACCGTGGGCAGTTACGGCATCAGCGACCCTTTCAAGGTGCTTCAGCACTACAAGAAGAATATGGGCGGCGAGGTGGAAGTGCTCACTAAAGACGGCAAGAAACTTAAAGGCACGCTAAAAGACGCTGACGAGGAAGGCTTTACGCTTACCATCACCAAGAAGGTGAAACTTGAGGGCAAGAAGCGCCCCGAAATGGTGGACGAGGACCTCAACTATAAATACGACGAAATAAAATATACAAAAAACATCATACAGTTTTAACACCAGACTATGGCTAAGAAAGAAATCGAAACTATAAGTTTGACCGACAGTTTCAAAGAATTCAAAGAGTTGAAGAAAATCGACAAGACCACTATGATTAGTGTGCTTGAAGAGTCGTTCCGTAGCGTATTGGCTAAGATTTTCGGTAGCGACGAGAACTTTGACGTGATTATGAACCCCGACAACGGCGACTGCGAAATCTATCAGAACCTCGAAGTGGTGCCTGATGGCGAAGTGGAAGATCCCGACCGCCAAATCGCGCTCACCGATGCCCGCAACGATGTGGACAGCCCCGACCCCGACTGCGAAGTGGGCGAAGAGCATACCCGAAAAATAGAATTCGCCAAATTCGGTCGCCGCGCAATTCTTAACTTGCGTCAAACTTTGGCAAGTAAGATTCTTGACCTGCAAAAAGACGCCATCTACACCCAATTCAAGGCCCAGGAAGGCGAACTGGTGAGTGGTGAAGTTTACCAAGTGTGGAAGCGTGAGGTGCTCCTGCTCGACGATGAGAAAAACGAGTTGCTCCTTCCAAAGGATCAACAAATTCCTACCGACATCTACCGCAAGGGCGAAACCGTGCGCGCCGTCATTTACAATGTGGATAACAAGAACAACAATCCTAAGATCACCGTGTCGCGCACAAGCGAAAACTTCTTGCGCCGCCTCTTCGAACTTGAGGTGCCAGAAATCCACGATGGCCTGATTGTGATTCGCGCCGTGGCTCGTATTCCTGGCGAACGCGCTAAAATCGCAGTTGAAAGTTACGACGACCGCATCGACCCAGTTGGCGCATGTGTGGGTGTGAAGGGTGCACGTATCCACGGCATCGTGAGAGAGTTGCGCAACGAGAACATCGACGTGATCAACTACACCAGCAACCCACAACTCTTCATTCAGCGCGCATTGAGCCCTGCAAAGATTTCCTCAATCCGCCTCGACGAAGAAAACAAGCACGCCGAAGTGTTCTTGCGTCCTGATGAAGTGTCGCTCGCTATCGGTAAGGGTGGTTTGAACATCAAGCTCGCCACTATCCTCACCGGCTACACCATCGACGTTTACCGCGACATTGAAAGCGAAGGCGAAGACGATATCTACCTCGACGAGTTTAAGGACGAAATCGACGAGTGGGTAATCGAAGCCCTCAAGAACATGGGTTGCGCCACCGCAAGAGCCGTGCTCCACACTCCACGCCAAGAACTCATCGACAAAGCCGACCTCGAGGAAAGCACCGTTGACGACGTGATTGCTGTGCTGAAGGCTGAGTTCGACGAAGAATAATCACATTCTTCCCCTCCGCTGCCACGACCCAATGCACAGAGTCGGGACACATGCACAGACAAGCAAGGGCCAACAAGTGCAAACGAACAAAACAAACGAGACAACAACTTAAAAGAAATATATGCCCATAAAGATTAGTAAAGCAGTCAAAGATTTAAACATCGGAATGCAGACGGCAAGAGACTTCTTGAAGAAGAACGAGATTGAGGTTGACGACAACATCAATGCACGCATCAGCGATGAAGCCTACAACTTGCTCATCCAGAAGTTTAAGCCAGCCATGCAACAGAAAAAGGCAGCCGAACAGATTATTCACGACCGCAAGGAAGAGAAAGCCGCTCAAGCTGCAGAAAAAAAGCGTCGTGAAGCTGAAGAAAGCAAAACAGTGGAAGTGGCGATACAGAAACCAAAAGTGTTGGGTAAAATCGAACTCGACGCTAAGGGCAACCCTGTAGCACCCAAAACCGCTGCGCCTGAAGCACCTAAAGCCGAGGAGGTGAAGATGGAAGAGAGAAAGGCAGAAGAACAGAAGCCAGCTCAAGCAGAGCTTCCAAAGGAGGAGGCTAAGCCCGAACCTGCTGCGGTAGAGCCTAAGAAGGAAGAAAAGGCTCCAGCCGAACCAAAGGCAGAAAAACCACAACCAGTGGCAGAAACTCCTGTGGTAGAGCAGAAGAAGGAAGAGGCGCCTGCACCTGCTCCACAAGCCGAACCAGAAACCATCTCCAACGCCCCTCGTATGCAAGGTCCTAAGGTGGTGGGCAAAATCGACTTGTCGGCGCTCAACCAATCCACTCGCCCCAAGAAGAAGACGAAAGAGGAAAAGCGCAACGAGCGTATCAACAAGGAAAAGGCTCGCCAAGGCGCTAATGCCGACGGCGAAAAGCGCAAACGCAAGCGCATTGGCAAGGAAAAGGTTGACATCGAAAAGAGCGTGCAACAGCAATCACAAGGCGGTGGCAACCAAAAGCGTGGCAACCAGCAAAACGCTGCCAACGCTCAAAATGCCAACGCTGGCAAGCGCAACAAGAAAGATAAGAACAAACGCCCATTCAAGGCTGAAGTGAGCGAGGAAGATGTACAGCGCCAGATGAAGGAAACGCTGGCACGCCTCACCAACAAGCCACAGAAGAAGGGTGCAAAATGGCGTCGTGAAAAGCGTGAGGCTTTCCGTGAGGAAGAGCGCGCTGAAGCAGCAGAGGCAGCAGCAGAATCAAAAATTCTGAAACTCACCGAGTTCGTGACCGCAAACGACCTCGCTGCCATGATGAATGTGCCTATCAACAAGGTGATTGGCACCTGCATGAGCATTGGTGTGATGGTATCTATCAACCAACGCCTCGATGCCGAAACCATCAATATTGTGGCTGAAGAATTTGGCTACAAAACCGAATACGAAAGCGCAGATGTGGCAGAACAGATTCATGAGGAGGAGGATAATCCTGAAGACCTCGAATCACGTCCACCAGTGGTGACTGTGATGGGCCACGTTGACCACGGTAAGACTTCATTGCTCGACCACATCCGTAACGCTAACGTGATTGCTGGTGAGGCTGGTGGTATCACCCAGCACATCGGCGCATATAATGTGAAACTGAAAAACGGCCGCCGCATCACATTCCTCGACACCCCTGGTCACGAGGCGTTTACCGCTATGCGTGCCCGTGGTGCAAAGGTTACCGACATCGTTATCATCATCGTGGCTGCTGATGATGCTGTGATGCCTCAAACCGTGGAAGCACTCAACCACGCTTCCGCTGCCGGTGTGCCTATCATTTTCGCAATCAACAAGATTGATAAGCCAGGCGCTAACCCTGACAAGATTAAGGAAGAACTTGCCAACCTCAACTACCTGGTGGAAGAATGGGGCGGTAAGTACCAGAGCCAAGACATCAGTGCCAAGAAGGGCATCGGTGTGGCCGAACTGCTCGATAAGGTGCTGCTCGAAGCCGATATGCTCGAACTGAAGGCAAATCCTCATCGCAAGGCCACTGGTTCAATCATTGAATCATCGCTCGACAAGGGTCGTGGCTATGTGGCAACACTCCTCGTCGACAACGGCACACTCCACGTGGGCGACATCATTCTTGCCGGCACACACTACGGTAAGGTGAAGGCGATGTTCAACGAGCGTAACCAGCGCATTCAAGAGGCTGGACCATCGTCACCTGCGTTGATTCTCGGTCTGAACGGTGCTCCTACCGCTGGCGATAAGTTCAACGTGATGGACACCGACCAGGAAGCACGCCAGATTGCCAACAAGCGCGAACAACTCCAGCGCGAACTCGGTCTGCGCACACAGAAGCGCTTCACCCTCGAAGACATCGCACGCCGCAAGGCTTTGGGCGAGTTCCACGAGTTGAACGTGATTGTGAAGGGCGACGTGGACGGTTCTATCGAAGCGTTGAGCGACTCACTGCTTAAACTCTCTACCCCTGAGGTGCAAGTGAATGTGGTTCACAAGGCTGTGGGTGCTATCAGCGAAAGCGATGTAACCTTGGCTGCCGCATCAAATGCCTACATCATTGGCTTCCAAGTGCGTCCAAGTGCCGATGCAAAACGCCTCGCTGCACAAGAAGGCGTCGACATCCGTATCTACTCTATCATCTACGATGCAATCGAGGAGGTGAAGAGCGCTATGGAAGGTATGCTTGCTCCTGACATCAAGGAAGAAGTGATTGGTAACGTGATGGTGAAGGAAGTTTACCACATCAGCAAGGTGGGTACCATTGCCGGTGCCATGGTTATGGACGGCAAAATCAAGCGTAACTGCAAGGTGCGCGTGATTCGCGATGGTATCGTTCGCTACACTGGCGCTTTGGCTTCACTCAAGCGTTTCAAGGACGACGTGAAGGAAGTTACAAACGGTTTCGAATGTGGTTTGAGCATCGCTGGCTACAACGACATCTTGCCCGACGATATGCTTGAGGCATTCGAAGAAGTCGAGGTACAAAAGAGTCTCTAATTGCCGCACGGCAATCTCTGTATAAAAGACAAAAGGCTTGATTAGACGCACACAACGGCTAATTAAGCCTTTTTCTCTTTTCTACCCACCATTCATCTTCTATGGCAGGAAAAAACACCGATTAAACCCAATTAAAAATCCATTAACCCCGATTTAAAAAAAATAGGTGGGAATAGGATTAAATGGATAAAATAGGTGCTTCAAAAATCCTGAAAGATGACGATTTTTCGAAAATTCGAAGTAGGCGATGCTATCGTCTTAACTTCTTTAACTTCTTAACTTCTTAACTTCTGAGTTTAATTTCTAATCTCTAATTTCTAACTTCTCTAAATGACTTTTCGGTATTATCTCAATATTGGCACGAATTTGGGCGACCGCGAGCGGAATTTGGAAAGTGCCATTAAAGCCCTTTCCGACGGCGCTGAGCACGTTAAAGAAAGCGAAGTGGTAAAGAGTAAGCCGTGGGGATTTGAGTCGCCTAACGAGTTCCTAAACGTGGGCGTAGCACTCGATTCCACCATCGAGCCTTTCGACATGCTCGACCACATACACGATTTGGAACATTCTTTGGGCAGCGATTCGCACCGCGACGACCGTGGCAACTACATCGACCGCCTCGTTGACATCGACATCATGGCAATCGAACAAACCGACGGCACTCCCATCTCCATCAACACGCCCACGCTCACCGTGCCGCACCCGCATCTCACCGACCGACCCTTCTTCCTCACCCCCTACCGCCAATTAAAATCCAAATAAAAAAGCGGCATTTCATAACTAAAGCCGCTCATTTGTCTTCCCGATTTATGTGGTGGGGATTTGGGTCCAGTAGATGGGGTAAAGGTCGGGATAATCGGCGTTTTTCGCCCATTTTTGGGGCGCAATCACTATTTTATCGTCGTTGGCGTTGAGCCATGCCGCCCACCAACTCACCAAACGGTTAGCCATCACGATGTGGCGCGCACGAAACAGATAGGCAAGCAGCGAGGTTTCGGCAGCGGCAGGATATGCCACGATTTCCACCTTCGCCCCTTGGAAATTAACGTTTGCCTTCACCCAATCAATATCGGTGGTAAACACATAGAAATGCGGATTGTTGAACGTGGAGAGAATGTTGGCAATCGCCCAGTTGTAGTAGTCGGGCGTGCAGGTATTGTCGGCACCGTTAGGCTCATGCACTTGCATCGCCACGGTCTTGCCCTGCTTGAGCATGTTGAGCATACTTGCCATCGACGACGGCAACACCTTCTCTGGCACCGAAAAAGCCGCGCGGATATCATCTCCCACCGAAGCGAAATAGCGTGGCGAGAGCCATTGCCCATCGAAATAAGCATCTTTCTTCTCCAGCAAATCAGCCACAAAACGGTGGTCTTGCGGCTCGGTGACCACCTCACCAGCGGCTTTTCTGAACATCGACATCATTCGCGAACCGATTGAACCTTTGCCAAACTGCTTCAAGTCGTCGGCCGACGCCTCCACAAAACGGGGCAAATGGAAGCGAGAGTTGATCCACTTCTCCGAAGGCACATGCAGGCGTGCTTCGGGGTCGTGCTGCAAGAGCGCATAATAGAATGCGTATTGAAACATCTGTTGTGCGGGGCTGCCGCTAATCTTCACTATATTCATATCTATGTGTGGAATTTTACTTATTTCAGCCAAAGGGAGAAATGCTCCAGTTGGAGTTTGGGGTTAGCGATGAGAATACCAGTTTTTCCGTTGGTGTAGGTTTGTCCGTACTGGGCGTGGTGCTTACATTCCGCCCACAGGCGCGCCACCAGTTCATGCTTGTGCAAATTGCGCATCACTATCACACCTTGCTTTCGCACTATCGGCAAAATCGCCGATTTTAGCGCATCGAGTTCCATTTCATCGCCGATTTCGTTCACCAGCACGAAAGGGTCGGCATCACCAGAAATCTGCGAGAAATACGCCTGCACACATTCGGAAATATCGGTGTAATGGCGCACTTGATCACCAAAAGGCTGGAGCAACTGTTGCTGCACCTTGCTTTGGGCATAATGTGGCGAATAGAGGTGTAGCACACTTTGGCTCGACACCGCCTTCACACTTGCCGCCGACACCCCGCTTCTCGCGCCCACCACAAGCAGTTGCGAGGGATTGAAGAAATTGGTGATGCGGAACAACATTTGGGCTTCATTAAGCGAAATGAGCGATGATGAATGTGGCCAGCAACCACCCAACGCCGCCTTTGCCTTGGCACGCCATTTGGCGATGCGAGCGTAGGCATAATAGGGGTATCGCTCGCCAAGCACATTCTGCACGAAGTTGAACGCGAAAGGCGAATGAATGCCGAAGCCGCCACTTCGGTGGTGGCGGCTCCAAGCAGTTCGATATCTTCTGAATCTACCCATTCGCTAACGGAATTATCGGGAGAATTTAGGCATTCCTGGCGGTTTTACCGTCGGATTTCTTACGGTTGCGAATCACAGGCACCACAATCGCCGCAATCACAGCCACAAAGATAAGCATGATGGCAACCTTCGCGGCAGAGTCGGCCGATTCCACCTGTTCGGGTTCAAACTTCATCTCAATCTTGTGGTCGCCGGCTGGCACTTGCAGCGCACGGAGCACATAGTTCACACGGCCAAGTTCGGCAGGTTTGCCGTCGATGGTCACTTGCCAGCCCCATGGGAAATACACTTCGCTGAACACAGCCACGCCACCCTTCGCGCTATGGCTATGGTAGGTGAGGCGGTTTGGAGCGTAGGTGGTTTCGTAGATGGTGTCGCCTGGAGTCTTAGGCACGGCATTGCCAAGCACAGCCTTAAACTGCTCGTCGGCCACGGCGCTGTTGGCAGCGTTGAAGTGGTCGAGGAACTTCATTTCGGCATCGGCACCCTTCACGAAAATGAGCGAATCCACAAACCACGCATTGCCCAGTGCGGCAGGGTTGAGTTGTGCAGTGTTGGCATCCACCTTCACCCAGCGCGTGTTGAGCATGTTGAGCACCTGCATATTGTTGCGGCTGATTTGACGGTCGATCAAATCGTTGTAGCGCGCCAGTTTTGCCGCATGGTAGCCGCCCACAGTCTTGTGGAAATATGATGAATTGGGCTGACCGAAGCCCTGCACATCAAGCACACGGTAGTTTTGCGTGGTGTCTTGAAGAATGGTCTTATCGGCCTGTGTGGGTTCGAACTGAGCCGAAGCCACATCGTATTTCGACACGAAAGAGTATTTATCGATGTAACGCTTGTTCACGGTGAACATATCCACCAGCACCACCGCAGCCACGAGCAGCACAGGCACTGCCACATTGGTTTTCATAATGCCTTTGAGGTAGGCGAAAATGATGGCGAAGCCCACCACAATCACCGCCAAACTGCGCCAAGCGTCGTGCGACACGAGCGAGAGGCGAATGGCATCGACATTGGCATACACGCTACCAGGCACCTCGCCCAGCTGCTGCTTGATCATGTTGAAAATCTGCTGGTCGCTTTCGGTGTAGTTCTGGAACAAGCCCGGAGCCACAGCAAAGAGCAAGCAGAGCGCAGCACACACACCGAAACTGGCAAAGAGGGCGATTTTATGCTTCTTCAGGAAATCTTCCTCGGTGAACACCTTGTGCAGCGCAAGCACAGCCAGCAAAGGAATGGTAAACTCGGCTATCACAAGAATGCTCGCCACGGTGCGGAACTTGTTGTACATCGGGAAGTGGTCGATAAACAAGTCGGAGAACCACATGAAATTATGACCCCACGAGAGCAGCACCGAAAGAATGGTAACAGCCAAAAGTGCCCATTTCACCGGTCCTTTCACCACAATGCAGCCCAACACGAAGAGCGCGAAAATCAGCGCACCCACATACACCGGGCCATTGGTCATCGGCTGATTGCCGAAGTATTGGGTGAACATTTGCATACATTGCGCATTCAGTTGGTCGATTTCGCCTTGGCTGTCGAGTTTTTCGTATTTCGAAGTCTTGTCGAGCGAAAGCATAGTGTTGGAAATTATGCTTGGATTTTGCTCGTCTTGTGTGGGTTTGAGCGACGCACCACCGTTCACATTTGGCACAAGCAGCGTGAAAGTCTCGCCCAAGCCGTAACTCCATTGGGTAATGTAGTCCTTATCCAAACCGCCGTTTTTAGTGGTCTGCTGTGGAGCCTGCTCGGCATCGGTCTTCAGCGGAGTGAGTTCGCTGTGGCCGCCACGTATAGTTTCCTTCGAGTATTTATAAGTCATAAACAGGTTGGGCGCATTGCTCAACAGCGCGAGAGCCGCAGCCACGGCAAGCGAGCCGGTGGCGATGCCCCAACGCTTCATCTGCTTTTGCTTGATGGCTTGGCAGAGGTAGGCAATCACAAGCGCCACCACCACGAACACGGAGTAATACGTCATCTGCACGTGGTTGCTGTAGAGCTGAAGGGCGGCAAACAGCGCGGCAATGGCTGCACCGGCAAGGTATTTGCCACGATAGCACATCACTATGCCGGCAATGGTGGGCGGAATGTAGCAGAGCACCAGCAATTTCCAGATATGGCCCGCGCCAATGATGATGAAGAAATAACTGGAGAACGCATAAGCCACGGCACCCAGCACGGCATAATACCACTTCATGTCGAAGGCGAGCATCAATATATAGAAACCCATCATGAGCATAAAGAGCCAACTCACATAAGAGGGCATACCGAATATGCGCAATGAATACACCTTATCCACCGTGCTCAGCAGCGAACTGCTCTCGTAGGTGGGGGAAATCTGGAAAGTGGGCATACCACCAAACAGCGCATCGGTCCAGCGAGTGACCTTGCCTGTCTGCTCGTAATACACCGACGCCTCCTGACCGTTGGCGGCACCTTGCACTATATCGTGCTGCTGCATCACATCGCCACGAATGTCGTTGGGGTAGAAATACACCCACGACAGCACCAGGAAGAACAGCACCGAAGCCGCAAACGCAATGAGCGACTTCACCTTAACCAAGCCGAAAAGGCTCTTTTCTTGACTTTTATCCATTATAGTTTTACCTTATATTTTCAGTATAATCTACCAATCTCCAAAATTACAAAAAAATCCCCAACCAACCAAAAGCACCCAACACCCCCACAAAACAAGGGCAGCCAATGTGTTAGCCATAGAACCACCACCCATCGCCGTTATATATGGTAGGGACGCGATAATTCGCGTCCGCGTCAGATGATTGGTATTCAATGTGTTAACACAATTATGGGCGGACGTGAAGTATCACGTCCCTACCACGCATGATGCGAAGCACCTGAAACACTTGAAACACCTGAAACACTTGAAGCACCTGAAACACCCGAAGCGCCTGAAACACTTGGGGTGGTGGGGTTAAATGGGGAGCCCCCTTCGGGGTGCGTCGCGCATACCGAAGGGGGCGTTGAGGGTGAATAACCATACCCCTCTAACCACTAAAAAGATGTTTTTTATAAAGGATTATTGAATTTATGCTTCAGTTTCCTCTTCAAGCGTCTCACCACGCATAGCGGCGAAAATTTTTGCTTCGAGTTCTTCGGCAAGTTCTGGGTTGTCGGCAATGAGTTGCTTAGCCGTGTCGCGACCTTGGAACTTGGTGCCCTCGTAAGAGAACCATGCGCCGCTCTTCTTGATGATGCCGAACTGCACGCCGAGGTCAACGATTTCGCCCACCTTGCTGATGCCTTGGCCGAAGAGAATCTCAAACTCTGCCTTGCGGAATGGAGGAGCCACCTTGTTTTTCACCACTTTCACACGGGTGAGGTTACCGTTCACCTGGTCGCCATCTTTGATTTGACCGATGCGGCGAATGTCGATACGCACACTTGCGTAGAACTTCAGCGCGTTACCGCCAGTGGTGGTTTCGGGGTTGCCGAACATCACGCCGAGTTTTTCACGAAGTTGGTTGATGAAGATGCAGGTGGTGTTGGTCTTGCTGATGGTGGCAGTGAGTTTGCGAAGCGCCTGCGACATCAGTCGAGCCTGAAGTCCCATCTTGCTATCGCCCATTTCGCCCTCGATTTCAGCCTTTGGAGTGAGCGCAGCCACCGAGTCGATAACGATGATGTCGATAGCCGACGAGCGAATCAGCATATCAGCGATTTCAAGGGCTTGCTCACCGTTGTCGGGTTGTGAAATGAGCAGACTGTTCACGTCCACACCAAGTTGCTCGGCATAGAAGCGGTCGAAAGCGTGCTCAGCGTCGATGATAGCAGCGATGCCGCCCATCTTTTGCGCCTCAGCGATGGCATGGATTGCCAAGGTGGTCTTACCTGATGATTCAGGACCATAGATTTCGATGATTCTGCCGCGAGGGTAGCCACCCACGCCGAGTGCATAGTTCAAACCGATAGAACCTGAAGGAATCACCTCAATGTTTTCGATGTTCTCGTCACCGAGTTTCATGATTGATCCACGACCGTAGGTTTTGTCAATCTTGTCCATAGTGAGCTGAAGAGCTTTCAGCTTTTCAGGCGATAATTGCTTGCGTTCAGCTGCATCACCCAACATAGTTTTAATATCTTCTGCCATAATTATATTGTATTTTTTTATTATTATCAGTTTTGTTTCATTTTCACGTTGCAAAGATAATTTATATATTGCGCTAAAATTTTGCCCAAAAGCAAAAACTTTCGTTAAAAATCATTTATATCAACGCCAATTCCGCTTTTAGAATTGGAAATAGATAAACGGCTGCACATCGCTGGTCTTCACTTGGCAAATGAGGAAAATCACGCCCGTGAGCAGCAGCACATACACCAGCAGGTTGCACTTGGAGAGATATGCCACCATTCTGCTCTCCCACGCCTGTGGGAGCCAGTGGCTCACGAAGCCAAACACCACCAGCACAAACACCCACACATAGCCTGTGACGCACTGCACAGCCACTTCGGGGTGGAACTTGGTGAACATTTGCGTGAGCATATCCACCACGCCCTGCATATCAGCGTTGCGGAACACCATGAAGGTGAACAGCACAAACACAAAGGTGCTCAGCACCGCAAAGAAGCGTTTCACGCCCTGGCTACGATAGTGGCGGTCGTGGTGCAGGATATTCACCCTGAAAGTGCGGTGCACCACCTGCGCCAAGCCAAAGAGCGCACCCCATATCACGAAATTCCAACTCGCACCATGCCACAAACCAGCCAAGAGCATGGTGATGAAGATATTGAAGCAGGTGCGCAAGTCGCCTTTACGGTTGCCACCGAGCGAGATATACACATAGTCGCGAATCCACGACGAGAGCGAAATGTGCCAGCGGCGCCAGAAATCGCCCACACTGTCGGCCTTAAACGGCGCATTGAAGTTGGTAGGGAAGCGGAAACCCAGCAGCAGCGCGATGCCTATCGCCATATCGCTGTAGCCACTAAAGTCGCAATACAGTTGCATGGCATAGCCGATCAGGCCGAACAAATTCTCCACGCCGGTGTAGCGAAGCGGATTGTCGAACACACGGTCCACAAAGTTGATGCTGATATAGTCGCTAATCACCGCCTTCTTAAACAAGCCAATCACAATCAGATACACGCCCATCGCAATCATGCGGTTGTTGATCACGAGCGGCTTACGGATTTGCGGCGCAAAGTCGCGGGCACGCACAATCGGGCCAGCCACCAGTTGCGGGAAGAACGACACATAGAACGCATAGTCGAGCAGCGAATCGAGTGGACGCAATTCGCCACGATACACATCGATGGTGTAACTCAGGCTCTGGAACGTGAAGAAACTGATGCCCACAGGCAGGAAAATGTCCCACGGCTGGAAATTCTGCCCCACGATAAGGGCGAAGTTGGCACCGAAGAAATTGGCATACTTGAAATAACCCAAGAAGCCCAAATCCACCGCCAAACTCAGCAGCACGAGCATCTTGCGATAGCCACGCCCATAACTCAAATCGTCGGCGTTCTCCTCTCTGCTGTTGTGTATCGCCTTGGCTATCAGATAGTCGCTCAGCGTGACCACGGCAAGCAGAATGAAGTAAACACCGCTGCTCTTATAGTAGAAATAGTAGGAAAAGAGCGTAACGAAAAGAATGCGAGGCGTGAAGGTGTGGTGAAGCAGATAGTACACCAACGTGAAGCCCACAAACAGCACCAAGAACAAGCCGCTACTGAAAATGATAGGGCTTTGAGGATCGTAGGTGAGCAGTTGCACTAAATTGTTGTATATCGTTTCCATATCGTTTAGTAGCCTGCGGCTTTTTTGCGTTTATAGTTATCATATCCGGCGACAAACGACTTGGTGAATTTCTCCGCCAACATCTTACCGCCCCGGCGATTGACGTGCACATAGTCTTTTTCGGCAAGATGATGCTCTGCCATGCTCACCACACTGTTTCTGCCGCCCATCATATCGTAGAAATTAATGAATCCCACACCCATTTCCGCAGCCATCTTCTGCTGATAGCGCACGAGGGGTTCCACGGCCGGCATGGTGCGCACCTTGCCTGTGGAGTGGCTGCGAGTAGCCATATCCGACGCGCTTACAATCATCACCGCGCTGCGTGGGTAAATCTTCCTGATTCGCGCCACACACTTCTTCATGTTTGCCACATACCAGGAGCAAGTTTTCTCCGTTCCTGCCTGTGCTATGGCGTTGAGTCCGTAGTGGATAATCACAAGGTCGTAGGGGTGCTGACGGGCGAAATCTGCCGACAAGCCCACCGCCAAGTTCGCAAGTTGCATACCCGAACTGCCACGCACACCGAAGTTATCGACCACGATGCCGTAGTCGTTTTCAAGCGACATGCCAAACACCTTGGCATCACCCTTCACCGTGGTGGAGAAGCGGCGCATGTTGGCCGCGTGGAATCGGGCTTGCTGTATGCCTTTGTGTGGTCGCCACTGCACGGTGGCACCTGTGGGAGTGCCTGTGACGGTGGCACCCAAATCGGTGTAGCCCCACACCGTGGCACGGCTCCATGTGGTGGCTTGTTCGCCCGAAAGCGAAGCCACGGTGGCGGTGGCGGTGCCATGCACCTCGCTATATCCTTGTGGGAGAATGTAATGTGCCAAACTGAGTGATCGCGCCTTCATGATATGGCGTGGATCGAAACCGCTGCTCGACAAGTTGGCGGCAAAAGTGCCCTCATCGAAATTGGTGCGGCAACGCAACCAGCCCAGTCCGCCATTCCCGAAATGCTTCTGAAGCATGGTGCGAAGGTCCACGAGCATGATGTCGCCCTCCACGAACGAATCACTCAAATACGCCACACGCACAGGCCTACCGAGTTTTTTCCCTTGCGCCAAAGCCGCATAGAAACTGTCCATGCCACCTGTGCTGTCGGTGCCGTAGTCGATGATGGGCTCCACACCTTCAGGCACCGAGTCTTTCCACGCTCCTTTGGGCTTTTTCACCTCGTCGATGGTGATGCTTTCGGCATCGTAACGCTCTGTGCTGTCGGCATCGAGGTCGGCAAGCACATCCACTTGACGCAGTTGCGCGCCGCCCACATTCATCACAGGCAAATAATACATCAGAAGCAAAGCCACGAAGGTCAAGCCAGTGATGACAAACACCTTAGCGGAGCCTCTCATTTAGCGAAGCCCCTCCTGTGGCGTAATCGGCATGGTCGTCTGAATACTATATAGTGGTTAGTGGTCACTTTTTTCAGTTTAAAGTGCAAATATACCAATTTTCTTGAATGGAAAAGCACATTTTTCGGCAAAAGTCTGCGCCAATTCACAAAAAGGCGGTGTTTTCCTATTTTAAGTGTGGGGAAATCGCTAATTTTGCAAAAACAAATCATCACATTTTAGGTATGCAAAGAAGCGACTTTGAAATAATGGCCCCTGTGGGGTCGTGGGAATCACTCACCGCCGCATGGCAGGGCGGTGCCGACGCCATCTACTTCGGCATTGAGAATCTGAACATGCGCAGCCGTTCGAGCGTGAACTTCACCCTCGACGACCTGCACACCATAGCGGCTTGGTGCCAAGAGCACAACATGAAGAGCTACCTCACCGTGAACACTATCATCTACGAGGAAGACATTGAATACATGCACAGCATTGTGAATGCAGCAAAGGAGGCGAAGGTTACGGCTATCATCGCCAGCGACATGGCCACCATTCTCTACGCCCGCTCCATTGATGTGGAGGTGCATATTTCCACGCAGGTGAACGTGAGCAACAGCGAGGCGATGCGCTACTACGCCCAGTGGGCTGATGTGCAAGTGCTGGCGCGCGAACTCAACATGGACCAGGTGAAGGCGGTGCACGAGGCTATCGTGAAAAACGATGTGCGCGGTCCTCACGGCGACCAGGTGCGCATCGAGATGTTTTGCCACGGCGCACTTTGCATGGCTGTGAGCGGTAAGTGCTATATGAGTCTGCACGAAACCGGGGCGAGCGCCAACCGTGGTGCGTGCCGCCAGATTTGCCGACGCAGTTACATCGTCACCGACCGCGACACGGGCGATGAACTTGCCATCGAGAATAAGTATATCATGAGTCCGAAGGACTTGAAAACCATACACTTCCTCAACAAGATGATTGACGCCGGCGTGCGTGTGTTCAAGATTGAGGGCCGTGCGCGCGGACCCGAATACGTTCGCACCGTGGTGGAATGTTACAACGAGGCTATCAACGCCATCATCGACGGCACCTACACCGACGAGAAAATCGCCGACTGGAACGAACGCCTCGCCAAGGTGTTTAACCGTGGATTCTGGGACGGCTACTATCTCGGTCAGCGACTGGGCGAATGGACCTCGAAATACGGCTCAAGCGCCACGCGTGTGAAGGCGTATGCAGCCAAGGGTATTCGCTACTTCTCAAAACTGGGCGTGGCAGAATTCCAGATGGAGGCTGGCGAACTGCATGTGGGCGACGAAATCGTGATTACAGGTCCCACAACAGGCGCGCTGCCCATGACCGTGGAGGAAATTCGTGTGGATTTGAAACCAGTGGAAATGACCAAGAAGGGCGAACGCTTCTCCATCAAGACCGACACAAAAATCCGCCCAAGCGACAAACTTTTCCTCTGGCAAAAGGTGGAGCATCCACAGCAATAATCATGGTCCAATGGAAGATTTCTGGGAAGGAGTTGTATCAATCTCCCGAACGATTTTGTATGGTAGGGACGCGATACTTCGCGTCCGCACCAAATAATTGATATTCAATATAATATTACCATTATTGGCGGACGTGAAGTATCACGTCCCTACCATGTTTCTGTGCCACACTCACAGTTTATCCACAGCAATAATCACTCATTTCATATTTTGGATATATACAGAGCAGCCCCCGAACTCGCGAGTTCGGGGGCTGCCTTTAGTATCATAACTCAATTATCTTACATCACAATTTTTGAGGCCTTAGCACCTTTCTTCACGATGTAGATGCCGCCCTTTTGTGGGTTGGCAATGCGAATGCCTTGCAGATTGTAGTATTCTGCTTTAGCATTGTCGTCGGTCACCACAGTATCGATTGACGATGGGGTTTGGAACTGGATAATGGCAGCCACAGTGATTGCTTGTCCGTCGGCATCAGTCCACTCATAGCCAAACTCACTGGTGGCGTTCTTGCCAAACAGCGGCTTGTTGATGGTGATCACACCATTCTCCATTTTGTCGATCTTCGAGGCAAACGAAGAAGATGCCTTCAGGTCGGCTTTAGAGATGCCATCAGCCACATAAATGCCAGCATCGTTACCGATGTAGAAGTTGATGGTTTCGTTGCTTTGCACAGCCTTGAATCCAGTGTATTGAGGTTGGATTACCACAATATCGGGGTCGGAAGCGTCGATACGCACATAAGCAGGTGTGTTGTCGAGGTTTTTCGACACCAATGGGCATCCAGTGGCAGAGTAGGGGTTCACCAAGCGGTAAAGTCCTGCTGTGGTGGTGCTTTCCTCTACATCCACGGTCCAAGTGTAGTCGTCGGTGTTCGATGAGAATCCCGGTGAAAGGAAACCATCAGTGAACGAGGCCTTGCCAACCGATTTCCATTGCTCTGCTGGCTGCTCCGTTGGGAGGGTAATCACAGTGCTATACTCGCCCTGCCAGTTATAACCATAGGTGGCACCCTTTGCTGCCTTGCCGAAACGTGGCGACACGATAGTAATCACACCATCTTTAAGCGTGGAGTTGTAATTGTATTGAATAATTTCCGACTCGCTGTAGCCTTCCTCCTCATTGAAATAGCAACCGGCATTGCCAATATAGAATGGGTCGGAAAAATTGGCGCGTGTCTTGTCCACGTTCACGAAGCCCGACACTTGTGGCTCTACCCTTACAAACTCAGGCTTCGACGCATCGATAACGAGGTCGTGCGCCTCTTTGTTTTCGTTCTTGTCGAGAAATGGGAACGAAGATGAAGTCCAAGGGCTGGCGAGTTTATAGACATGGGCTGTTTCGGTGCTCTCGTACACCTCCACGCTGAAGGCGTAGTCGGTAGGATTCAGTTCTTCACCTATGGAGGGAGCCAAGCCAGGCACCACCCAGCCATCAATCATAGTGCCTTTGCCAAGGTACTTCCATGTGGTTTCCGCACCGCTTTTTCGCGCTGCCACTTTGTTCATGCCTTGTGCGAAAGCCTGTGCCGAAAGGCAAAGACTGAACCCCAAAGACATCAAAATTGTAGTAAATTTCTGCATTTGTGATAATTTTTAGATTTTACGCCTGCAAAAGTAACACTTTCAATGGAATGATGCAAAAAAAGGTTTTTCACTCCCACATTTTCTATCAGCCCTCAGTGCCACATTTGAAATTTCCCTCAACGCAAATTATAGTGGATTTCGTGCAGATTTATCGGAAATTTTTCTCTATCTTTGTGATAACCTTAAATTAGCAGACAAAGTCTTTCCGTATATTCTTTGGATTTTTATCGTGCGCATACGTATATTTGCACGATAAAAATCCAAAGATGTTCAAATTAGGACACGATGTCCCTTTCCCCATTGGGGATTGCCATTGAGTCTTGGGTTGGTAGATGGGTTGTGTGTTTCGCCGAAGGCGAGCGGTTTTTGTCCTTTTGGCGATGCCACCGTGCTGACGACAGGTGCGAAGCACTGGCATCGGTAAAAGGATGTTTTTTTATGTTTTTTGTTTTTGTTCCCCCAGCATTTTCCACTGAACCATAAAAAGCCTTGCTTGCGTAATAAATTCCTCCGAAAGGAATGATTTTCTCAGATTTTATGTTTACCTTTGCTGTTTACCTTTGTCATTTATATGTCAGATGTTCTTTATTTGAGTTTTAAGCAGCACTAAGGTAAGTGAATTTTCTGATATATGCAAGCATTGGATAATTTATTGTTATCCAATGACTTGCTTTTTTGTAAAAATAACAAATCTGCTAATTTAAGGAAACTACAAACTGATTCGTTGGCTTATGAATACATTTTGCCATACACTTTTTATTTCATTGTTGATGTGCATTCAGGTTATAAATACTTTTGCACAGAAACCTGCATCTCAGGAAATTCCCGATTCAGCAACAATCGGGGAACCTGCGGCACAGCCTTTTCATCCTTTGCGTTTTGCCGGAAGAAAACTGGTCAGTAGCGTCACACTGCCAGACAGTGCAGATATTATAAAAAATCAAAAGAAAAACATCTGGCGGGCCGGGGCTGAAGTTATAGGTTTTAATATCGGCCTCAATGCTTTTGACCGTTATGTGTTAAACGGACGTTATGCCCAAATCTCCTGGAATACAATCAAGAATAACTTCAGTCATGGCTTTGAATGGGATAATGACCATCTGAATACCAACATGTTTGCCCATCCCTACAACGGTTCGCTTTATTTCAACGCAGGCCGCTCCAACGGTTTCAATTTCTGGCAGTCAGAGCTCTTTGCGATAGGTGGAAGTGCCATGTGGGAGATGTGTATGGAACGTGAGTATCCTTCTACCAATGATATCATCGCTACGCCCATAGGGGGCGCTGCTATCGGAGAGGTGCTTTACCGCACGTCTGATATGATAACCGATGACCGTACGAGCGGCGGGGAGCGATTTGGTCGGGAACTGGCAGCTTTTGTCATAAACCCGACGCGCGGACTAACGAGAATTTTAACCGGAGATGCCTGGAAAAGGCGAAGTACGAGCGGATGCCGGTTTGGCATTCCCCCTGTAAGCATGAAGGTTTCATTGGGAGGTCGTTATCTGGCACTTTGGGACAATGACGAAGGAACACAGGCAGGAGCTGTAGCGGAGATAGAGATAGAGTATGGAGACCGGTATGCTGAACAGACCAGGACACCCTATGACTGGTTCTCTTTTTATATGGAATTACAGGCTGTCAAGACTCAACCATTATTGAGCAGGGTCGAAATTATAGGACGTCTTTTTTCGAAGGAAGTGATAAACAGGAAAAAACTGAATGTATCCGTGGGAATGTACCAGCATTTTGATTTCTTTGATTCTGATACCATTAAATGGAACGCCAATCCGAACAGACTCTCTCCGTGCGTGGTACCATACAAACTGGGGACTCCTGCATCTTTCGGTGCCGGCACAATGTTCAGGTATCAGCCTGCAAAGAGTATGGTGTTTAACGGATTCATACACGCCAATGCCGTGATATTGGGAGGCATATTGACTGATTTCTACCGTGATTATCACCGTAACTATAATTGGGGATCCGGATTCTCAATCAAGGCCGGCCTTGACTGTGTTTTTTTTGACAACAAATTACTTTTGAGTTTAAGGAACCAGTTCTATCAGTTATACACATGGAAAGGTTATGACCAGAAATTTGACTGGTCACTGACTCCGCACGGTACCCCCGTCAATGTTCAAGGTGATAAGTCTCATTCGACCTTTAATCATTTTGAGGCGGAATTAAGCTATAAGATTGGAAAACGAATGTACCTGGCCGCAGAATTTGGTACCTTTATACGAAATACCCGATATGAAATCTGGTTAGACTACAATTATTACCCGAGAATTGAAAGTAAACAAATCAATGCAGAGCTCACGTTGAAATATGTAATTTAAACAAGAGCTTTTATTCCTCCATGAACTGTGTTGACATGACCGAGGCCACTTCCGTTTCCTGCGAGCCTATCTCAGCACGCTTCCATTCACGCATGTCTTGTATGCGGCTGTACATTGACGCATTGTGTATGGCCCGTATGTAGAATATGCGGCAGTTGCCGTCAACAGTCCTTATGATATCCGCAGGTGGCACTCGCTTCTGTTAACATCTTCCACGCAGTCATCGCCACAGAGAAACACGTCAGATATGGCTGACATTATTTCGTTACACTGGTAGCCGTTGTAGGTGGAGCTGCGAACTCCAAGAGTGCCGTTGATGACTTTGTCAAGTTAAAGCGCATAGAAAGCCTTGCTTGCGTAATAAATTCCTCCGAAAGGAATGATTTTCTCAGATTTTATGTTTACCTTTGCCATATGTCAGATATTCTTTATTTGAGTTTTAAGCAGCACTAAGGTAAGTGAATTCCTAACATGTGTAAGCATTGGATATTTTATTGTTATCCAACGACTTGCTTTCTTGTAAAAACAACAAGTCTGCTAATTTTAAGGAAATAGATAAAAAATGGACAAGACTGATGAGATCATCAATGGCGAGTTGCGCGTGAGCCCACGGCACATTGCCACGCTGGAGGCTGGCGAAATTTTCGTGTTTGGCAGCAATGCGCAGGGTATGCACCTCGGTGGTGCCGCACGCACGGCACACATGAAATTCGGTGCCGTTTGGGGAAATGGCGAGGGATTGCAGGGGCAGTCATACGCCATACCCACGATGGAGGGCGAAGAAAGCACCAAGTGTGCCGTGGAGCGATTCGTGCAATTCGCACAAGAGCACCCCGAACTGAAATTTCTGGTCACCCCGATTGGTTGTGGCATAGCCGGCTACACACCAGAGGAAATCGCACCAATGTTTGAGGCAGCAGTCACGCTGAAAAACGTGTATCTCCCCAAAATTTTCTGGGAGGTGCTCATGGCTGAGAAATAGATAATGGTATACGTGTTATCACGAAGAATATACGACGAAATTCCGTTAGGAATTTGATGTGTGTAGGCAGGTATGCAGAAAAGATGTAATG
>OGPL01001000.1_pt1 | contig 27897 bp, 18 predicted proteins | sample 1552901 | NCBI WGS metagenome assembly OGPL01 (sample SAMEA2580244, study PRJEB22360) | human gut metagenome | biome: human gut; feature: human-associated habitat; material: faeces | place: Denmark | collected 2008/2010 | reverse complement strand
GAGTTAAAACCCAAATTTATTGAAGGTGATGCCAGCTTCATGTCATGGGTAGCTATCGAGTGAACATTCAGGCGATGCAGACCAGCCGGTATGAACTGGATCTGACGCTCAGCGGCGGCATGACCGGCAGCATCGACGACCTGTCTGCCCCGGCGGAAGTGACGATTTCCGGCCAGCGGATGAGCGAACAGATGACGGTCAGCGGCGCGTTTGCGCTGAACGACCTGTATCCTGATACTTATCAGATTACGGCAGCCCTGCCGCGCGGCCTGTATGACACCGAGGGCTGGACGCTCAGCACGACCGATACGGGCGTGACGGCGAGCATTCTGGTGGAAATCGGCGCGGGCGAAACCGTTGTGCTGCCGGCGCTGGCGAACCATGCCACCGGCGACGCTTCCGGCGTGGTGCTGGGGCTGGACGGTCAGCCGATGAGCGGCGTGCAGGTGCAGCTGGTCAATCAGGCGGGCGAAGACGCGGCGGAAGCGGTGACGGATGAAAACGGCGCTTGGCAGGCGGAGTTCCTCGAATACGGGACGTACGTCGTCCGCTATGACGCGGGCGTGACCCTTGCCAACGGCGCGCTCGTCATTAGCGACGAACCCGCGACTGTGACCGCGAAGGCGGCGAATCCGGCGGCGCTGACCATCCACGCTTTCCGCGACAACGATAACAACGGTTCACGCGGGAAGTACGAGGAAGGCGTGTCCGGCGCGACGATGAGCCTCATCACCGAAGTCAACGGCGTGGAGGTTGTTGTGGCATCCGGCGAAACGGACAAGAACGGCGAAGTGTCGCTGGCTGTGCCGGCGGGGACGTACGTCCTGCGCAGCGAGCTGCCCGCGGGCTTCGGCCATGGCGCGCACGGCAAAAATGTCAGCGCGAACATGTCCATCATGGATGAAACGACCGAACAAGTGCAAAGCAGCGTGCCGCTGACCCTCGAAGCCGGTTCTGTGACCGACGTGGGCGTCGGCGTGATGACGATGGCGGCGCTGCAGGGCCTTGTGTGGCTGGATGAAAACGACGACGGCGTATATCAGGACGGTGAACCCGGTCAGGCGGGCATCAAAATCCGCGCCGTCGGCGTGAAAAACGGTCTGGTGTACGAAACCGAGAGCGGCGAGGACGGCAAATTCTACATCGGTCAAATGCGCTACGGCACATACAATGTCGAATACAGCCTGCCGGACGGCTTGGTCTTTGCGCGATATAGCCAGACGGGCGGTAATCGCCGCTCCATCATCACCAGCGAATTTAAGCGCTCTGAAACGGATCAGGTGATTCTTGAACGCGGTGACTTGGAGGAAGTCCTCCTTGGCGTGATGAAGGGCTCTGACATCAACGGCATCTGCTTCCTGGATGAAAACAACAACGGCGTGTACGACGAGGGCGAAAAGACGCTGGAAGGCGTGAAGGTCGTCCTGTACCGTCAGGCCATCGGCAAGGAGCTGCTGAACACCGTCTCCGACGAGAACGGGCGCTTCACCTTCGCCAACATCCGCGGCAGCACGTTCCGCGTCAAAGCGACGATTCCGCAGGGCTATGTGTACACCATTGCGGGCGATGGCGAGTACGGCAACCTGTTCGCGCCCGGCACTGACCGCCGCGAGTACACGATTTCCGACGTGGTGCTGGAGAATGACAGCGAGATGACGATGGCCATCGGTGCGATTACTTACGGCAGCATCTCCGGCACGGTGTATCTGGATGACGACTTCTCCGGCAGCCGGATGGACGCGGAAAAGATGGTCAACAACTTCACCGTCACCCTGACGGATGAAAACGGCAATACCCGCACGGCGAAAACGAACCGCAGCGGCGTGTATACCTTCGATGACCTTGCGCCGGGGCAGTACACCGTGAGCGCGACCGCGAACCGCGGCTTGGCGTTCACGCGCACGGGCGACGGCAATATCCTCCGCAACCTCTCCGGCGGCGCGGGCGAAAGCGAACCGGTGGCGCTGACAATGGGCGCGGATTTGACGGGTCTTGATATCGGCATGATTACCCCCGGCCATGTGTCCGGCGTGGTGTTTGCCGACAAGAACGACAATGGCCTGCGCGACGCGGATGAAGGCGGCTTGCTCGGCGCGGTGGTTCACCTGATGGACGAAACCGGCGACGTGGCGACCCGCACCATCGGCGCGGATGGCAGCTTCCTGTTTGACGCGGTGCTGCCCGGAACGTACCGCCTGCGCTACGAGCTGCCGGGCGACGGCGTGTTTGCTCCCCTGGCGGACGGCGGCAACACCATCGCGCCGGATTCCGACGGCACGACGGATTCCTTTACCATCAGCGTGGGCGAAGAAGTCACCGCGCCCCTGTGCGGCGCACTGGCTTTGGGCGACATTGAAGGCATGGTGTTTGCCGATCACAACGGCAACGGCGCGCAGGATGCAAACGAAGCGGCGCTTGCCGGCGTGACGCTGATTCTGACCCCCTCCCGCGAGGACTTGACGGAGCAGACCGTCCTCACCGATGCGACGGGCGCGTACAGCTTCACCGGGCTGCGGCCGGACGCCTACACGCTGACCCTGCGCTTCCCGGAGGGCATGGTGCTCTCCAAGCTGGACGGCAATGTGACCCTGCCGCTGATGCACGGGCTGAACGAGCAGCAGGTGAACATCGAAATCGGGCTGGGCGAGGAATGGCTGAATCAGGCGCTTGGCGGCGTGATTCCGTCGAAGATGTCCGGTCAGGTTTGGGTGGATGAGAATGACAACGGGCGCAAGGACGCGGGCGAAATCACCCCGGAAAACGAGACGCTGACCCTGCTGGATGAAACCGGCGCGGTGTTTGCGCAGGTGCAGACCGATGCGGATGGGCGGTTCGCCATCGACGGCATTGCCCCCGGCGTGTACAGCCTTGCCTACGACCTCAAGGAAGGTACGCAGGCGGCGCGTCTGGGCGACAGCACCTTCACCACCGAGGGCAGTCAGCTCGTCATGACCGAAATTGAAATTAGCGAAAACAACAACTATACTGCTCCGATGCTGGGCTTGAAGATTGACACAAGCATCGGCGGCATGGTCTGGTGCGACAACGCGGGCGAGATTGCGCCCCTGTCCGGCGCGGAGGTTATCTTGCTGGACGAAAAGGGCAGCGAACTGCAAAACGCGACGACGGGCGAGGACGGCATCTACCGCTTTGACGGCTTGATGCCGGGGAACTACCGTCTGCGTGTGACGCTCCCGAATGGCTATGTCGTCGTAGAAAAGGACGACACGCGCCTCAAGGACGGGCAGAACATCAGCGTGATGACAACCTACACCGCCCGCGAGGGAGAGAGCGACCTGATTGCCCTGCGCATGAGCCAGCATCAGCTGGAACAGAATATTGGCGCGGTGCAGCCGGGCACGCTGGGCGACTTCTGCTGGCTTGACCTGAACGGCAACGGACTGCAGGACGCGGGCGAACTCGGTCTGGGCGACATGCGCATCGAGCTGTGGCGAAACGACCAGCTCGTCGCGGAAACGACAACCGACGCGTACGGTTACTACACTTTCGAGAACCTGTATCCCGGCGTGTACACGCTCAAGCCCATCTACCCGACGGAAGTTGTGCCGACGCGTATGCGCACGGATATTCCGCTGATTGCGTCGATTCTGGGCGAAAACGGCGAATCGAACCCGGTGCAGGTGACCTCCGCCAGTACGACCTACACGGCGGATTTGGGCTTCGTGCTGGTTGATGACGACGTGCTGCCGGCGAACTACGGCATCGGCGAAAAGCAGGACTGGACGAAGAAGTAAGGGACAATGCGGAATGCGGAATTGCGCATCCGCGGATGGCGGGGTGCTGCGGGGGCGAAGGCTCTCGCGGTGCCCCGCTTTTTGTGAAGGGTGAGGGATGCAAAGTCCGCTTTTACGGAAAGAATCAACTGTTTGTTTTGGTGAGAATTGAAAAGTAAATAAAAGTTACTTCACTCGCATTTTCCGAATGAAAAAGGAGGCTGCTTCATTCTGAAATCCCAAATCCGCGCGAATCAACCGTTTTCCTGCGCGAAAGCGTATTGCAAAAGCGGCTTGCATTTGGTATCATAAATGTTACCAGATGTGGCTGTTCAATATGGAAAAAAATCAGCCGAATCATGCTGGAAATGAAAGGACGGAAACAAATATGAAGAAACTCCTTGCTCTCCTGATGGCGCTCATGATGTGCTGCACTGCCTTTGCGTTCGCGGAGGAAGAAGCGGAAGTGCCGGCAGTTGAAATGAATGTCAGCTTCGAGGCGCAGACGGTTGCGCTGGGTGAAACGGGTCTGACGATGCAGATTCCGGCGGACTGGGCGGTTCAGGAAGTCCCCGCAGGCACGGAAAACGCCGAGAGCATCCTGCTCTTCGCCGTCAACGCCGACCAGACGGTCAGCATTACGGCGCAGCTGTCCGCGATGAGCTTTGAAACGCTGCTGCAAGGCATTCAGGACGCGGGCGCGACGGAAGAAATGCTCGCTGAGCTGTATGTCAACGAAAACTATTGCCTGATGTACACCCCCGGCGACACCGTGCTGGCGCTGTACACCTTCCTTGATGACGAGACGGTTCTCGCCGTGACGTTCCAGGTCGCCAGCAAGGAAGTGGGCGACGCGCTGGAAAACATGCCGCTGGAGATCTTCGGCAGCTTGGCGGCAGCGGAGTAATTCACTTCGTTACCATGATGCAGGACGAATGAGCGTCCTGCATTTTTTGTGCGCAAAAATGAACAGGGACTTGCAGAAAAACTTGCTAAATGCAACAACTTGGACGAAAATATTCAAAATACACGAGAAAAACATAAAAAAACACAGTTTGTGCAACAAAACACTTGATTTTCTCCATACAGTGTTGCATAATAAAGCATCGACACGGTGAAGCCGGCTGGTTTGGCGTGTCGATGAACAAGAAACGCAGGCAGACGCGGCAGCGCCCCTACCGGGAAGGTGGAGCGGATGAATTCCAAGATGCTGTTTTATATCCTCAAGCGCGTGCTGCTGGCGCTGCTGACCATCTGGATTGTCATCACGGTGACGTTCTTCGTGATGCACTCGATTCCGGGTGGACCGTTCGCAAGTGAAAAGGCAATTTCCGCGGAAGCGCAGGCGGCGCTGGAGGCCAAGTACGGGCTGGACAAGCCGCTGGGCGAACAGTATGTGACGTATCTGCGCGACGTGGTGACGAAGCTGGACTTCGGGCCGAGCCTGAAGCAGCGCGGCCGTCAGGTCATTGACATTATTCTGGATGGCATGAAGACCTCCGCGAAGCTTGGTCTGATTGCGGCGTTCAGCGCGGCGATTGTCGGCATCGTCCTCGGCGCGCTGGCGGCGCTGCGGCGCAACACCGTGCTGGATAAGATTATCATGGTGATTACGACCGCGTTCGTGTCCATGCCGTCGTTCATTATGGGGTCATTCCTGCTGATAGTGTTCTCAGTCAAGTTAGGCTGGGTACCCGCGAACGGCGCGACGGCCGAAGGGCTGATTCTCCCGATTATCACCCTTGCGCTCTACCCGATGAGCTACATTACGCGCCTGACGCGCTCCTCCATGCTCGACGTGCTGGGGCAGGATTACATCCGCACCGCGCGCGCCAAGGGCGTTTCGGGCAAGAAAATTATCTTCGGTCACGCGCTGAAGAACTCGCTGATTCCGGTTATCACCTATTTCGGCCCGATGCTGGCGTTCATCGTTACCGGTTCGATGGTCGTCGAGCAGATTTTCGCCGTGCCGGGTATCGGCCGCCAGTTCGTATCCAGCATCACCAACCGCGACTACACCATGATTATGGGGACGACCATTTTCCTCGCCTCTTTAATCGTGATTATGAATCTGATCAGCGACCTGCTCTACAAGGTGGTTGATCCGCGCATTGATTACGAATAAGGAGGCCTCTGCATCATGATGATGAACAAGAAAAAGCCCTTTAGCCTGCATCTGGATGTGGATTCCTTCATGCCCGCGACGGCGGAGGAAAAGGAAGTCATCTCCCGGATGCGGCCGTCCTCGACCTTTTTCCGCGATGGCGTGAAGCGCCTGCTGAAGAACAAGGTCGCGACCATCAGCCTGATTCTGATTGTGCTGATTACGCTGTCCTCCATCATCATCCCGATGTTCTGGCCGTACTCGTATGACCAGATGCTGGGACAGACGAAGGGTCGCCCGATGGACAACAGCTACAACAACCTCGCGCCGTTCCAGTACGGCAAGACGGAACTGAAGAAAATCGACAAAGGGGAATCTGTTTTCCCGCACATCTTCGGCACGGACGCGCACGGACGCGACTACTTCATCCGCGTCGTCTACGGGACGCGCATTTCCCTCGCTGTCGGCTTCTTCGCCAGCATCATCGTGCTGGTGATTGGCATGATGATTGGCGCAGTCGCAGGATACTTCGGCGGCAGGGTGGACTTGTTCATCATGCGAATCGTCGATATTATCTACTCATTGCCGGACATGCTGGTTATCATTCTGCTGGCGGTCGTGCTGGGGCAGGTGCTGCATGTGGAAGGCACCATCTTAGAGAAAATCGGCTCGAACATCATCAGCATGTTCATCGTCTTTGGTCTGCTCTATTGGGTGGGCATGGCGCGCCTGATTCGCGGTCAGATTCTGTCCCTCCGTGAGCAGGAGTATGTGCTGTCGGCGCAGGCGACGGGCGCGAAGGCGCGGTGGATTATCCGCAAGCACCTTCTGCCGAACTGCATCAGCGTCGTGATTATTTCGACCGCGCTGCAAATTCCGAACGCGATTTTCACCGAAAGCTTCCTGTCCTTCCTGGGTCTGGGCGTTAATGCGCCGATGCCCTCGCTGGGTTCGCTGGCTTCTGATGCACTCAACGGCATCTATTCCTACACCTATCGCCTGATTATCCCCGCCGTGGTCATCTGCCTCATCGTGCTGAGCCTGAACCTGTTCGGCGACGGCCTGCGCGACGCCTTTGACCCGAAGCTGAATGCGTGATGAAAGGAGCTGGACAAAATGGCATTGCTGGAAGTCAATGACCTGCATACATCCTTCTTCACCGACGCGGGCGAAGTCAAGGCGGTGGATGGCGTTTCGTTCCGCCTTGACCACGGCAAGGTGCTGGGCATCGTGGGCGAAAGCGGTTCGGGCAAGAGCGTCACGGCGTATTCCATCATGCAGATTCTTGCGCCGACGGGCAAAATCGTCAGCGGCAGCGTGAAATTCGACGGGCAGGAGCTGGTCGGCGCGGACGAGAAGCTGCTGCGCTCCGTGCGCGGCAACCGCATCTCGATTATCTTCCAAGACCCGATGACGTCCCTGAACCCGACCTATACCATTGGCCGGCAGCTGATGGAAGCAATTCTGCTGCACACCGACCGCAACCGCCATCAGGCGCGCGAACGCGCGGTGGAGATGCTGAAGCTGGTCAACGTCAACGAACCGGAAAAGCGCATGAAGCAGTACCCGTTCGAGCTGTCGGGCGGTATGCGGCAGCGCGTGATGATTGCTATGGCGCTGGCGTGCGAGCCGGACATCCTGATTGCCGACGAGCCGACGACCGCGCTGGACGTGACGATTCAGGCGCAGATTCTTGATTTGATGCGCGATTTGCAGAAGAAGATGGGCATGGCGATTATCATGATTACGCACGACTTGGGCGTTGTCGCCCAGATGTGCGACGAGGTCATCGTCATGTACGCCGGTTCTATCTGCGAACAGGGGACGGCGGATGAAATCTTCTACAACCCGCGCCACGAGTACACAAAGGGTCTGATGCGCTCCATCCCGACGGCGGAGAACAACGGACAGCGCCTGGAGCCGATTACCGGTACGCCGATTGACCTGCTGAACATGCCCAAAGGCTGCCCGTTCGCGCCCCGCTGCGAGGCGGCGATGAAGATTTGCCTGAAAGAGAAGCCGGTTCGGATGCTCATCAATGACGACCATATGGCAACCTGCTGGATGAACGTCAAGAAGGGCGTTGAGGACGGCAGCATCACGGAGGAAGGAGGAGTGCCCTGTGTCTGAAGCGCAGATGCACCAGCCGCTGCTGGAAGTCAAAGGACTGAAAGAATACTTTGACATCAACATGGGCTTCTTCCGCACCAAGCCGCTGAAGGCGGTCGATGATGTGTCCTTCACCATCAACAAGGGCGAAACGCTCGGTCTGGTGGGCGAATCCGGCTGCGGCAAGACGACCGTTGGGCGCACCATCCTCCAATTGTACAAGCCGACGGCGGGCGAAATCATTTACGATGGCAAGCCCGTCAAGACGAAAGCGGACTTGCAGAAATTCCGCACGAAGGCGACGATGGTGTTCCAAGATCCGTACTCCTCGCTGAACCCGCGCATGACCGTGTCGGACATCGTGGGCGAACCGTTGGATGTGCACCACCTGTATTCCTCCAAGAAGGAGCGGGAGGAGCGCATTTTGCAGCTGCTGGGCTATGTCGGGCTGAACAGCGAACACGCCTCGCGTTACGCGCACGAGTTTTCCGGCGGTCAGCGGCAGCGCATCGGCATTGCCCGCGCGCTGGCGGTGAATCCCGAATTCATCGTCTGCGACGAGCCGGTGTCGGCGCTGGACGTGTCGATTCAGGCGCAGGTCATCAACATGTTTGATGATTTGCAGGATCGGCTGGGGTTGACATACCTGTTCATTGCGCATGACCTGCTGGTTGTGCGGCATATTTCGGACAGAATCGCCGTGATGTATCTGGGCAAGATGGTGGAGCTGGCGTCGGCGGAGGAAATCTACAATCACCCGCTGCACCCGTACTCCAAGTCGCTTTTGTCCGCCGTTCCGCTGCCTGACCCGAAGGCGGCGCGCGCAAACAAGCGCATTGTCCTCTCCGGCGACATTCCAAGCCCCCTGAACGCGCCGTCGGGTTGTCCGTTCCGCACGCGCTGCCCCCACGCCACCGAAGCCTGCGCGCAGTCGATGCCGCCCTTCAACGAAGTCGAGAAGGGGCACTTCGTCGCCTGCCACCGGGTGAAGGAGTTAGGGTGAGGGGAAGCGCCAGAGGCTCTGCCTCTGGACTCCGGCAGGGCTCTGCCCTGCACCCGCGAAGGGTCTTCGACCCTCTCGACACCCTTTTCGCGATTGAGTTGGTGACACTGGCATAGTGTGCCCGCGTGTTTATCCGCGCAAAAAAATTGCTTCAAGGATGCGTCAACACGCATTTTTGATACAGACAGTCTACGAAAAGCAAGGCTGTCACAGAATATTAAGGGAGGTTTTTTCATGAAGAAGCTGACTGCTCTCCTGCTCGCCATCGCAATGATGGTGACCTGCACCCTGTGCGCTGTCGCCGAAGACGGCAAGACGTACATGGCTGTCTGCATCGCGTCCGAGCCTGATACGCTTGACCCGGCGCTGAACTCCGCTGTGGACGGCGCGACGATGGTCGCTCACCTGTTCGCAGGCCTGTCCACTTGGGCGCAGACCGACGACGGCAAGCTGGAAATCCTGCCGGACTGCGCGGTGGAACTGCCTGATCCGGTGGTCAATGACGACGGCACGGTGACGTACACCTACACGCTCGTTGACGGCCTGAAGTGGTCTGACGGCAAGGATCTGACCGCCAAGGACTTCGAGTTTGCGTGGAAGCGCGCTGCTTCCTCCGAGCTGGGCGCGGACTATGGCTACATGTTTGAAGTCATCAAGGGCTACACTACGGACGGCTCCGACCCCAAGGCGGAAAACCTCGCTGTGACCGCCGTGGACAACAAGACCCTGACCGTTACCCTGAACAACCCCGTTGCCTACTGGAACGAGCTGCTCGCCTTCCCGGCGTACATGCCCGTCCGTGAGGACGTCGTCGCCAACGAAGCGTGGGCGACCGATCCTTCCACCTACATCGGCAATGGCCCGTACACCATGACCGCGTGGGAACACAACAGCAAGATCACCCTGACCAAGAACCCCTACTATCATGCGGTGGACAAGGTCACGATGGACGAGCTGGACTTCTACCTCTCCGACGACGCGAACAACATGCTGGCGAACTTCCAGAAGGGCGACTGGCAGCTGATCGACGACGTTCCCACCTCTGAAATCGCTTCCCTGAAGGAACAGTATCCGACGGAATTCGTTATTGCCGGTCAGATTGGTACCTACTATGTCTGCTGGAACATCAACGAAGAAATCCTGCCCGCTGACGTGCTCGCGAACATGACCCCCGAAGAAGCGGAAGCGGCGCGCGCAGAAATCCGTCAGGCGATTGGTCTGCTGTTCGACCGCAACTACATCGTTGAAGAAATCGGTCAGGCGGGTCAGGTGCCTGCGTCCAGCTTCGTTCCTATGGGCATGACCGATGCGGACGGCTCTGAGTTCTACAAGAACGCGGGCCATGTGGAAGGCATCACCGGCTACTACGACGTGACCGACGACGAAGACGTCTACATGGCGAACTTCGACAAGGCGGTTGAGACCCTGAAGAAGTACTACACCTACGACGAGGCGAACGGCGTCTTCACCAACTTCCCGTCCCTGACCTACCTCTACAACACCTCCGAAGCCCACAAGGCGATTGGCGAATACCTCCAGAGCGCGGTTTCTGCGGTCGGCATCACCATGAACCTGACCAACCAGGAATGGAACACCTTCCTGAACACCCGTAAGTCCGGCGACTACTCCATTGCCCGCAATGGCTGGATTGCCGACTACAACGACCCGATCTGCTTCCTCGACATGTGGGTGACCGGCTCCGGCAACAACGACGTGCAGTTCGGCAAGGGCGCGAATGCGGATCTGAAGATCTACAACCTCGACCTGACCCCCTACGGCTACGACGTGAAGGTGGAGAATGGCACTTGGGCGGAAACCTATGACGTGCTGATTTCTGCTATCAAGAGCTGCACCAACAGCACGAACCGTTATGCCATGATGCACATCGCGGAAGATATGCTGATGAATACCGGCTGCATCGTGCCGCTGTACTACTACACCGACATCTACATGCTCGACGACTCCGTGCAGGGCTTCTTCTCCAACCCGCTGGGCTACAAGTACTTCATGCACTGCACCATCGCCAAGTAATTCCATCTCGGTTTGGACAAATCCACGGGCGAATCGGCTTCAAAACCGGTTCGCCTTTTTTCGTATGTTGGAAAGATGCACTTTGCCATCCTTGGCAATTGATATTTCCTGCCTTGGAAAGGTGCATCCGGCGGGAAACATGCGCGAATTGACGTGAAACATGCGTGAATGCAGGAATTTTCAGCAGGAAAAGGGCAGGGAAACGTCCAATTAATCCATTGAATGGCGGTGGCGAACAGCGCTTGCCGATGGTATACTGAAACCAGAAGGGGCGTTTTCAATGGGAAAAAGCCCGCGGAAGCTATCATCAAGGAGGAAGCAGCATGAAGCGAATCGCACGATGGAGCACCATTTTCCTGCTCTTATGCAGCATCATTTGGGCGGGTACAGCATCGGCGGCCATGATTGTGGAAAACAACATGAGTGCGCTGAACACACTGAACACCATCAACAAGAACCAGACACCACAGGGCAAGGACTCGGCGCTGGAGCGGCTGGCGAAAGAAATCGGCGCTGGCATGTGGGACAATACGGACTGGGATGACCCGGCATTTCAGGAGAACATCGGGCGATTTGGCATCACCGTGTTGAAAAAGGACACGCAGCCGCCGGAGTCCTTCATCGGCGACGCGATTTTTGACCATCTGGGCGACACGGAGTTCAATGCGCCGGAAATGAACGGCAATCTGCTGGTTCTCGGCGGGCTGAACGCCAATCTGCCGTCCGGCAAAATCGACCGCCTGTATGTGCTGTCGGACGAGGACGTGCGGCTGAACATCGGCGCGGCGGCAGATGTTCAGGAGCTGATTCTGGGCGCATCGGGCAATGTGTCGCTGAACGGCGAGGGCAATGTCCGCTCCACCATCGTGGTGGACAAGCCGATGAATCTCGATATCGGGATTGCGACGAACCTCGTGAACCTGACGGATGACCCGCTGCCGACGGGCGATATTGTGCTGAATCCGGGCAAGAACGCGCTTGTGCCGGGGCAGCAGCTGCATATGGGCAGCGAGCTGAAGGTGGAGAAAAAAATCAGCCTGACCGTGCGCTTCCGCCTTGTTGACCAGAGCGCCAAGGACATGCAGCTGGAAACGGCGGATTGGGACGGCGCGCTGTTGACCGAAACGACGGTGCAGTACACGGGCGACAGCTGCCCGATGGGCGCGGTCAACATGCTGGACAGCATCGAGGCGGCGTTTGCGGAGAAGTATCCGGATTTGCAGGAGCAGTATGTGCTGCTGCCGGAAATGCGCAGCGCAGACCCGTGGAGCAAGGTCTACCGCCTGAATGGCGGCGAATCCTGCTTTGCCGTGGCGGAAAATTATGTCTATCTCTCCCGCGAGGGCGACGTTGTGTTCCCGTTGACGGATGACAGCACGCTGGTAGCGGAATTCCCGGTGTACGTCTACCGCTATGGCGAGCAGGACGGGCGCATCACCTACCGCGTTCGCATCAACAACGCACGGCCTGAGTACTTCACGCCGAGCCTGACCCTGCGCAGCGGCGCCGTGGCGAGCTTCACCTTCGATAAGGAGCGCGGCGAGTGGGTGACGCAGTTCAAGCGCAGCGACTTCGGCGCGGACGAGCGTGCCCTCATTCACCTGACGGGACTGCGCGGCGAGGAGACGGACACATTCCTGCCCGTAACGGGGCGCGAAGAAAAGCGCATCGTTACGCTGACGTGGACGGCGGACACGCAGCGCGTGACCATCGACGCGCAGAACGTTGTCTGGGACAGCGACCGCGCTGCCGAAGGCAACGACCTGCTGTGCTGCGCCGGCGAGCTGGTGTCGGTCACGATGCAGCCCGCAGCGGGCTATCGCGGCATCCACGTTTTCCTGAGCGACCCCGCTATTTCCCTGAGTATCAGCGAGGGGAACGACGCGGTTTCCTTCCTCATGCCCTACGCGCCGTTGACCTTGACGCTGACGGCGGACAAGCTTTATCCCGTCACGATGGACACGCCAGGCGGCGATCCGATCCGTCCCATCCAGTACACGGTGGAATCGGAAGCGTTCCAGCTGCCGACCCCGGTTCGCACGGGCTACATCTTCCTCGGCTGGACGGGCGAGGGCATCACCGAACCGCAGAAAACCATTGAAATCCCGCAGGGAAGCACGGGCGACCGCACTTACACCGCGAACTGGCAGGTGATTGAATACACCATCATTACGCTGCTGGAAGGGGGCAATGAGGGCTCGTCGCAAGTGTATTTCTACACGGTGGAGCAAACCGTAACGCTGCCGACCCCGACCCGCACGGGCTACACGTTCCTTGGCTGGACAGGCGAGGGCATCACGACGCCGCAGCCGAACGTGACCATCCCGAAGGGTTCGACGGGCGACAAGACGTATATCGAGAACTGGGAACTGACAGAATACAACATCACCATGGATTTGAACGGCGGCAGCGGCGAAACAACTCTGCTTTACACCGTGATAGATGATGAGTTTGCCCTGCCGACCCCGACCCGCCACGGCTACGAGTTTGTCGGCTGGACGGGCGAGGGCATCACGACGCCGCAGACAAGCGTCAAAATTCCGAAGGGTTCGACGGGAAACAAGGCGTATACCGCAAACTGGAAGGTGATCAGATACACCATCACACTGGTCACGAACGGCGGCGCAGTCATAGCTTCGATACGCTACACCGTGGAGGATTCCGTCACCCTGCCCATCCCTCCCGACCGTCCGGGCTACGAATTTTCCGGCTGGGTCCTCGATGGCAGCGGTCAGTTCCCTTCAACGCCGATGATTATCCCCAAAGGCTCAACCGGCGACCGCATTTACAAGGCGGAGTGGCGTGTGGCGACGTACACCATAACCTTCGTGAGCCACGGCAGAGTATATAATTGGGTTCAATACACCATCAACAACCAAGTTTATTTCGGGACACCGGAAGAAGACCCGTCCTACTACCTCCCGGGCTATACCTTTGTAGGCTGGAAAATCGACGGCGTAGAAGGAACGCCGCGCTCCTACATGCTGCCCAAGGGCTCGTATGGCAATCGAACGGCGACCATGCTTTGGGAGCCAATTCCGTAAGCGTAAACAAGGAGAACAAGGAGGGGCTGCGCATTGGACTACCTCAGCGTAAAGGAAATAGCGGAGCTGTGGGGCGTTTCCATCCGCATGGTGAATTACTACCTGAATACCGGGCGGATTCAGGGGGCAATCCGGAAATCGGGCGGGTGGCTGATTCCGGCGAATACGCCGCATCCGGCGGATTTGCGCAAGAGCGGGCAGCGCGGGCAGGAAAAAATCCCCCCGCGGATGGCCAAGTGCTATATGCCGCTGATTTCCCGCCCGTGCGACAACGGCTTCCAAAATCTCCTGCTGACCATGAACGACGAGGAGGAACGCGACATCGCCCGCGCCATGCACCACTATTTCCGCGATGAGCACGAGGAAGCCCGCGAAATCAGCGAGAAGTACCTGACGAGCAAGTGCCCCGAAATCCGCCTGTCCGCGCTGATTACCAACACGATGGCGATGCTGCAGACGGGGGATGCCGCCAAGTGCCGCCGGAATCTCGAAATGATTCAGCGAGACGGGCAGCGCGCAAACGACGATTCGTGGCGGCTGTACAGCAGCATTACCGACGCGCTCATCAGCGTGTTCTTCCACTCCGAGAAGCTCGACTTGACCCCTATCCGCCCCGCTATCGGTATTCTTCCGCCCGGAATGCAGTATTTTGCCATGTACGCCATCGCCCACGCGCTCTACATCCGGCGCGAATACGAACATGCGATGGGCATTGCCGAATCCGCCCTGCTGATGGCGGGCACGCGCTACCCCATTGACAGCATCTACCTCAACATCGTCCTGTGCATGATTTGCATGAGCCTGAAGCAGGATGAACGCGCGGAGCAGAAGTTCGATGCCGCGTGGAGCATCGCCAGCCGCGAGGGGTACATCCACCCGTTTGTGGAGCATCACGGCATTTTGCAGGGGCAGGTGGAGCGCGCGCTGCGCAAGCAGGAGCCGGAAACGTACAACAAGATTGTGCAGTCGGTCTACCGTTTCAGCCGCGGGTGGATGAAAATTCACAACCCCGTGTCGACGCTGCAGGTGACAGACGCGCTCACACCCTACGAGTTTTCGATTGCCATGCTGGCCGCGAAGGGACGCAGCAACAAGGAAATCGCCGCGCTGATGGGCGTTTCCGTCAACACGGTGAAGTCGTACATGGAGAGCATCTTTGAGAAGCTGCAAATCTCCAGCCGGAACGAAATCGACGCGTATGTGAATCGGAAATATCAACAAAAGCACGCACTCCGTATGTGGAATGCGTGTTTTTGTATTCTGATTTTTCATTGCAGAAAAAATATGTGAAAATTGAGGAAAATGCTTGACAAATAGAAAAAAACGGATATGATACACACAAGGAGGTTGAAAAACATGGATTTTGCGTATTTTCTGATTGCTTTGGTTGCAATTGCAATCAACGTTGCATTTGCAATGTATGCGGGCGGCATTGCTGAGCAGAAAGGGTACAGCAAAGGGAACTGGATTGCCGTGTGCATCATCTTTGGCATCGTCGGCTACACCCTCATTGCTGCTTTGCCTGATTTGGAACTGCGTGCAACATTGGAAAATATAGAGAAAAAACTTGCAAAAGATAAAAACGACAACTATCTGCCGCGAAGTAGCAGTAGCGATAGCAATAGAAATAGCAATAGCAGTAACAGTAACAGCACAATCAAATCGCTTTCGAAAATGACGCCGTTAGCACCACTTTCAGATAGTATGGACTACTGGACATGCAAGTATTGCGGCTTAGACAACCCGAAGGAAGCGCGCTACTGCCAACACTGCGGTGGATACAGGTGAATAAAAATCAGCCGCGACGAGCATATTCACTCGTCGCGGCTGTGTTTATCTGTGCGCTTCCTTATTCTGATACATCTGCGCGTCCGCCTGCGCCAAGGCATCCGCCAACTCATCCGTCGACGGATTAAAATGCGAACAGCCCACCGATACCGTCGGCAGAACCGGATTCTCCACCCGCGCCGCATCCATCAGGTGCTGGAAAATCTCCGTCATGGTGTTGTATTGCGCGTTCCGCCGCGTCAGAATCACGCAGAACTCGTCGCAGCCGATGCGGAAGCACGTCCCGTAATTCCCATACGCGCGGCGGATGCAGCCGGCAATCGTCCGCAGGCAGGCGTCGCCCATCAAGTGCCCATGGCAGTCGTTGACGTCCTTGAAGCGGTCAACGTCGAACATCAGGATGGTAGCAGGAACGTGCAGGCGCGCCAGATAATGCTCGTAGCCCAAGCGATTGACAAGCTGCGTCAGCCCGTCGGTTTGCAGTACCATGTCGCTGGAGAATTTCGACATCATCAGCGCACCACAGCTGATGGTAATCCAGTCGATTTTGACCGTCGGCAGGAAGAGCTGCACCATCAGCCCTAACAGCACGAACAGCGTCGCGAGCAGCAGCTGTGTGCCGCCGGTGTACTGGTAGGCGCGGCAGGCGAACCAAATCTGCACGAGGAAGAACACCGTGCTGCCCCCGTAGGCGAGCATGTAGAGTGCGTAGAGCGCCCCGTGGTGGTAGAAATTCTGCGCATCGACATAGAATATCAGCCCCGTGAACGCCGAGAGCAGCACCAGCAGCGCGTGGAAGCCCGCAAGGCACAGCAGCCTGTGTACCACTTTCCGCGGGCAGGGATGGATAATGCAGCCCGCGAACAGCCCGATTAGCGGCGCAAGCGAAAGTTCGATGGTCTTGACGGCGATATGCAGCGGAATCAGCGCGGGCGGCGTGCCATCCATCTGCACGCCCGACCACTCACACAGCGCGCAAATGGCGATGGTGGCGTACAGGCCGCCGCAGAGCAGGTTTCGGATCTTGGATTGGCTGATGTCGCCGCGCAGGGAGAAGAGCATAATCGCCATGGCGAAGACGCTGAGAGCAATATTTGCCGTGTATAATTCATTCATGCTGATTGTGGAGGCGGTTGACAAGCAATCGCGGCAGATAAGTTTGAAAAGGGCAAATTCCCCCTTCTTATAATAATGATACCACGAAAAAAAGAGGATGAAAAGTGGGTTACATAGGGCAAATTGCAAATGTGGCAGATTTCAACAAATGCGGGGAAATGGTTACATGGCGCGTCTCCCATCCCCACGAAAAAAGGGACTGACCGAAGCCAGTCCCTTTGATGATTATTCGTATTCGCAAACGCTTGCCCAGCGGATGAGCAGGTCGCGCTCTTCGGGCTTGCCCTTGAGGGACTGGCTCGCGGCGACGATCGGAATCCACTGCTGGACGTACTGCTTGGCGGTATCGCTCTTCTTGCAGAAGAGGGAGAGGTACTTCTCCGCCAGCGCTTCCTTGCCTTCGAGGACGAAGAGCAGGTAGGTGCGGGCAACATCAGCGGACGCATTGCCCTGCGTGGCGTGCGACCAGTCGAGGATGTACCACTGTCCGTCGGGGGCGATGATAATGTTGGACGGGTTGAAGTCGCCGTGGCAGACCTTCTTGTGGACGTGCATACTCGCCAAGCGGGTGTGCAGCTCATAGCGGGTGGTCGCGTCGAGGTCGGTGGCGGAAATCTTGCGCTGCATCTTCTCCGTCAGGCTGTTGAGCATCGGGCAGGTGCAGGCGTGAACCTTCATCTGAATGTCCACAAACAGGTTCAGGTACTCGTCTTCCTTTTCCGGATGCGCCGCCATCAGCGCCGCCAGCGTGTCGCCTTCAACGAACTCCGTCGTAATCGCCCATTGACCGTTCACCGTGTCAACAGCAAGGAGCTTCGGAATCGGCAGGCCCGTCTCTTCCACGCGCGCCGTGTTCAGCGCTTCGTTCAGAATGTCCGCCTTGCTGTACCCTTCGGCAAACACCTTGATGGCCTTGGCGCCGTCGCGGTAAATCTTCTTATTTTCCCGCTCGGCAATCACATGCGTCAAATCCATAGGGAAACCTCCTTCTATATGGTTCATGTTTATTGGGGGAGAGGCGCCAGAGGCTCTGCCTCTGGACTCCGCAAGGGAGTTCCTCCCTTGACCCTTCCGCGCGATTGAGTTGGTGACGACTGCTTACTTCTTCCGCGTGTTGATTGGGGGAGACGACCTCATCATGAAGTCGATATTTGTCCTGAATATCTATTCGCCGCCCAAATACGACATTCCTGCAAGCGGACAAAATTTTTTGTGCTCAAAAATGCCCGGCCCAGCAGAAGCATTCCTGCCAAGCCGGGGAGAATGGCGCATTACTCGCCGTAGTACGCCTTCAGATACATTTCCTTGATTTCGCTGATGAGCGGGTAGCGCGGGTTCGCGCCGGTGCACTGGTCGTCGAACGCCTGCTCGGACATTTCGTCCAGCGTCGCGAGGAACTTCTCTTCGTCCACGCCGTAGTCGCGGATCGTATTCTTGATGCCGACGCGCTCTTTCAGGGCATGGATGTTGCGAATCAGGTTCTCCACCGTCTCGTCGTCATTCGCACCTTTGAAGCCGAGGTACTCGCCGAATTCAGCGTAGCGGCGCTTCGTGTGCGGATAGGCGTACTGCGGGAAGGTGCCCATCTTCGTGGGAACTTCGGCGCTGTTGTAGCGGATGACCAGCTCAATCAGCAACGCGTTGGCGATGCCGTGCGGCAGGTGATGGAACGCGCCCAGCTTGTGCGCCATGGAGTGGCAGACGCCGAGGAACGCGTTCGCGAACGCCATGCCAGCCATCGTGGCTGCGTTGCCCATCTTTTCGCGGGCAACCGGTTCGTTCTGACCGTTGTCGTAGCACGCGGGCAGATACTCGAAAATCAGCTGAGCCGCCTGCTTCGCCAGACCGTCGGTGAAGTCTGTCGCCAGCATGGAGGCGTAGGCTTCCAGCGCGTGGGTCAGCGCATCGATACCGGAGGCGGAGGTCAAGCCCTTCGGCGCGGACATCATCATGTCAGCGTCCACAATCGCCATCTTCGGCAGCAGCTCGTAGTCCGCCAGCGGGTACTTCACGCCGGTGTCCTGATCGGTAATGACGGCGAACGGAGTGACTTCGGAGCCCGTGCCAGCGGAGGTCGGGACGGCGATGAAGTACGCCTTTTCACCCATCTTCGGGAAGGTGTACACGCGCTTGCGGATATCCATGAAGCGCATTGCCATGTCGAGGAAGTCCACTTCCGGATGCTCGTACATGACCCACATAATCTTGCCGGCGTCCATTGCGGAACCGCCGCCGATGGCGATAATGCAGTCCGGCTGGAAGGAGGTCATCGCCTTGGCGCCTTCCTTCGCGCAGGCGAGGGACGGGTCGGGCGCAACATCGTAGAACGTGGTGTGGACGATGCCCAGCTCATCCAGCTTGTCGGTAATCGCCTTGGTGAAGCCGGATTTGAACAGGAACGCGTCGGTGACGATGAAGCAGCGCTTCTTGCCCATAACTGCCTTGAGTTCATTCAGGGCGACAGGCAGGCAACCCTTCTTGAGGTAGACCTTTTCAGGCGCACGGAACCACAGCATATTCTCCCTCCGGATGGCAACAGTCTTGACGTTCAGCAGGTGCTTGACGCCGACGTTCTCAGAGACGGAGTTGCCGCCCCACGAGCCGCAGCCCAGCGTCAGCGACGGACGCAGCATGAAGTTGTACAGGTCGCCGATGCCGCCCTGAGAGGAAGGCGTGTTGACGAGGATACGGCAGGTCTTCATGCGCGCGGCGAAGCGGTCAATCAAATCCTTGCGGGTGACGGCGTTCAAGTAGATAGAAGAGGTGTGGCCGTAGCCGCCGTCAGCAATCAGGTGTTCCGCCTTGTCGAACGCATCGTCGATGTCCTTGGCGCGGTACATCGCCAGCACGGGAGAGAGCTTCTCATGCGCGAACTCTTCAGAAATATCCACGGATTCGACTTCGCCAATCAGCACCTTGGCGGTTTCCGGCACGTCCACGCCTGCGAGCTTGGCGATGGTGTGCGCCTTCTGACCGACAATCTTGGCATTCAGCGCGCCGTTGATGATGATGGTCTTGCGCACTTTGTCCAGTTCTTTGCCTTCGAGGAAGTACGCGCCGCGCTTGGCGAACTCCGCCTTCACCGCGTCGTAGATGCTGTCCAGTACGATGGTGGACTGCTCGGACGCGCAGATCATGCCGTTGTCGAACGTCTTGGAGTGCAGGATGGAGTTGACGGCCACCTTCACGTCAGCGGATTCGTCGATAATCGCGGGCGTGTTGCCAGCGCCGACGCCCAGCGCAGGCTTGCCGGAGGAGTACGCCGCCTTGACCATGCCGGGGCCGCCGGTGGCAAGGATGATGTCGGCTTCCTTCATCGCCATGTTGGTCAGCTCCAGCGAGGGAACATCGACCCACGAGATGATGTCTTCGGGCGCGCCGGCAGCCACAGCGGCTTCCAGCACAACCTTCGCGGCGGCGATGGTGGACTTCTTCGCGCGCGGATGGGGAGAGATGATGATGCCGTTGCGGGTCTTGAGGCAAATCAGCGTCTTGAAAATGGCGGTAGATGTGGGGTTGGTGGTCGGGATGACCGCCGCGACAACGCCGATAGGTTCTGCAACCTTCATCATGCCGAATGCTTCGTCGCGCTCCAGCACGCCGACGGTCTGCGTGTCCTTGTAGGCGTTGTAGATGTATTCAGCGGCGTAGTGGTTCTTGATGACCTTATCTTCCACCACGCCCATGCCGGTTTCTTCCACCGCCATCTTCGCCAGCGGGATGCGCATGTTGTTCGCGGCGAGGGCAGCTGCCTTGAAAATCTTGTCCACCTGCTCCTGCGTGTAGGTCGCATAGACCTTCTGTGCCGCGCGGACGCGGGCGAGGGCCGCCTCGAAGCTCTCCACGCTATCGACGATCGGATACTCTTTCGCCATGATACTCTCTCCTTATACTTCATCCGTCCTGCGGGGATGCGCCCGCGAACGGGGGATGTCGGTGTTTGTCGGGGTGACGAGAACAGTGTAGCAGATTGTTAAGCTCTTGTCAAGTGGCTGACATGATTTTAACGATATTTTTTTCACAATTTAATACGTTTTCGGAACGGGATGAATGGAATGGCGAATAGATGGACGAATGGGACAAATGCAAAAAGCACTGTACAACAAAAAAACAGCGGATGAATGTCGAATTTGCTGTTCTTGCTTGAAAATGAGGAGAAGATGCGGTATAATGGGGTGGAAAAGCAAAGGAAGGGGAGGGAAGCGCGTGAAAAGGAGTAGCACAGATACTTGTTGCCTCACGTTGCCGCTTAAATTGGAAAAGTGGCAGTCCGACCGCCTTGAAAAACGCTTTGAAATTGGTAGACAAATCTATAATACGATAGTTCATGCGGAGTTGAAGAAACTGCGCAAACTCGAAAGAACGCAGCAATATCAAGAAATTGAACAGAAGCTGGAAAACGCGAAGCAAGAAGAAACAAAAGAACTTTGGAAAAAGAAACGACAATTGCTGGATCAAAATGGACTTAGCGAAAACCACTTTAAGGCGGATATGAAACATTATTATCCGCATTTAAGGATAACATTGCTTCAAGCGTGGCAGTTCATGGAATTGCGTCACAAGCTTGGACGGCGTTTGAAAAAGTGCTGCTTTCAAAAGATGGAAAGATGGTGCATTTTAAGAAAAAGGGAGAATTATCCTCGCTGAGAGGTTATTCACAGACGGGAAAGAGTGGTGGCATCGAAATAATTTTTCGCGGCAGCTATGTCGAATGGAAAGGGCTGAAACTTCCGCTGAAACTGTCCCCTGACAACGATTATGAAACGGAAATGCTCAGCAAGCGCGTGAAATATGTGCGCATCCTTCGTCAAGACGGCAAGACAAAGCCGCATTGGTATGCACAGCTTGTTTTGGAAGGAAAGCCGGCGGTGAAGCGCGACCCGATAAGCGGTGCGCCGAAGCATCCCATCGGGCATGGTGTCGTCGGCATCGACATTGGCACGCGAACGCTGGCGTATTCGGCAGATAGCAAAGTAGATTTGATAGAATTGGCTGACCGCGTTCAGAATATTGAGCAGGAGAAATTACTGCTTCAAAGAAAGCTGGACAGAAGCCGACGCGCAACGAATCCGGGAAATTACAATCCGGATGGTACCATCAAGAAAGGCGTGAAGCTGACACGGAACAAGTCCAAGCGATACAGGAAGATTCAGCACCAATTGGCGATGCTGCAGCATCGTCAGGCAGACATCCGAAAGCGTCAGCATAACGAACTGGCGAATTACCTGCTGACGCTGGGAGATTGCTTCTTTGTGGAAGATATGGACTACCGCGCATTAACCCGTAAAGCGAAGAAAACAGAAATTTCCGAAAAGACGGGGCGCTATAAACGCAAAAAGCGCTTCGGGAAGTCCATTGCGAATAAAGCACCGTCGATGCTGATTGCACTGCTGGATCAGAAATGTGAATCACTGAATCTGGAAGGAGTCAAAAAGGTAGACACGGCGGTAAAAGCAAGCCAGTATAATCATCAGACAGACGAATGCAAGGCAAAGGAGTTGAAAGAACGCTGGAATATTATGCCGGACGGCGAGCGAATTCAGCGCGATTTGTACTCGGCGTTCCTGCTCCAGCACTGCAGAAGAGATTTGCCGGAATATAATAGGAAGGAATTACAGAAAGAGTTTGGGGAAGAACTTTACCGAGTATTTGACCGCGAGGCACTCCAACGTGACTATCCTCAATTTGTTGCGTATCATCATATGACGATTCAGCGGCTTTCAGAACTGCCGCATACGATTCCCAGCATGGGCATCAGGCGAATCATCAGCTAACATGAAAATCCGGTGCGGTTCGCACCAGCAAAACCGGTCGATTGTCCGTCCGGGGCTGTCGCTAATGGCGGCAAAGGTCGCCTTGACAGCAGAAGAGTTTCGGGAAAATAGTCAGCGCAGCATTGCTTTGTTCAATACTGAAAAGCTATCTACCAACTCAACACACGTTCTGAAAAGTGCATATTGCAATTCTGTGCATTTCTGCCGTTGCAATCTGCACGGAGCGTGTGGAGGCAAAGTCCCTCCACACATAGCCCGCATTGCCAAATGTACGTTGCAATCTGCACGGAGCGTGTGGAGGCAAAGTCCAGAGTTTAGGGCTTATTACTATTGCATACAGTTGCAATCTGCACGGAGCGTGTGGAGGCAAAGGGAGACAATAACCGGAGGTGAAAACGAAATGATGCTGTTGCAATCTGCACGGAGCGTGTGGAGGCAAAGTGTGACTTCAGCGCTGCATTGCTCCGTGTCGGTTGCGTTGCAATCTGCACGGAGCGTGTGGAGGCAAAGCGGGCTTTAAGGCACTTAACATCAGTAAATTCATGTTGCAATCTGCACGGAGCGTGTGGAGGCAAAGAATTGTCAGTAGAAAATTTGTCCTCAAAATCAAGTTGCAATCTGCACGGAGCGTGTGGAGGCAAAGATTGTGTGAAGCCGGTTTCCGATACTCTTTACCGTTGCAATCTGCACGGAGCGTGTGGAGGCAAAGGTGCACTTCAATTTCATCCGTACTATTGATAAACCGTTGCAATCTGCACGGAGCGTGTGGAGGCAAAGATGCAGATATTTCATTGCATTTCTCCTTTCCTCGTTGCAATCTGCACGGGGCGTGTGGAGGCAAAGTCGTCCTGCTGGGAGCATACAATACATTTTACACGTTGCAATCTGCACGGGGCGTGTGGAAGACCTTGCATCATCCCCCCGAAAAAAATCCGAGAAAATTTATGCAGACCTATTGCATTTTTATTCATCTTGCTGTATAATCCATCTTGTCCGGCAGACGGACACAAAAATGATGAAAATCAGGATGAAGATAAAGGAGTCGATTGTTATGGCGAAGATGCGCGTATTGCTGGCTTATTCCGGTGGTCTGGATACCTCGATTATCGTGCCGTGGCTGAAGGAAAATTATGACTGCGACGTGGTCTGCGTTGCGGGCGACGTCGGGCAGGGCGAAGAGCTGGAGCCCCTCCACGAAAAGGCGAAGAAGTGCGGCGCGGAAAAGCTGTACATCGAAGACCTGCGCAAGGAGTTCGTCGAGGACTTCATTTGGCCGACGCTCAAGGCGGGCGCGGTCTACGAGGGCAAGTACCTGCTGGGCACGTCCTTCGCACGGCCGCTGATTGCCAAGCGCCTCGTCGAAATCGCTCACAAGGAGAACTGCACTGCCATCTGCCACGGCTGCACCGGCAAGGGCAACGACCAAGTCCGCTTCGAGCTGACCATCAAGGCGTTCGACCCGAACATGCAGATTATCGCACCGTGGCGTATCTGGGATATCAAGACCCGCGAGGAGGAAATTGACTACGCCGAAAAGCGCGGCATCCCCGTCCCAGTGAAGAAGGATCGCCCGTATTCGATGGACCGCAACATCTGGCACATCAGCCACGAGGGCGCGGATTTGGAAGATCCGTGGAACGAGCCGCCGGAAGACCTGCTGCTGACGATGGTCACGCCCGAAAAGGCGCCTGATCAGCCCGAATACGTCACGGTGGACTTCGAGAAGGGCGTGCCGGTCGCCATCAACGGCGAAAAGCTGGACGCGGTGGATTTGCTGACGAAGGCGAACGAAATCGCGGGTCGCAACGGTGTCGGCTGCGCGGATTTGGTGGAGAACCGTCTGGTGGGCATGAAGTCCCGCGGCGTGTACGAAACTCCCGGCGGAACGATGCTCTACGCCGCGCACGGCATCCTCGAATCCATCACGCTTGACCGCGCCACCAGCCACTACAAGGAGCTGGTCGCGAGCAAGTTCGCGGAGCTGGTGTACGACGGCATGTGGTATACGCCCCTGCGCGAGGCGCTCTCCGCGTTTGTGGACAGCACGCAGCAGGCGGTCAACGGCACGGTGAAGCTGAAGCTGTACAAGGGCAACTGCATCAATGCGGGTGTGAAGTCGCCGAACAGCCTGTACATGGAGGAAATCGCTACATTCGGCGACAGCCACGACCTGTACAGCCACAAGGATTCTGCGGGCTTCATCAACCTGCTCGGTCTGCCGCTGAAGGTCAAGGCGATGGTGGAGCAGAAGAATAAGAAGTAATTCAAAGCAACACCGCACAACTCGGCGGCTGACCGCCTCATTTGTGTAAATGTGATAACTGTGGTGTCCAGCAAGTCCTGCACTGAATTCGGGAGTAGAGCCCCAAATAGTATAAACGCGCTCGTCGGAAGGTCGGCGGGCGCGTTTTCTGTGCGAATTTGAAATTTGGAGGGGGTTGAGGCAGCTGATTTCAGAAAAAAACGATTTTCTGAAATGTGGTTACACGCCGACACGAAAGTCGTTGTGAAGATACACAACAATTTGCCATGTTTTTGTTAGAAATGTAAGAAATATATAATTCTTCAAGAAAACACTTGACTTTTTTCAGGAGAGGGGTAAAATAAAAGCAGTATATTATAAGGAGGCGGTGGACTGTACTATAAAATATGTATTTGTGAGTAAAACTGCATTGGGGGGAAGAAACACAGAAAACAAGATAAATGGTGGAATATGACGATAAAGAGCAGAATGAAATTACTGTTTTTTAACGGAAAGACTATTGAAAACAATGACAAGGAGGGGAAATAATGTCTAATCCGAACAATGGTGGCATGGGGTTCTGGGGCGTTGTTGGCGCAATCATCGTGGCAGTGCTCATACTATCATTCGCTTAATGAATAAATTCAAAAGGATGGATGATATCAGTAAAATTGTTTGCGTCCTATTCCTATATGCACTGAATCGTTTTTACTTGAAAAATGTCGTTGTTATACCCGCAATATCGTACATCTTAAAATGTCATTTTAATGATTTTTTAGGAGGAATTTTCATAATCGCGTATATCAATTTGATTTTAGAGCATAGCAAATATCGTCATTATCGAGTGGATACGGTTTCGATGGCAGTCACAATAACGCTAATATGCGGAATATTCTGGGAGTACGTTGCGCCTTTCTTTGTGCATCAAGGAGTTAGTGATGTCTATGACGTTATCGCATATGTACTTGGCGGAATAACTTATTTGTTGTTGTAACGTGTTGTTCCAGTCAAGATTAACTGATATTCACATTGTTGAAATAGTTCGATTTCCTTCGTGACATATCGGGGGAATTTTTATTAATGCAGAACTTATTAAAAGATTAGAAATTAAAAAAAGAGCCAGCTTCTCACGAAACTGGCTCTTTTTTGGCAGGGGCAGAAGGACTCGAACCCTCAACAAAGGTTTTGGAGACCCACGTGTTACCATTACACCATGCCCCTATGCGGTTTGTCCGGGATTGCCGGAACAAGATTTAGTTTAGCACTTTTTCGGGCGTTTGTCAAGCGGTTTTGCGAAAATTGTTCCGAATTGGCAGAAAATCGCCCGGCGCTTTACAAAACCCGCGGCGCATGGTATGATGAGGGCAGGAAAGTCGGCGGGAGGGACGCGCGTGCAGTGGGCGAAACGGGTTCGGGCGTATGTGCGGATGCATGGCGCGGGGTACACGCTGCACCGCGCGGGCGAAATGCTGGCGGCACGGGTGCTGCTGCGGGACGAATGGCGATTCCGGCGGGAGAAAGCAGCCAAGCGCGAACTGGCGATACAGCGCGCGCACCCCTTCCCGGATGTGCGCATCAGCGTCGTCGTCCCCGTGTTCAACACGCGCCCGAAATTCCTCCGCGCGCTGGCGGATTCGCTGCTTGCTCAGACGCACGGCGCGTGGGAAGCCTGCCTGTACGATGGCGGCAGCACGTCCGCCGAGACGCGAAAGGCGCTGGAAGCAATCGCCGCGCGGGACAGCCGATTCCACATCGCGTTTGGGGCGGAAAACGCGGGCATATCCGGCAACACGAACCGCGCGATTAAAATGGCGACGGGGGAGTATATCGCCCTGTGCGACCACGACGATGTGCTTGCGCCGGATGCGCTCTGGCGGATTGCGGAAGCCATCGACGCGCACCACCCCGACGTGCTCTACACCGATGAGGATAAGCTGACCGCCCACGGCGCGATTCATGTTGATGCGCACCGCAAGCCGGATTTCTGTCCGGACAATCTGCGTTCCGGCAACTATATCAGCCATTTGTCGGTGATTCGGCGGACGCTGCTGGATGCCATCGGCGGATTACGACCGGCATTCGACGGGTCGCAGGATCACGATTTGATGCTCCGCGCGTGCGAGCGGGCGGACGGCGTCATCCACATTCCACGCGTGCTGTACCACTGGCGGACGCTGCGGGGGTCGATGAGCCACACGAAATTGGCAGTCTGCCTGGACGCGGCGGCGCGGGCGGTGGAGGAAAGTATGCGCCGCACCGGGTTTCCGGGAACGTGCCGGGTGGAGGACGGTGTGCTGCGGCTGCGGTATGATGTGGGGGATTTTACCGTCGCGGCATTGCGGCTTGCGCGGGATGCGTCCGCGGCGGATGTGAACCGTTTAGCGGCGGATGCGTCGGCAGACATGCTGCTGTTCCTGTGGGGGGACACGGCGGCACCTGATGCGGACGGTCTGCGGGAGATGATGATGTACGCGCAGCGCCCGGATGTGTGCGCGGTGATGCCGCTGGTGGCGGATGCACGTAATCGGGTGCTTCATGCCGGATACGACATTCTGCCGGACGGCACAGTGCGGTCACGGAATCGCGGCTTGCCGGTCTCAGCGGGCGGATGGCACGGCATGAACCGAACCAGCTACAATGTCACGGCGGTTTCGCCAATGTGCTTTTTGGTGCGGCGGGATGCGTTTGTGCCGCTGGCGGAGGGGGATTCGCTGGCGGTGGACTTGGCGCAGTGGTGCATGGCACGGATGCAGGAGGGGATGCGGCATGTGTATACGCCGCACTGCGTGGTGAAGGCGGATGCGGAAAGTGCATTCGAGGGCTTCCGGGTGAAAGTTCCTGCGGGGTGGTATGACCCGTGTGCGACGGGAAGCAAGCGCGCTTGATGGCGCTTTTGGTTTCTTCTACATACTTGAATTTTATTGTTGCAGGGGTTTCGCCTCTGCGGAGGCG
>OGPL01000997.1_pt1 | contig 28019 bp, 25 predicted proteins | sample 1552901 | NCBI WGS metagenome assembly OGPL01 (sample SAMEA2580244, study PRJEB22360) | human gut metagenome | biome: human gut; feature: human-associated habitat; material: faeces | place: Denmark | collected 2008/2010 | reverse complement strand
GTATCTGGATCTGTTTGCCGGATCTAATGATTATGAGGCAGTGAAGCGTGCAGGTGCAGGTGGACATAAAGAGATCAACCGGACGAATCTTTCACAAAAAGATATAGAGTCAGGCCTTGAAAAGGAGGTCGTAAAAAAGCAGCTTGAAATGTTGAAATTCCGGAAAGAATTTCCGGCATTTGGATTTGATGCGGAAATGACAATCCGTACAAAGCCTGCAGCGCAGATCTCTGCTCAGGCAGAAAATGCTTTGCATTTTGCAGAACTACCGGCGGACCAGATGTATAACCGTATTTATATCACCTGGAAAAAGGATGGTTATCTTGCCCGTCTGTCCGCAGACCTTAAAGCCCATACCTACCGGATTCAGGCTCTTGATCCATCCGGTAACCTGGTCTGGCAGTCGTAATGTGTAAATCCCCTCCGACAGATGGTTATATGCGTAACGTTTTACCTGTATTTCTTATATGGTCATCAGACGTTTTCTAACTATGACATTTGCGAAGATTTCGTTGTGAGCTGCATATTGCTAGTAAATACGGGTGCCTGTTCGAGCTCAAAGAGCGAGTTGGCACAGGAGTATTTACGAATCAGGCATATGCAGCAAACAGAAATCATAGCAAGTCATAGTAAAAAATGGCTGACTGCCATATAGGAAATACAGATAAAGCCCCATATGTATAACCATCTGTCGGAGGGGATTCTCTAATTTCATAATATAAATAATGGATTCGGGTGATCCGGGAAGACTGGCACTTCCTACATATGATATTAGCGTATTTTCGTTATGAGGTTTGCACTAGCTATCAGCATCAAGCCCATGTTTGAGTCAGTAAGGACGAGTTTGGGCGACTGCTGATGAATAAGCGTGCGAACCGAATAGAAAATAAAGCGGATCATATGTAGGAAGTGCCAGCCTGCCGAATCACTCGAATCCATTGTTTATACAGGCTTATTTCGCTGGAAAAAGCTTGCGGAAGATCAGACGGATAAACGGACCGCAATAAAAAAGCTGCCAGAAGAAAGCTACCGGGAAGTTTAAGAAGGTGGTCTGGAGCCACACGGCTGCAAACTGACGACCGGCATGCTTGAATAAAATAGTGGCAACAAGGCTCATGCAAGGACACATAATGCAGATGATCATGGTAGAAATTGCAAGCGTGATGATGATTGGGCGGTCATCCGGCTTCACGAAGCGGAATGCAAGAGCATGTGCAGCCTTATCTACAAACAGGAATTCAAGAAAAAAGGCAACCGGCCACATGATGATAAGCTCATGAAAGGCGGCTAAGAAAACGGAGTTTGACATTCCACCCGTGTTTAGGGAAATGTTGTAGCAGATCATGGCATAGACCATAAGAAAAGACATCATTAATGTGAAAACAATGTTTTGAAATAAAGTTTTTGGCATAAAATAAATCTCCTTTTTGATAAATAATCTGAATAAATGCAGAACCAAAACTGCAAATATCTTAAAAATAAGCACAAAAAAGACACATGTGTTGTTCGTTATCAAGTGATATGCTCATCCGTCGGCAAACGAGGTGAAATATCAGGAGCACACTTGTGTCGTTTCCAATTTTATACCAAAGCTTTTTCTTCAATTTTTACAACGTCGGTCATTATACTAAGCTTTTAGTAAAAATGCAAGTGAAAATTTCATATTCAAACTTATAAAATTTCATATGCAGGTATAAAGAATATCATAGGCGAAAACAGATAATTGCATACGCAATAATACATAGATTTGTTTGACTTATAAATGGGTAGATGCTAGTATCATAGTTATGATCATTATGTGGGAGGCAGATGGATATGAACAGTGCACAGAAGATATGTATGATTGTCGGAGTGGGTTTTGCAGGAATAGGGCTTTTTATGACATTGATCTTTTTATTTGCATTTGGTAAGCCCGGGGCATTTATATTAATTCCATTAATGCTTGTGGTACTTGGATTATGTTTTATCGTGACGATCCTTGTTATGCTCCATAACAAGAAAATGATCCGTGTACATGGTGAAAAGCATACAGCGAAGATTTATGGTTATGTAAAAAATACATCTTATATGGTAAATGGCAGATTTCCTTTAAATGTAAAGGTGCATTATTTTGATAATTATGGTATCGAGCGGGAAGTGATCCTGCCGACTTCGATCAGTGGAGGAGCGGATTCCATGTTCCCGATCGGAATGACGATCGATATCTATGAATACAATGGTAAGTACAGTTATGATCCTGCTTCTGTCCGTGGAGAACGGTTAAGAAGAGAAGAAGAGCTGATGGACAACAAGCCGATCGATCCGGAACAGCTTCACCTGATCGCAGTCCGATGTTCGAACTGCGGTGCTTCTTATAAGGCAGCAACCGGATATGCCAGCCGCTGCCCTTATTGTGGTGGTTACCAGAATGTGTGATGAAGCTCTGATGTTTGCCGGAACGTGTGATGAAGCTCTGATGTTTGCTGGAACGTGTGATGAAGCTGTTGCCGGAATGGGATGATGCCGGCTGACTGTTTAGCCGCGCCCGAGAATCGCATCCATATCCTGCTCAGGAGCCGTGATCGGCTGCAGATTGTAGGTGTCAACCAGAAAACGGACAACGGTCTCTGTCATGAATGCCGGAAGGGTTGGACCGAGATAGATGTTTTTGACACCGAGGGCAAGCAGGGTTAAAAGGATGCAGACAGCCTTCTGTTCATACCATGAAAGAACGAGAGTCAGAGGAAGATCGTTGATATCACAGCCGAAGGCTTCTGCCAGTGCAAGGGCAACCTTGATCGCACTGTAAGAATCGTTACACTGTCCCATATCTAAGATCCTAGGGATTCCATCGATCTCGCCAAGGTCAAGATCATTGAACCGGTATTTGCCACAGGCAAGTGTCAGAACGAGAGAATCCATAGGAGTCTGTTTTACAAATTCCGTATAATAATTTCTGCCCGGATGGGCACCGTCACAGCCGCCGACTAAGAAGATGTGTTTGATATCACCATTCTTGATGGCGGCTGTAAGTTTATCTGCATGAGAGAGGACTGCGCCATGTGCAAATCCTGTTGTCAGGATATGTCCGCCATTGATACCGCTCATGCTGTGATCGTGTTCATAGCCGCCCAGCTTTAGGGCATGCTTGATGATCGGAGTAAAATCCTTCTTGCCATCCTTTGTTCCCTCGATATGCACCATTCCTTCATAGCCGACAACAGAGGTAGTGTAGATGCGATCCTCATAGCTTGGGCGTGGGGGTATCAGGCAGTTGGTTGTAAAGAGGACGGGCGCAGGAATATTTTCAAATTCCGTCTGCTGGCTCTGCCATGCAGTTCCGAAGTTGCCGGCAAGATGCTTATAGGCGGCTAATTTTGGATAGCCGTGAGCCGGAAGCATTTCGCAATGTGTATAGACATTGACCCCGGTTCCTTCGGTCTGTTTTAAGAGCAGATCCAGATCGCGGAGATCATGACCGGATACAACAATGAAAGGCCCCTTGCGGATATCGGTGTGAACCTTAGTCGGCGTTGGTGTGCCGAAGGATTCGGTATTTGCCTTATCGAGCAGTTCCATGCACTGATAGTTCACTTTTCCAAATTCCATAATAAGCTCGATCCATTCTTCTACCGAGTGTTCACGGTTCACTTCACACAAGCCCTTATAGAACCAGGTTGTTACATTATCATTTTGATAGCCGAGATTCATTGCATGATGCGCATACGCCGCCATTCCCTTTAAGCCGAACAATAACGTGGAGCGGAGTGACACGATATCGTCCGTACCATCCCACAGGCTGATTACTGGGATATCATGTGGATCTTTCAATCCACAGGTCGGAGGATTGATATTTGCTGTTGATGAATTCATATCTGTATCTGAGAAATTCATATTTGCGGTTGGTGCATTCGTATCTGTATCTGAGAAATTCATATTTGTAGTTGGTGCATTCATATCTGTATCTGAGAAATTCATATTTGCGGTTGGTGAATTCGTATCTGTATCTGAGAAATTCATATTTGCAGTTTGTGAATTCATATTTGTAGTCGGGAAGTTCTTATATACGATATCTGATATGCTACATATGTCTGTAGGCATACAGCGCATGATATCTTTCTGGTTTTTCTGCACTTCTTTGATGTAATCTTTGATTGATTTATCATCAAAATTCACATTTGTAAGTGTTGTAAATAAACCATCGATCAGCAGACGGTCAGCGGATTTTCGGTTGTTCAGGTATCGGGACAGAAGTTTGGGATCTGTCTCTTTTTTCTGTTGCATGGATTTCTTTGTAAGCTCGGCTGCTTCGGCAAGTCGTATCAGTTCACAGATCAATTCGTCCTGCAGATTGGATGTCGAGGGCTGCTTACCGCAGACTCCGGTATTCACACAGGCTTTATTGCCAGCTGTCTGCTGGCATTGAAAACAAAACATATTTGACATGGGATAACCTCCTGATGAAATTTTATTGATGATTGTGGAATGACTACAAATTGCTGTTCATGTATGTGCAATATATATTAATTCCGCAATTATCTTTTTAAACATATTTAGTATCGTCGGGTGTTTCCAGAATTATACAGGCAAAACATTTCATTCAGTGTAAGTGTTATTTGAGGAAGATATCTGATAGTATAAATATTGTCAGATGTGGTGGGTATGAAATTAAGAAATAAATTATGATACCCCCAGGAGACATACAGTAGCGGGTATGAGAGCAAGAAAGCCAATGTCATACCCTCAGGAGCCGGGCAGCAGCGGGTATGAGAGCGAGAAAAAGAATGCGATACCCGCAGAAGCAAACAGGCGAGGGTATGAGAGAGCGAAGGAAACCATGATACCCTAAGAAGTCAGACAATAGCAATTAAGAAAGTACAAGGAGGCGGCAGCATGGATGCATTATTAGAGATAGAAGATCTGAAAAAATATTATGGCAAGGAACCGAACCAGACAAAGGCACTGAACGGAATCACATTTCAGGTGATGCCGGGCGAGTTTTTAGGAATTATGGGGAGTAGCGGTTCCGGCAAGTCAACATTATTAAACTGTATCGCAACAGTGATCCAGCCGGATAGCGGCAAGATCCGGATGAAAGGTACAGAGATCCAGAGGTTGAAGGGCAAGAAGCTGGCAGGATACCGTGGTAAGGAGATCGGATATCTGTTCCAGAATTTTGAACTGTTGGATAATCTGACCGGACGTGAGAACATCATGGTTCCGTTGTCGATTCATAACATATCGGAGGCAGAGGGCGGAAAACGTCTGGAGCAGTTAGCGGAATATCTGGAGATCACTGATGTACTGGATAAGTTTCCATCGCAGATGTCAGGTGGTCAGAAACAGAGACTGGCAGCAGCCAGAGCGCTGATCCTGAATCCGGGCATCATTCTGGCAGATGAACCAACCGGAGCACTTGATTCCAGAAATGCCAAAGCCTTAATGGAGAAATTAGCCGGTCTGAACCGGGATGAGAAGGCAACTGTTTTGATGGTAACGCACGATTCCAATGCAGCAAGCTATTGCAAGCGTATCCTGTTCATTCAGGATGGCGTGATCTTCCATGAATTAAGACGTGATCTGCTTGCTGAGACACAGCAGCAGTTCTATGAAAGAATCCTGCAGGTTATGGCACAGTTGGGAGGGGGCAGTGCAAATGTTCTTTAAACTGATCCGAAAAAACAGTAAACAAAGCAGAAAAGAAAACGGCTTGTTTTTCTCCTCGTTAGTAATATCCATCGTGGCATTCTATATTATCCTGTCACTTTCTTCACAGGATGTTATGGTATTCCTTAAGAAAATGGAGAGTGATGCGGTAGATCGTCTGTTCCAGATCATACCTGCATTTTTTGTAATGACACTGGTGATCTTATTCTTCCTGATCTACTATGCAAGCAAATTCCAACTGGAACGAAGAAAACACGAATTTGGCGTTTACCTGATGATGGGAATGCGGAGAAGCAAACTTTTCGGGATGCTTCTTGCAGAAGATATAGGAAGCAGTCTGGCAGCACTTATAACAGGACTTCCGATCGCTGTTTTATTATCCGAACTGATCAGTCTGATCACAGCCAAATGTGTAGGACTTGGTATCGTCGGACATCAGGTAACATTTTCCATTCAGGCAATCATAATAACTGCTGTTGGATTTTTTGTGATCAAGCTGGTTGCATTCCTGATCTTAAGCGGGAAGATCGCAGGACAGGAGATTGGTGCATTATTAGTTGATACACCGGAGGGAACAAAGAAGCAGTTCCCGGCTGGCGTCTATGCGGTAAGCTTCGTCCTCGGTATTATCTGCCTGGCTGTGGCATACAGCATGGCGATCGGAGGAATATCATGGACGACACTTTGTAAGATGTCTGAGACAGTATTGATCGGTTTTGTCGGTATGCTGCTTTTATTCTATGGCATGCGGTTTTTTATCGACCGTCTGGCAAGACACAGCCATGGGGGAGCTGCCCTTCGGGTATTTAATTTCCGTCAGGTGCAGGAAAATGTCATAAGAAAATCCAGTACCTTATCGATCAGTTCCGTTCTGATCCTTGCAGCCCTCTGCTGTTTTGGAGCAGGAATCGTGATCGCATTTTCCTATGGAAATGAAAAAGAAAATACCCATATCATGGATTATACATTTGAGAATTACGAAGAAGATCAGGAACAGGGTGTGGCAAATGTAAAAAAGCTTCTGACAGACAACGGACTGGAACAGGATTTCTCCGATCTGTTTGAGGTGCAGGTCGGTCATCTTATTCCGGGTGCAAATGATGATTACGATGTATTTGATCTGTCATCAGTCATGAACCGGGTAGAACAACTGCCGGACTCAGAGGATAAAGATATTCTGCTTAACAATCTGGAATATGAGTCATATCCATATCTGATTTCTTTGAGCGGATATAATCATGTACTTGAACTTGCAGGGAAAGAACCTCTTGCATTGTCAGACGATGAGGCGGCAGTATTTAAAAGTCTGGAATTTACATCGGATAGTATGAATCAGAATATAAATGATATTCTGGCAGACCGCCCGGAGGTGGCATATCTGGATCATAAGATGTATCTGACCGGTAAGATACAGAACACACCGTTTATCACAGACCGGGCAATTACATTATCCTTTGCCCTGATCGTGCCGGATGAAGTATTTGACAAATATACATGGGACAGCACGATCTATCTGAATTGTGTGCTGGATCAGTCAAAGGTCAAGGGAGATAACCTGCTTCAGTCGGTCATGCAGATGAATGATAAACTTGCGCAGATCGATTTTGCAGCAAAAAATATTGAATATGAAAGTTATCTGAAAAATATGGGACGCCGGATGTTCTATATCGTAGCAGCAAGTTATATCACGATCTATCTGGCGATCATTTTCCTGATCATTGCAAATACTGTGATCGGGGTACAGTTCCTGATGGGACAGCAGAAATCCGGCCGCAGATATAAGACACTGATCCGGCTTGGAGCAACCTATGAACTGCTCTGCCGTTCCGCAAGAAAGCAGATCAACTGGTACTTTGGTATGCCGGTTGTCGTTGCAGGCATCAGCAGTATCTTCGGTGTGCGCGCCGTCCTTACACTGGTTTCCGGTATGATCTCAAATAGTATCCGAGATGCCATGCTGCTTGCTGCAGCTATGATTTTGTTGCTCTGTGTGGTAGAATGCATTTATATGGCATTTGTAAAACGGTCAAGCAACCGGTATCTTCTGACACTGATGGTACCGGAACGTGAGGAGTAGATTCAGAGCAGATGAAGATCAATGGCGATGGCGTGAAACCTTGACTGATAGATGAGGAGTAGATATGAAGCATATAGCAGTGGTAGAAGATGAAGATATGATGCGGGAAGAACTGGAAGCTATATTGCAGAAGGCGGGCTATCAGACCAGCGGTATCACGGATTTTGAGAATGCGGCAGCGGCTATTCTTGCGGCATCCCCGGATCTGGTGCTGCTCGATCTGAATCTGCCGGGCATGGGTGGATTCCAGATCTGCCGGGAACTGAAGCAGAAAAGCTCCATACCGGTTCTGGTTCTGACGTCGAGGGATCAACTTCAGGATGAACTGCATGCCCTGGATCTGGGCGCAGATGAATTCCTGACGAAGCCGTGCAGAAAAGAACGTCTGCTCGCCAGAGTATCCAATGTGTTGAAACGGTACGAGGGAAGAAATAACCTTTTGGAAGGAAACGGATTTCTCCTTGACCGGCAGACCTATACTTTATATATTCATAACCAGTCTGTTATTCTGCCGCAGAATCAGGGAAAGATCCTTGGGATATTCTTAGAGCACGGATCGGATATTGTGACAAAAGAGGAACTCTGTATCGCCTTATGGGGGACGGCAGAATTCATCGATGAAAATGCCTTACAGGTGAATCTTACAAGACTGAAAAAGACAATGGCAAATCTTGATATGCCACAGCAGATCATTCCTGTGCGTGGCGTCGGATATCGTTTTGTCGGACAGACATCGGAGAGGTAGAGATGGAACATATATCCATAAAGGAGATCGGACAGATCATAAAACAGAATAGATTCTGGCTGGGGATCATCGGACTGCTTGATCTGCTCAGTATCCTGCTGTTATGGCTGATCGATGCACAGGCATTTTATGTGATCGCAATATCGGTGATTTTGTTCAGTCTGCTGGTATTTGTAACGGCTGTTTTCTATCTGGCAAAGAAAGATAGAAAACGGAAGAAAGCATTTGATGAATTCCTTGCAATGCCGGATTCCTATCATGAGGAACAACTGCTTCATGATGCTGAGAATCTGCAGGCGGAGATCAGAAGCTTCAGTCAGACATTACATGAACAGACGGATCAATGCGCACAGACGAAGTTACAGCTAAATGATTATGAGGAATATGTGGAAGCATGGGCGCATGAGGTAAAGACACCGCTTGCTCTGTTGACATTTATGTTGGACAATCACAGAGACGAGCTGTCAGAAGATGTGGTATGCAAGCTTGACCGGATCAACTGTCAGATGCAGAGATATATCGACCAGATGTTATACTATGCCCGTTTAAAGGGGGCGAGAAAAGATTACAGGTTTGAGTCGGTCGATACGGAAACCTGTGTAAAAGAAGTGCTGGAGGATTTCACACCACTGTTAGAAGAACAGAAGATACAGGTTTGGCTTGATATAAAAGAGAACACAGTATTTACCGATAAACGTGGCTTTGCCTTTATGCTCGGACAGTTTATCAGTAATTCGATCAAATACAGCAAAGGAGAGAATAAACAGCTCCGGATCTCCTGTATCAGAGAACATGAGAAGATTATTTTATCTGTCCGGGATAATGGCGTGGGTATCAAAGCCTGCGATCTTCCGTATGTATTTGAGAAAGGCTTTACCGGAGATTCCGGTGACAGGCGGAAGAAAGCAACCGGTATGGGACTTTACCTTGCAAAAGAAATGGCGCATGATCTAAATGTGGAGCTGGATGTGTCCTCTGATGAAGCCACAGGCGGCTGTGAGATTCGGGTGTATTTTCCAGTGGTTACTGCTTCCGATACTCTATAGATGTTACCGGATCAGTTACCGTTTTCGATACCCTCCGGGTGTGACACCATATTTCTTCTTGAAGGTTCGGTTGAAATAGGACAGGTTAAAGAAACCGCAGCTTTCTGCGATGGACAGGATGCTGTCATCGGTTGTGACAAGAAGCCTTGCTGCGATATTTAACCGGAAGTCACACAGATAGGTGGTAAAGGATACACCCATAGTATTCTTAAAAAATCGCATAAAATGGGATTCTGAGAATCCACAGTAAGAAGCAATGTCTGCAATGGGTATTGCTTCTTTGTAGTTTCGATCGATATAAGATAAGATTGCTTTGGTACGATCCAGATTCTTTGCATGATTCTTCCGATCTGAGGTCTCTGCCTTTTGCTCTGCGTGTGCATACAGGGTATAGAAGAATTCAAAATAGCAGCTTTTCAGAGCAAGCCGGTATCCCTTTGGTGTCGATGCACAGAGGGCATCTACCCGGTTCAGGCACGAGGACAGGGAATTGTATAATGGATCGTCACGGTCATAGATACTCTTTATATTTAATTCACCGGAGAGCAGGGGCAGGAAGAATTCACTGTCTAAGGTATCATGATTTCTGGATCGGAATAGATCAACGGAGAAAATGATATTTTCATATTCCATCGAATAGGAGGAATACTGAGAGATGCCGTGGATCCTTCCCGGCAGTATCAGAATGATATCTCCTTCCTCTACATAGTGCGTAGTGAAATCCAGCGTTACATTTCCTTTTCCTTTTTTAATGTAAATGATCTCCATATATGGATGCCAGTGGAGCGGAACGGCATTGAAGTCGAGCGGTATCGAGCACAGATAAGTGTTGTAAGGGAAAAGCGGATCGGCGTGCGCCTTCGTTTCCATATAATTTTCATATTCAAGACTGTTCATATATGTACCTCCCTTTCCTAACTTTGAGGTATTCTATCCTTACCAAACAGGTGGACGCTTCCGCTCGTTTCGACCTGCAACGGTACTAAGATGCCGCTTGTGCGCCATCTAAGGACCGGCGGTCTCAAATGCCACCTGTTTGGTAAGATAGAATACCTCAAAGTTTTGAATGATAGAATAGTATCATAAAATGCTCTTATTATGCAAGAAATAGTATAAAAAGGATATTAGAATACAAATCAGAACAGACATTCCGGATATACGACCTTTACCTTACCTTTACCTTTATTAAATGCAGGCGAATGGATAGCTGTTCAATAGAAAATTTAATAAAGAGGTATCAGACATGAAGAAAGCGTTAGATCGTGGCGCAGGAATCCTCCTGCCAATCAGCAGCCTTCCATCCCCTTATGGAATCGGATCTCTGGGGAAAGAGGCATATGAATTTGTTGACAGGTTGAAGGAGGCGGGCCAGCGTTACTGGCAGGTGCTTCCGATCGGACCGACCAGCTTTGGTGATAGTCCGTATCAGTCATTTTCAGCATTTGCGGGTAATCCTTATTTTATCGATTTCGACATTCTGATTCATGAAGGTTTACTGACACAGGAGGAGGTAGATGCATACAGCTGGTACGATCAGCCGGATGACATCGATTACGCCCGCCTGTACAGACAAAGGTTTGAGGTATTGAGAAAAGCATATGGCAGATCAAAGCATGAGACATCAAAGCAGTATGCAGAATTTCTCACGGAAAATGAAAACTGGCTTCCGGATTACGCCCTTTATATGGCGGTCAAGGCAGACCATGAGAACAAAGAATGGTTAAGCTGGGAAGAACCGGTTTTAAAGAGAGAAGAAACAGCACTTCGTAAGTGCAGGGAACAGTTACACGACGAGATCGGATTCTATATGTTCCTTCAGTTCAAATTCGATGAGCAGTGGAAGACACTCAAATCTTACGCCAACCATCATGGTATCAGTCTGATCGGCGACATTCCAATCTATGTAGCACTGGACAGTGCAGATGTATGGGCAAATACAGAACAATTTCAGTTAGATCATGATCTACAGCCTGTGTGTGTAGCCGGTTGTCCACCGGATGCATTCTCCGATTACGGTCAGAAATGGGGCAATCCTTTATATGACTGGGATCGTATGGAACAGGATGGGTTCTCGTGGTGGAAGAACCGAATTCGTAAATCGGCCAGTCTCTATGATGTGATCCGTATCGATCATTTCATCGGGGTTGTGCGGTATTACAACATTCCGGCAGACGGAGAGCCAAAGAACGGATTCTATCTGGAAGGTCCGGGAAAGAAGCTTGTAGATGCGATCGACAGTGCCAGAGGAAATGCAAAGGTGATCGCAGAAGATCTGGGAGTCGTTGTGCCGGAGGTACAGAAGCTGGTGAAGAAATCCGGCTATCCGGGAATGAAGATTTTACAGTTTGGATTTGACGGAAATGCGGAGAATGAACATGCACCGCATAATCACGAAAAGAATTACGTTGTCTATATCGGGACACACGATAATGACACATTAAAAGGATATATCGAGAATGCATCAAAGGACAATCTTACATTTATGATGAAATATCTGGGAGCGGCAAATGAGCAGGAGATCCCGGAGAAGATGATGCAGGTATTATATATGAGCCCTGCCGATACAGTTATCGTTCAGATGCAGGATCTGCTTGGAAAGGATAACGAAGCACGGATGAATCTTCCGTCTACGATCGGTACAAACTGGCGCTGGCGGATGAAGAAAGATGAATTTACAGACGAGATCAGAGACAGATTAAGGGAATTAACAAGAGTATATGGAAGAAATGCTGTGAAGCAGTATTTTTGTAAGGAGGATATAATGTTAACAGAGATTTGTAAGAAAAAATATAATAAAACGATCAAGGAATGCAGCAATGAGGAGATCTATTTTGCGCTGCTTGATATGACAAAAGAATTAGCAGAGGACAAGGTTACAGAGGATGGCAAGAAAAAGGTTTACTATATATCAGCAGAGTTCCTGATCGGTAAGTTGTTATCCAACAACCTGATCAATCTTGGAATCTTTGATGAAGTAAAACAGGTGCTGGCAGAAAACGGCAAGAGCATCTATGATATCGAAGAAGTAGAGCCGGAACCATCTCTTGGAAATGGCGGACTTGGACGACTGGCAGCCTGCTTCCTTGATTCGATGGCAACACTCGGACTTCCGGGAGATGGTATCGGGTTAAATTACCATATGGGTCTGTTCAAGCAGGTATTTGAGAATAACTACCAGAAAGAGACTGCAAATCCATGGATCGAGGCAGACAGTTGGCTGACAAAGACCGATGTAAGCAACACGATCCGGTTTGGAAACTGTACCGTACAGTCCAGAATGTATGACATCGATGTGACAGGATATGAGAACCGCACAAATAAGCTGCATTTATTTGATATCGAGAGCGTGGATGAGAGCATCATGGAGCCGGATGGCATAAACTTCGATAAGACAGATATCAAGAAGAACCTGACACTCTGTCTCTACCCGGATGACAGTGACGAAGCCGGCAACTTACTTCGTATCTATCAGCAGTATTTCATGGTTGCAAATGGTGCAAAGCTGATCCTTGCAGAGGCAAAGGAGAAAGGTTCAAATCTTCATGATCTTGCAGATTATGCAGCCATTCAGATCAATGATACACATCCGTCTATGGTGATCCCTGAGTTGATCCGTCTGTTGATGGAAGAGGGTATCTCCTTTGATGAAGCAACAGAGATCGTAACCGATGTATGTGCTTACACCAATCATACGATCCTTGCAGAAGCATTGGAGAAATGGCCGATTGCTTATCTGGAGAAGGTCGTTCCACAGCTTATGCCTGTGATCCGTATGCTGGATAAAAAGGTCAGAAACCGTTATAAGGATGAGCGTGTTTATATCATAGATGGAGATTCCCGTGTGCATATGGCACATATCGATATGCATTACAGCCACAGTGTAAATGGTGTTGCTTATCTTCATACCGAGATCCTGAAGAATTCAGAGCTACACCCATTTTATGAGATCTATCCTGAGAAATTCAACAATAAGACAAACGGTATTACATTCAGAAGATGGTTGTTACACTGCAATGAAAAGCTGTCAGCCTACATCACAGAGCTGATCGGACCGGATTACAAGAAGGATGCCGATAAGTTACAGGAGCTGGCTTCTTACTACAAGGATAAGAACGTATTAGAAGAGATCCTTGCGATCAAGCAGAGCAATAAGGCAGTCTTAAAGGACTACCTGAAAGAGACACAGGGAATCGAGATCAACGAGAATTCGATCTTTGATATCCAGGTCAAGAGACTGCATGAATACAAGCGTCAGCAGATGAATGCTCTCTGGGTGATCTACAAATATTTTGAGATTAAGAAAGGACATCTGCCTGAGACTCCGATCACGGTTATATTTGGAGCAAAGGCTGCACCTGCTTATACGATCGCAAAGGACATCATTCATCTGATCCTCTGTCTGCAGGAGCTGATCGACAATGATCCTGAGGTAAGTCCGTACTTGAAAGTTGTCATGATCGAGAATTATAATGTATCAAAAGCAGCAAAGATCATTCCGGCATGCGATATCTCAGAGCAGATCTCACTGGCATCCAAGGAAGCATCCGGAACAGGAAATATGAAGTTCATGTTAAACGGTGCGGTTACTCTGGGAACCCGTGACGGTGCAAATGTAGAGATCGGAGAGCTGGTTGGCGAGGATAACATTTATTTCTTTGGTGAATCCAGTGAAGAAGTGATCGAGCACTATGCAAAGGCAGACTATGTGGCAAGAGAGTATTATGAGAAGCCGGAGATCAAGAAGCTGGTAGACTTCATCGTGAGTGATGAGCTGCTTGCGATCGGTCAGAAGGAATCTCTTACCAGACTTCATAACGAGCTGATCGTAAAAGACTGGTTTATGACACTTCTTGATGTCTGTGATTACATTCAGACAAAGGAACAGGTGCTTGCCGATTATGAAGATCGTATGGGCTGGGCTGAGAAGACGCTGGTAAATATCAGCAAGGCAGGCTTCTTCTCCTCTGATCGTACGATCGCAGAATATAATAAAGATATCTGGAAGCTGTAAAATGTGTTAAAATAAGATATATATTTCCACCATAGAAAGGCGTTGATAGATATGTACAAGATATTGATCGTAGATGATGAGAAGATAGAAAGAAATGGTATCCGGTTTCTCTTAAAAAAACTGAATCTGGAATTTGAGATTGCAGAGGCGGTAAATGGTGTGGATGCACTGGAGAAGCTGGAGAAAGAAGATTTTGATATCCTGCTTACAGATGTAAAGATGCCTTTCATGGATGGAATCCAACTGATCGATCATGTTGTGAAGGAAAAGAAAAAGCTGCGCACAGTCATATTCAGCGGATGCAATGAATTCGACTATGCAAAGAAAGCGATCCGGCTGGGAGTTGTTGATTATATCTTAAAACCGGTCGATCCAAATGAATTCAAGAATACCCTGAATAAGGTCGTAAATGAATTGGAAGAGGCAAAGGCTTCGGATGAGCTGAAGAATAAGAGCATGGAATTCTTATATGAGCATGCGCTCTATATGCTGTTGAACGGAACGGATGTTACGAAACTCAGACAGGAATACAGCGGATTATCGCTTGATCTGGGTAAATTCAAGAATATGCTTTTGATGGAATTCAATCATGATTTCTTCGGCAGACGTGGGGTGGATTTCAAAGAGAATGAGAACTTAAAGTCAATTGGAATCCTGCAATATCTGAACCTGAACCAGCAGCAGGAGATCTTATTCTTAGGGGATGAGATGAATATTCTCCGTAAGGCAAATGAGATCGTAAAGATCATCAAAGCCGATTATGATGCTGACTGTTACATAGCGATATCCTCTGATATCGGTGATCTGTCCGAAGTGGCAGATAAGATGGAAGAACTCGAAGTGCTGATGGAGAACAAATTCTACCATCCGGAGATCCATGTATTTTATCCGAATATGGAGGGCGAGACTCCGGGTATTATCCAGTTCGATGATGACACCTTTATGAAGCAGATGAAACAGGATATCAAGATGAAGGATGTGGAAGCACTCCGGGAGCATTTCCAGAGATTCTGTGAGAAGTACAGACATAAGACAGAGTACTCCCAGATCTATATCAAGTTCCTGTTCTCGAATCTGATGAAGGATATCTACGGAAGCATCGATGAGACTGACGAAGCAGAGTTAAATAAAGACATTGAGAAATTATATATGGCGACAGATTTTCAGGTGTTGACGGAGCTTGTCGAAGAAGCAATCCGGAGACTGGAAACCTGTTTTGCAGGAAAGACACAGATGGCGCATCGGGAAGTAGAACTGGTGAAGCAGTATATTTACCGGAACTATGGAAGCGAGCTTGGAATCGATATGCTGGCGGATATGGTACATCTCGCACCGAGCTATCTAAGTACGGTATTTAAGAAAGAGACCGGACAGAATCTAAGTAAATTTATCAAGGCATATCGGATGGAACAGGCAAAGGATATGTTAGAGAACAGCATGACGAAGATCGTAGATATCAGTGTGGCATGCGGATATCCGAATGTGTCTTATTTCTGTTCCAGCTTCCGTGAGTTCTTTGGCGTAAGTCCGCAGAAATTCAGAGAGAGCGGAGGACAGGCGGATGCATAAAGAACGGATAGATAAAAGGATAAAAAGAAGGTTCCAGAATCTGCGATTATCCGGCAAGCTGTTGGTTATTTATATACTTGCCGGTTTTTTGCCGATCATGATCACGCTGACGATCACCTACCATGAGATGAAGAAGATCCTGTGGGATCGTGAAACGATGATCCTGGAATCGTATCTGACACAGACGACGGATGCGCTTGATAATGAGTTAGAGATTTATAACAATCTTTCTAATTATATATCCTATAATCAGTCGATCGCGAAGATCTTAAGCTCGGATCAGAGTACATATCAGAATTATGAGCAGGTGGCAAGTGTCATAGATCCCCTGCTTTCTTCTATTATGTATTTTCATGATGATGTAAAGCAGGTAACGATCTACACGGATGCCTGTCAGGTGAAGCACGGCAGTACGATCGCCCCCATTACCACGCTTGAAAATGAAGAGACGAACTATGGAATAGTTGACGATAACCAGATCCACTGGATCGTGAATGCGAAGGATAAGACTGCGTATTCGTTAAACCGCATGGCCATGCTGGAGCAGAAAAAGGCGAAGGGTCTGCTCTATGTAGGGGTGGATTATGACAGCGTATTCCAGCCGTTTAATAACGAAACGGTATTTGATAATTATGGCGTTGTGATAGAGGATGCAGAAGGTAACTGCATCTTTAAAAAGAGTGTATTTACAGAAGAAAAACAGCCGTATGAATTATCAGAGGAACAGTTCTTTGCAACAGTAGGGCAGAAGGATTCCGGTTATCAGTTTATTAAGCGGGAGTCGAAGGCATCCGGCTGGAAGATCTGGATCTATAAGCCGGATCGACTGATCATTTCTTCGATTCAGCCAATCTTAATAATTGCCGCAGCAGCAATCCTGGTCAGTCTGATCGCAGCAGTCGCATGTATCCGTATAATTTCCGAGTTCATAACGAAACGTATCAGTAAGCTTCAGAAGAAAATGCGCAATCTGGAAACCGGGAATCTTGGTATGGAGATTGAGAATGACAGCACGGATGAGATCGGTGATCTGATCAATGGTTATAACAGTATGACGAAGCGTCTGGATGCAACGATCAATGAAGTATACCGAAGCAAGATCAAAGAAAAGGAATATGAGATGCGGGCGTTGCAGGCGCAGATCAATCCGCATTTCCTGTATAATTCCCTGTCTATCATTAACTGGAAAGCATTAGAGGCAGACCAGGAGGATATCAGTCGTATCACGTTGTCGTTGTCCACCTTTTACCGGACAGCGTTAAATAAGGGAAAGAATATCCTGCTTGTCAGGGATGAGATCGCGAATATCAAAGCATATCTGGATATCCAGCTTACGATGCACGATGACAGTTTCGATGTTATCTATGATATCGATGATTCCATTTTAAAATATGAAACACTGAACCTGATCTTACAGCCGATCCTCGAGAATGCGATCCATCATGGCATAGATCTGAAACAGGATGGCAGAGGAGAGATCCGCATCAGTGGAAAAGAGGACGATAAAGATATCCGGTTTGCGGTATCCGATAATGGTGTCGGTATGACCCAAGAACAGGCGGAGCTGATACTGACTGCCGATTCGAAGGGCTATGGTGTGCGAAATGTCAATGAACGTATCAAACTGTATTATGGAGCGGAATATGCGGTTTGTATCGACAGTGAAGTTGGCAGGGGAACGACTGTCACGATCCATTTTCCAAAAGAACTGCATGCAGAAATCAAACATTCATAAAAAACCAACATGTTTCTGAAATTATTGATATATACGGTGAAACGGTTCCTTTTTATAATAATGTCATAAGGTAAAGGTACTGCAAAAGTATTAAAAAACAAACCCAAAAACATGATTTATTTAAAGGAGGAACGGTTATGAAGTTTAGAAAGTATGCAGCGATTGCACTGGCAGGAGCTATGTGCATGTCATTACTCGCAGGATGTGGAGATAAGAAGGATGATACATCTAAGGATTCCACAACAGCATCAAATGCAGAGGCAACATCAGGAGAGAGTACTGATGCATCTGCAGAAGAAGAAAACATTAAAGCAACAATTACAGTATGGGGACCTGCCGAGGATCAGTCACCGGATTATGGTGAATGGCTTCAGGGAAGATGTGAAGCATTTAATAAGGAACATCCAAATTGGGATCTTTCATTTGAATATGGTACATGCAGCGAGGCAGATGCAGGAAAGACCGTAACACAGGATGTATCCGCATCAGCAGATGTATATATGTTCGCAAACGACCAGTTACAGACACTGATCGATGCAAATGCAATCTCGGAGTTAGGCGGAAGCACAGCAGACTATGTAAAGTCAACAAACTCACAGGCAGTTGTGGATTCTATCACAGTAGATGGCGGAATCTATGGTGTTCCGTTTACAACAAATACATGGTTTTTATACTATAACAAGAAAGTATATTCAGACAGCGATGTAAAGAGCCTTGATACAATGCTTGAAAAAGGAAAAGTTGCTTTTCCTCTTACAAACAGCTGGTATGATGCAGCATTCTATCTTGCAAACGGATGTACATTATTCGGTGATGGTACAGATAATGACGCAGGAATCAACTTTGGCGGAGATAATGGAAAGGCTGTTACAGATTACCTTGTAGATCTTGTAGCAAATAAGAATTTTGTAAATGATGAATCCGGTGTCGGTATTTCCGGTATGACAGATGGATCTATCGCAGCTATGTTTTCCGGTTCATGGGATTATAAGGCATTACATGATGCACTTGGTGATGATCTTGGAATCGCAGCTATGCCTACAGCCAAGATCGGCGGATCTGACAAGCAGTTACTTTCATTTGCCGGTTCAAAGGCAATCGGTGTAAATCCAAACTGTGAATATCCACAGGTAGCAGTAGCACTTGCCCTGTACCTTGGTAACGAAGAATCACAGCAGTCACATTATGAAGCAAGAAGCATTGTTCCTTGTAACACAAATCTTTTAGAGAGTGATACGGTAAAGAATGATGCATTAGTAACAGCTCAGAACGATACCTTCAACAATACATCTATGATCCAGCCATTTGTACCTAAGATGAGTAACTTCTGGACACCGGCAGAGAATTTTGGTAAGGCACTCTTAAACGGTGAAGTTACACATGATAATGCTGCTGAGCAGACAGAAGCATTCAATACATCATTGAACACAGATGTAGCAGAGTAAAAATAAACAGTTCATAAGATAGAGTGTTCCATTTCCACAGGGGTGGTGGAACACTTTATTTTATGAAAGAGACGTAAAAACGCAACATTTACTTTGAGACGGAGGTGTCAGGATGGCTGAAGCGACAGTAAGCAAAAAGAAAAAAATAAGACGAAGTGATTATCAATATACTGTTTTCAAGGCCATGAGAAATGGTGACTGGATCACCAGATTATCGTTCCTGATCATGGGATTCGGAAACATTGTCAGAAAACAGTTTGTAAAAGGTTTATCATTTCTGGTACTTGAAAGCATATTTATTTATTTCATGATAAAAAACGGTGCATCCCTTCTGACCGATTTCTTCCATCTGGGAGGAGCAGAACAGGAGAAGGTGTGGAATGATGCAAAAGGCATATTTGAATATACACAGGGTGATAATTCCCTTTTGATGTTATTATATGGAGTAGCCACGGTATTTATCATATTTGCATTTGTATGCCTCTGGGTAGTCAGTGTCGAGAGCGCATATCGTGCACAGTGCCTGCATGATGCAGGGAAGAAAGTTCCGGGATTTACAGATGATATTAAGAGTTTATTTGATAAAAACCTTCATATGTTTCTGCTTCCACTTCCGGTACTCGGGATTGTTGTCTTTACGATCCTGCCGCTCGTATTCATGATCTGTATGGCATTTACAAATTACAGTAAGCTGGATTCCCATACGGTATTGTTTAACTGGGTAGGACTGAAAAACTTTGCCAAGATTTTGAATTTTAATGACGCAGTCGGAAGTACATTCTGGTCCGTTCTCGGATGGACGCTGGTATGGGCGGTTGCTGCGACATTTACCAACTATATCTTCGGTATGATCCTTGCAATGGTCATCAATCGAAAGGGAACAAGATGTAAGAGTGTGTGGAGGTCGATCTTCATGTTATCCGCAGCCGTTCCACAGTTTGTATCCCTGCTTTTGATGCGTACGATCTTCAGTCAGAATGGTATCGTAAATACCTTATTACTGAATCATCATATCATCGACAATGCAATTCCGTTCTGGAGCAATGCAACCATTGCCCGTATCATGGTTATCGTGATCAATATCTGGATCGGTATTCCGTTTACCATTATGCAGGTGACCGGTATCTTACAAAGTATACCGGAAGATATCTATGAGGCCGCAAAAGTGGATGGAGCCGGACCGGTGAAGATCTTCTTTAAGATCACACTTCCATATATGTTATTTGTAACAGCTCCGTATCTGATCACGACCTTTGCAGGTAATATTAATAACTTTAATGTAATCTATCTTCTGTCAAACGGAGCACCGATTCCGGTTGGAAAGACAGCAGGAAAGACCGATCTTCTGGTTACCTGGCTCTACAAGCTGACAGTTGATAATCAGTATTATAATCTGGGTGCGGTTATCGGTATCATGACATTTATCGTTCTTGCGATCGTATCTCTGATCACCTATCATAATACAACATCTTATAAAGACGAGGAGGGATTCCAGTAATGACTAAAACAGGTAAGAAAATAAATGGAAAACAGAAGCTTACACCATCGGATATCGTTGTTCATATTATACTGGTAATTCTTTCTGTGATCTGGGTGATCCCGATTCTGTGGATCGTTCTGATCAGCTTCCGTGGAGAAAAAGGACAGTATGTTTCTACATTGCTGCCAAAGGCGTATACTCTTGGCAATTACACAAAGTTATTTACAGATACCGGTATCCTGAATTTTCCGAAGATGTTCATGAATACTTTGATTATTGCGATTTTCTCCTGTATAATATCTACAGTATTTGTATTGGCGATGTCATACTGTATGTCGAGAATGCGTTTCCGACTGAGACGCCCATTTATGAATGTAGCATTGATCCTTGGTATGTTCCCGGGATTCATGGCTATGATTGCAGTTTATTATATCTTAAAGGCGATCGGACTGTCAGAAGGATCCTTGATCCGTGTTGCACTTATCCTGGTTTATTCCGGTGGTGCAGGCTTACAGTTCTATATTGCAAAAGGCTTCTTTGATACGATTCCGAAGTCGATCGAGGAAGCAGCTTATCTGGACGGAGCAACCAGATGGCAGTCGTTTACTAAGATCATTATTCCGTTAAGCCGTCCGATCATTGTATATACGGTTCTGAATTCCTTTCTTGCTCCTTGGATTGATTTCGTATTTGCAAAGGTTATCTGCCGTGCAAATAAGGATTACTATACCGTATCTATCGGACTTTGGAATATGTTAGAGAAAGAATATGTGTATCCGTGGTTCAATTCCTTTGCAGCCGGTGCGGTGCTGATCTCAATTCCGATCATCATTCTGTTCATGTTTATGCAGAAGTGTTATCGTGAGAGCTTCTCCGGTGGTGTAAAAGGTTAAGGGATCATATGATTATTTGCTTATAGTTTGGTTGAAACAGAGGAATGTATATGATTACAGGTTCGTATTTAAAAAAGATTATTTCATGTGTGCTGATTATAAATTTATTGATCTTATGTGGATGCGGTGATTCCGGGGCTACCCCCTCCACCCGGGAGAATGCAGAGACAAAAGAAGAATATGAAGCTGCGTTATATACAGCCCGCACGACACCTTACGGAAAATATCCGGAACAGCTTACCTACACACTGGGTAAGCTGTCCGGAGCAAATAATTCCAATCTCCCGGATGGCGAGACGTATGAAAATAATGCTTATACAAGGCTGTTGAATGAAAGGCTAAATGTTCAAAATCAGGATGTGTTTGAGGCTATGGATGAGCAATATACCGATAGTGTGACCATGGTGATCGCACAGAATGATCTTCCGGATGTGATGATCGTGGAGGATCTGGATGAGCTTCAGTATCTGGTGGATAATGATATGATCGCAGATCTGACAGACAGCTATAATAACTGTATGAGCGATACGATCAAGAATATATATGGAAGCTATGGTCGGGATATCCTTGATGTTGTAACCTTTGGCGGGAAGATCATGGCGATACCGGAAACGAATATCTCAGACGGACCGAATCTGATCTGGCTTCGTAAGGATTGGATGGATGCACTTGGGCTGTCCGCACCGAGAACACTCTCGGATGTAGAAGAGATCATAAGACAATTTAAAGAAAAAGATCCCGGACATAATGGGGCAGGAAATACCGTAGGGCTTGTATGTGATACCAGTCTCTGCGGCGGTTGTGGTTATAGCAGCGAATACACATTAGATATTATATTTGCTGCATATGGTGCATTTCCGAAACAGTGGATTTATGATGAGGACGGCAATGTTGTCTATGGTTCGGTTCAGCCGGAGGCGAAAGAGGCACTTGCCCATATTCATGAGTTGTATAAAGAGGGAATTCTGGATCAGGATTTTCTGATGCGGACGAGCAGTAACCTGATCGAGCTGATCGTGGATGGTCAATGCGGTTCTTTCTTTGGTCCCTGGTGGGCACCGAATAACCCGCTGATGCAGGCAGTGGAACAGAATAAAGATGCCGAGTGGCAGCCTTATCTGATCGCAACAGAGAAATCCGGACTTACCAGTTATCATACACAGAATCCTTCCGGTAAGTATATTGTAGTGCGTAAGGGTTATGAATATCCGGAGATTGCATGTAAGATTGTTAGTGTATTATTTGACTATTTGCGGTATAATGACAGAGACAATCAGGAGATTGTCGATTATTATAAAGAAAATGTAGACCCTACCGCCAGACCGTTTGCGATCAATGTAGATTACAACAATGCTTTGCAGATCTGCTATGGAGAACTGAATCATGTATTTGCGGGGGACAAATCCGCAGATGATCTGAATGTACTGGAATATTCCTATTATGAGGCATGCGAATCATATCTGAAGGATGCGGAGAATGCCAGTGCGGAAGATTGGGCGGCGTATACTTCCCGTATCACAGCCTGTAAGATCTTAAACGATGGAAGAACGAACAAAGTAGAGTCGTTATATTTTGGAGAAACGGAAACGATGGTTACAGACTGGTGGAGCCTTGAGAATCTGGAAAGTGACACCTACCTGAAGATTGTAACCGGTGAGAGTTCACTCGATGAATTTGACCGTTTTGTCGAGAACTGGTATCAGAATGGCGGTGAAACGATCACAAAAGAGGTACGGGCTGAGATAGAATAAGAAGTTTCCGATGTTTTTATACGGAGGCATATTAAGATGACAGAAAGAGAAAAAATGATAGCAGGATCCGTTTATGATCCATCTGATGATGAATTAATACGATTAAGACAGAATGCGCATCGGTTGAGTAAAGAGTATAATGACTGCTTTGAGACAGATGAGAAACGCGAGAAGATCCTGGCAGAGTTGATTCCGAATAAGGGTAAGAATGTATATCTTCAGGGACCGGTTCAGTTCGATTACGGCTGCTTTACCGAGATAGGCGAGAACAGTTATGCGAACTTTAATTTTACCTGTCTGGACTGTGCACCTGTTAAGATCGGCTGCAATGTATTTATGGGACCGAATGTTTCTCTGCTGACACCGATGCATCCGTTTCGTTTTCAGGAGCGTAACATTTATAAGAGGGAAGACGGCGTGTATACAGACCGGGAATATGCGAAGCCAATCACGATCGGAGATAACTGTTGGCTGGCAGGAAATGTAACAGTATGTGGCGGTGTAACGATCGGCAGCGGTTCTGTGATCGGAGCCGGCAGCGTGGTTACGAGAGATATCCCATCGGGAGTATTGGCTGCCGGAAATCCATGCAAAGTCATTCGCGAGATCACGGAGGAAGACCGTTTAAAGTAGAATTATATTGTTGAGAAAATGAAATGGGAGTCTGTCAATGAAAAAGTTGACAGGCTCTTTTTGAATCATTAAACTGAAAGAAGAGTAATTTTGCAAAGGAGTATGAAACATGAAAATAGGTATTTTAGGATATGGTAATCTTGGACGGGGTGTTGAGTGTGCGATCAAGCAGAATCCGGATATGGAGCTAGCAGCGGTATTTACCAGACGTGCACCGGAGACAGTATCGATATTAACAGAGGGAGCAGCTGTTTGTTCTGTAAATGATGTGGAGCAGTGGAAGGATAAGATCGATGTCATGATTCTCTGCGGCGGAAGTGCTACCGATCTGCCGGAGCAGACACCAAAGTATGCAGAGATGTTCAATGTTATAGACAGCTTCGATACACATGCAAGAATTCCGGAGCATTTTGCAAATGTAGATGCTGCCGCAAAGAAGAATGGTCATGTCGGCATCATCTCAGTAGGCTGGGATCCGGGTATGTTCTCTTTAAATCGTATGTATGCAAATGCGATCTTACCGGAAGGCCGTGATTATACATTCTGGGGAAAAGGTGTCAGCCAGGGACATTCCGATGCGATCCGTCGTGTAGAGGGTGTTAAGGATGGCAAGCAGTATACGATCCCTGTAGAAGCAGCACTGGAAGCAGTCAGAAATGGTGAGAATCCAGAACTTACAACCAGACAGAAGCACACAAGAGAGTGCTTTGTTGTATTAGAGGACGGTGCAGATCCTGTAAAAGTTGAAGAAACGATCAAGAACATGCCAAACTATTTTGCCGATTATGATACGACGGTTCACTTTATCAGTGAAGAAGAATTAAAGGCAAACCACAGTGGAATTCCTCATGGTGGATTTGTGATCCGTTCCGGTAAGACCGGCTGGAATCTGGAAAATAATCATGTGATCGAATACAGCCTGAAGCTGGATTCCAATCCAGAATTCACATCCTGTGTCATCGTGGCTTATGCAAGAGCAGCATACCGTCTGTACAAAGAAGGACAGAGCGGATGTAAGACTGTATTCGATATAGCACCGGCGTACTTAAGCGCAAAAGACGGAGCAGAGCTCCGCAAGAGCTTGTTGTAATTGCATAATTCATTAGATGGTGTCAAACATGTTGACTTTACCAATCAGGGAACGCTTCCGCTCGTTTCGTCCTGCAGCGGTACTAAGATGCCGCCTTTGCGCCATCAAGTACCGGCGGACTCAAATGTCCCTGTATTGGTAAATCAACATGCTTGACACCATCTAATGAATTGTGCCAGTACTTGTAATAAGGAGGATTTTAAGATGAGCGTTGTTTTGGATGAGATGAAGACGAGAAGAAGTATCCGGAAGTTCAAACCGGATATGGTTCCGGCGGATGTTCTGGATCAGATCATTGAAGCAGGAACATTTGCTGCAAATGGCAGAGGCTTGCAGTCTCCGATCATTATTGCGGTAACAAATAAAAAGATGCGGGATAAGATCATGGAGATGAACCGTATGATCGGCGGCTGGGAGGAAGGCTTTGATCCATTTTACGGAGCACCTGTTATATTGATCGTACTGGCAGATGCATCCTGTCCGACTGCTGTCTATGACGGAAGCCTGACGATGGGAAATCTGATGCTTGCCGCACATGATCTTGGAATCGGAAGCTGTTGGATCCATCGTGCAAAAGAAGAATTCGAAAGCGAAGAAGGAAAGCAGATCCTTGAAGGCCTTGGAATCACCGGCGACTATATCGGTGTCGGACATTGCGCACTTGGATTTACGGATGGAGCGTATCCTGATGTTATTCCAAGAAAGGATAACAGAGTATACTATATTCGCTAAGCAGTTATTGACATTCTGAAAAAATATGGTAGAATAGCCACGAAAACGAAAGAAGTGGATTTTTCCGGATAATAAATAAGTCATCTTTTCGCCACACAGCTATAAGTGAAACCATTTATAACTGTGTGGCGTTTTTATGTAGAGAGGGAGAAACGTATGAACGAAGAATTTATGAAAGAACGACCGGTGCTGCCGCTGCTTTTGTCCATGGCACTTCCGATGATATTATCGATGCTGGTCAATTCTCTGTATAACATTGTGGACAGCTTTTTTGTAGCGAAGATCAGCGAGGATGCAATGACAGCTCTGTCGCTTGTCTTTCCGATCCAGAATTTTGTAAATGCGGTAGCCATCGGTTTTGGAGTGGGAATCAATGCGGTGATCGCGTTCTATCTCGGTGCAAAGGAGCCGGACAAGGCAAATGCAGCAGCGTCAAAGGGTACGCTTCTTTCTGTTGTTCATGGTGTGATCATGATGGTAGTCTGTATTCGAATCATGCCGGGATTTTTGCGGATGTTCACATCGAATGAGATGGTTGTTCAGATGGGAATTCAGTACTCTGTGATCGTATTTGCATTTTCTGTTATTATTTCTATTGATCTGTCATTTGAGAAGATCTATCAGGCAGTTGGAAGAATGGTTGTTACGATGGTCGGACTTGGCGGTGGATGCCTGATGAACATTGTATTAGATCCCCTATTGATCTTCGGTATCGGACCATTCCCGAAAATGGGAATCCGGGGCGCGGCACTTGCAACCGGACTTGGACAGGTGTTTACCCTGTTGATCTATCTGTTTGTCTATGTGTTCCGTCCGATATCCGTAAAGATCGGCAGACGATATCTGCATACGGAGGATTATCTGACAGGGAAGCTGTATGCGATCGGTATTCCGGCTATTCTTAATATGGCGCTTCCGTCCCTTCTTACAACTGCACTGAATGCGATATTAAGTACCTATTCACAGATCTATGTCGTGATCCTTGGAATCTATTATAAATTGCAGACATTTTTATATCTTCCTGCAAACGGCATGATCCAGGGTATGCGTCCGGTAATTAGCTATAATTACGGAGCAGGAGAGCATAAGCGTGTCCGCAGCATTTATAATATTACACTTACGATCATTGGTATGATCATGGTATTTGGAACAGTGATCTGTCTGATCTTTCCGGATAAATTGATCGGAATGTTCTCGGATAATCAGGCAACGATCACGGAGGGCACGACGGCACTTCGGATCATCTGTGCCGGATTTATAGTTTCTTCGGTATCTGTGACTTCATCCGGTGCATTAGAGGGACTTGGCAAGGGTACGCCATCATTGATGATCTCCCTGCTTCGCTATGTGGTTGTCATCATTCCGGCTGCATTTGTACTCAGTCGTATCTTTGGTGTTGTCGGTGTCTGGAATGCGTTCTGGGTAGCAGAACTGATAACAGCAGTTGCCGCACTTTTCATTTACCGACAGGCAGTTAAGAGAAAAAGTTAAGATTTCATAGATTGCACAGTTGCATGAAAAAGAAGATAATAAAAGAAGAAAGAAGGATTTATATGTGGTTTGTATTTGCATTGTTGTCGTCTGTATTTGCGGCATTGACATCAATTCTTGCAAAGGTAGGTATTGATGGAGTAAATTCGAATCTTGCAACAGCGATCCGAACAGCAGTTGTGCTTGTGATGTCATGGGGCATGGTGTTCCTGACACATACACAGTCCGGAATCAGCGCGATCGGGAAGAAAAGCTGGTTGTTTCTGATCCTATCAGGACTTGCAACCGGAGCATCGTGGTTGTGTTATTATAAAGCACTTCAGATGGGAAATGCATCCAAGGTAGTACCAATCGATAAATTAAGTGTCGTTATTACATTGATTCTTGCATTTGTATTCCTGCACGAAGAATTCACGATGAAGTCGATTATTGGCTGTGTACTGATCGGACTGGGAACTTTGTTGATGGTGTTATAAATAGATTAAGATAAGAGCGCAGACGGCACAGATAAGGTGTTATTTTAGTAGAAGTCCGGATATGGCAGAAATGCTGTATCCGGACTTTTTTATGGATAAACTTGTTTTCCGTTCGGATATCCGTTACAATCAAACTTGGAGAGGCGGAGGCAATATACAAAGCTAAAATATGCATGTTATTCTGTTCTATCGGGAAAGG
>OGPL01000992.1_pt1 | contig 28081 bp, 22 predicted proteins | sample 1552901 | NCBI WGS metagenome assembly OGPL01 (sample SAMEA2580244, study PRJEB22360) | human gut metagenome | biome: human gut; feature: human-associated habitat; material: faeces | place: Denmark | collected 2008/2010 | reverse complement strand
CGACAGGTGCGAAGCACTGGCATCGCCAAAAGGCTGTTTTTTATGTTTTTGTTTCTGTGCCCCCAGCATTTATCCGCTGAACCTATATAGGGTTTCTATTATCGTGCCATACACCCACAAAACAAATGGAATTGATACATTGTATCAATTCCACAAAAAAGTTGGGCGACTCGTGAGTGAGCCGCCCAACTTGGGTATTTTAAAAGTGATTCAGGGAATCACTCTGTGCACTGATGGATTATTTCACCAACTTGCTTGCTGATTGGCTGCCATCGCTGTAGTTAGTAACCACGATGTTCACGCCATTGAATGGAGTAGCAGATTCCATACCAGCCACGTTGTAGTACTTCACGCTACTGATAGTCTTAGTGCCGTAGATGTCGGCAACGCCAGTCACTTCAGCAGGGATAGTAATCACGCAAGAAGCAGAAGCTTGTGCATTGCGAACGCAAGTAGCGGTGATAGTCACCACGCGGTCAGTAGCAGCCTTGGTTGTTGCAGGAAGGATAGTCACAAGACCGTTAGCGTCAACTGTAGCGATTTCTACGTTGTTAGAAGTCCAGTTTACAGCAGGGTTGGTAGTTTCTTGTGGAAGAACAGTAGCCACGAGTTGGAGTTCGTTCACGCCACCAGGCATAGTGTATTCTTCGTAGTTGAGAGTGATGCTTTCTGGCTTCACTTCAGCAGTTGGGTTGAGAATCTTCACCACGCAAGTAGCCTTGAGCTCAGGTTTAGCTTCGCAGCTTGCAGTGATAGTAACTGTGCAAGGAGTTTCTTCGTTCCAAGAAGCTTGCTTGAGAGTGGTCACAAGACCGTTAGCGTCAACTGTAGCGATTTCTACGTTAGAAGAAGTCCAAACCACGTTGGTGTTGTCGGCTTCGTCAGGAGTAACTGTAGCGGTGAGTTGTACAGTTTCGCCACCGTTGTTCAAAGTCACTTCTTCCTTGTCGAGAGTGATTGCCTCTGGCAATACCACTTGAGGAGCTACATAAGTAGCACCGCACACGCCGTATGCTTCTACGCCTTCAACAGCGAAAGTAACTACAGGTTGTGCATCTGCACTCTTGATAGTCTTGATACCGCTCTTGTGGAGTGGATTGTTGGCATCGAGAGCCACGCTACCCTTGATAGCCTTGTCGTCGCTTGGAGCAGCGATGTATGACCAGTAAATGTTGGTACCGTCGCCATTGATTTGAGCGATGTTACAGATTTCACCAGAGTCTTCAGCACCGTCCATATATACAGGAGAATCGTCGATGAGTTGGCAGTCAGCGATTGTGAGGTCGGCATTGCCTTCTACGTCGCTACCATCTGCGTTTTGGAGTTTTGAAAGAGCTATACGATAAACACCTGGTTTGCATTTGCTTGTAGTAGCTCCATCCTTCTGAACGAACATATAGTAGTAGCCGTTTTCTTCATCGAGATAAGAAGTTTTGATAATTACGTCTTTGAAGAGCACATTGAATGGTTGTTTCTTACCAGCGCCACCTTCTGGATAGATGTCGGCGTCGCGGAAACGAGCAAGACCAAGACCATTGAACTTAGTGGTACGCCAGTAGATGCCCTTGCTGTCGCGGCAGAAGCCACCAGTGATAGCACCCCAGCTCAGGAGGTCGTTATAGTAAGGGAGCCATGCGTTGTCGAACAAGAATGGTTGTGGGCCATAGAGACCAGTGGTGTCGGCATTGAGCTTGTGAACACCCACGTTACGGTCAGCGATGTAGATGTTGTTTGTAGCCTTGTCGATATACATTGAGAATGGGTCTTCACTTGGCTTGTAACCTACGTTGTTGAGAACAGTTACGCGGTAGAAGATACCATTGGTGTTGTTTACGTAGAAGAGTTCACCGTCGCCGAGTGGAAGGTTAGGGTTTTGGTAAGTGAACTGTTCACCAGCCACAGCCACATAGATGCGGTTTTTGTAGCTTTGGAGGGTGAATGCGTGAGCACCAGTTGCAAACTTAGTGTCAACGATTTGACCGTTTTCGTCCTTATACATGAGCTTACCATCGGTGGTAGCGAAGTACAGACCAGTTGGGCAGCCGAGTGAAGCGCCACCAGTTTGGATAGTTGGGTCGGCTTGAATGTTGAGGTATTGCCATTGAGAAGCAGCTTTATACTTAGCCACAGCCTTAGTAGCCACCTTACATACTACATTGCTTTGCTCTGCCTTGAACACGTTTGCTGCAAGAGCTGGAGTGTTGCCGTTGAGCACGCGGAGCGATTCGATAGTGGCAGGCACTGCGCCTGGTTCCATATAGTTGACGTTTGCAGGAATTTCCATGTTCTTCAGAGCAGGGCAATCAGCAAATGCGTCCTTCATAATGTTGGTAGCGGTAGTAGGGAGTGTCACGCTGTTGAGCTTTTCGCAACCGCCACAAATACCTTGAGGAATTTCGTTGCGGCCGTCTTCAAACACGATAGCTTCGAGAGCTGATTTTTTGAAGATGTTAGAACCAACGGTCACGTTGCTCTTGAGAGTGAAGTTCTTCATAGCGCTATTAGCGAAGCCATAGTCGCCAATCTTTTCAAGCATTGGGAATTCAGCCACTGCGCAAGGAGCGTAAGCCATACCGTAGTTGTCGATATTGGTTACAGTAGCGAAAGCATCTGTACCCACAGTGCCTTGGTGACCAGTGACGAGAAGACGGGTACCATCAGCAGTTACGAGAGCACCGTTTACCACCTTGAAAGCAGTGTTGGCTTCATCTACCTTGATAGTAGCAAGAGTGGTGATAGGAGCGAATGCAGCAGCACCGATAGCAGTAACACCAGCAGGAATGTTCACACCTGTGATCTTAGTGTCGGCAAATGCGTTTGAACCTACAGAAGTGAGGGCTGCTGGAAGAGCGATTTCGCCCACGAGAGCAGAGCCTTGGAATGCGTTTGAGTAGATAGTTTGAACAGAAGCAGGAATGCTGAGATTCTTCAAACCAGTCTTGTAGAATGCAGTAGCACCGATTGAGGTAACGGCGTCGCCCATAGTGATAGAGGTGAGGGCAGCGTCGCCTGAGCAAAGACGTTCAGGAATAGCAGTGATTACAGCAGGTATTTGAAGACTTGCGAGTGAAGAACAGCTTGCGAAAGCACCTGCGCCCAATGAAGTCACGTTCACGCCAGAAGCATAAACCACTTCAGTAAGGCCGGTACAACCCATAAACATTTCAGCGTCGACTGTGGTGAAATGGCCACCGAAAGTCACCTTCTTCAAGGTCTTGATGCCACGGAAAGGCATGTTTGAACCAGAACCTTCATCAAGGTTACGACCGAAATAGATTTCTTCGATTGGGCTCTTAACACCTTCGCCTAATTTGTTTACGAATGCAAGAACGCTAATCTTGAAAGGAGTTTCACTATCTGCGAAAGTGATTTTCTTCAAGCTGGTCATGCCTGCGAGGTTTTGAGCTGTGAAAGTGCCAGGAACACCTGCAGGGATAGTCACTTCTGTGATTGAAGAGCAGTCCTGGAGATAGCCATTACCAAGTGAGGTGGCAGTAGCTGGAGTTGGGTCGTTCTTCAATGCAGTACAGCCCTTGAAGCAGTTACGACCGATGGTAACGCAAGTTTTTGGGAGCTGCAGAGAAGTAAGCTCGCGGCAGTCAACGAATGCGTTAGCAGCTGTAGCCACTACGGTGTAAGTAACACCCTTGAGCTCAAATGTTTCAGGAATCACAATATCACCCTTGTAGAAGGTGGTATCACCCTTTGTAAACGTGTAGCGTTTAACTGTAGCCTTTGTTCCAGAAGTGGTGTAGTTGATGCCATCGTACGATACGGTGGCAGCACCAGCCTCTTGGAAAGCAAACAAGCTAACCAAGCCTAAAAGCATTACACGCATCCATGAAGTTGTAAATCTTTTCATGTTGAGAATGTTGTTAGTTAGTTATTAATTAGTTAATTTATAAAATTTGTAATACAGTCAAAAATCAGCTATTATATAGTTAATCAGCATATTGCAAAGCAATTGTGACCACCGCAATACAGCAACCGTCAATTTGCAACTACAAATATAAGCATTTTTCCCAAATCCACACACATTATATAACAAGAAAAAAAACGCACCCACCACCCAAAAAGCAAAAAAGGGAGAGCGACAACAAAGTGCCACTCTCCCCATATTTAAGGATTTTCATTAAAATCAGAACAAATAGGCGGCTGTAAGCGTCCAGCAACGGTCTTTTGCGCCCGATTCCACACCGCTGATGCCGAGCACGTTGGTGATACTCTTGTTGATGCCCATGCAGTAGGCTGCCGAAAGTTGAACGTGCTTCACGAGTTCCACGCCCAAGCCCACATTCCAGCTCACTGTGGTGCTCTTGTATTCGCTACCAGCCTCCGACTTCTTGTTGCCCACATTGAAGGCAAATTCTGGACCAGTGAATGCGAATGGGGTGATGATGTTGCTCACCACTGGCAACGAAAGTTTATACTTCAGGTTCACAGGCACAGCGATATAGTCGCGCACGCCCACTTCCGTGTCCTCTATCGCGCCACTGCGGCGAGTGTAAAGGGCAGAAGCATCTACCGCTATACCTAATGGGAGGTTCACTTCCATCATCACACCACCAGTGAATCCAGTGCGATTGTCGGTGTCGAAATTTGAAGATGGATTTTCGATGTGGAGGGTGTTCACGCCCACACCAGCCTTCACGCCAAAGCGCACTTGCGCACTTGCGCCAATCGCCATCATGGCAATCGCTAAAATCAAAAGGGTCTTTTTCATCATTGTAAAATTTCTAATTAATTTCTATTCTTTCTGCAAAGATAGTGCAAACCGAATGCAGAGCAACAAACTTGCTTGATTGCTATGCTGAGATGCAGCCTATCTTTTGCAAAAATAAATATTTTTTCCGAAACTCACCACATTTATCCACATTTCGCAACGATTCACCGACAAAAACACTAACTTTGCGAACACAACACTGAACGAATATGGAGAATAAACGATTTTTCACGAAGCAATATATCGCCGTTTTAATTTTCACCATTGGCGCTGTGGTGGCGTTTTTTGTGATGAAGCCTGAGAAAAAAGCATTTTTCAAGGCGCAAGGCGATGTGTGGACCACGGAATACCACATCACCTACGAGGCTACTGCCGACTTGTCGGACTCTATTGGAGCAGTGCTCGATGCAATCGACCGCAGCGCGAACGTGTTTAACAAGCAGTCGCTGGTGTCGCGCCTCAACGCCAACTCCACCAACCGTGCCGACAGCACATTTATGCGTATGTTCCGCTGCGCGGTGGACATCAACAAGCAATCAGCTGGCGCTTACGACCCTACCGTGATGCCGCTGGTGAACGCTTGGGGATTCGGCTATAAAAACGGCAAACTGCCCACGCAAACCGAAATCGACAGCCTGCTCACGTTTGTGGGCATCGCAAAAGTGCATCTCGAAGATGAGCGAGTGGTGAAAAGCGACCAGCGCATTCAGTTCGACTTCAGCAGCATTGCCAAGGGACTTGCATGCGACGAGGTGGCACGAATGTTGGCACGCAACGGCGTGACGAACTGTATGGTGGAAATTGGAGGCGAAGTGGTGGCGAAAGGCGTGAACGAGAAAGGCACGCCATGGCACATCTCGATTGATATGCCAGTGGAGAACAACCAAGCCACCGTTCACGAATCGGCTCTTGTGATTGCCCTCAACGGCAAGGCGGTGGCAACAAGCGGCAACTACCGCAAATACAAGGAGGTGAACGGCAAAAAGATATCGCACATCGTGAACCCACTGACCGGCAAGAGCGAAGAATCCACCCTGCTTAGCGCCACCGTTGTAGCCCCCGACTGCATGACTGCCGACGCATGGGCAACTGCCTGCATGGCAATGGGCACAGAGCGCACCCAAGCCCTTTTCGAGAAGCGCACCGACCTGGGCGTGATGACCATCAGCACCGACACCGAAGGCAACTTCATCGTGTGGAGCAACGCCCCCTTCGCCAACCTCCTCCCCAAATAATCCCCCTCACCCTACCTAAAGGGACGATTTTCCCTCATTCCCCTCAAAAAAAACATAATCAAGAAAAAAACAAAAAAAACTGCAAAAATAAGCAACAAAAATTAGTTCCAACATTCGCACACTCAACACATCATAGCAAACACCATCAAAAAAACCGTCCCTTTGATGGTGTTTTTGATAGTAATGTTTTTGCCACTCCCCTATCACTAAAAATAACATTTATAGGAATTTCTCATTTACATTTATGGGAATTTTATTCTTACATTTATGGGAATTTTATTCTTACATTTATGGGAATTTTATTTTGATTTTTATAGGAATTTTGTAACTTTGCAGTATAAATACTACTAAACCACGATATTATGTACTACAAGAGGCTTATTGAAAAGGACATAGAACTAAAGTTGAGAACTTCGGGTGCAGTGGTGGTGGCTGGCCCAAAATTCTGCGGTAAGACCACCACTTGTATGCTATATCAAAAAAGTTTTGTGAAATTAAACACAAAACAAACAATTACAATGGCACGCATGAGTCCCAAGTGGGCACTTGAAGGAGAAAAGCCAAGACTAATAGATGAATGGCAAAAAGCTCCCGACCTTTGGAATCAGATTAAAGACGATTTGGATTTTGACTACCAATTCGGCAAATTCATTCTTACAGGAAGTTCAACCCCTGCCGACAAAACAGAAGTGCACCATAGTGGGGCTGGCAGGATTGCTCCTGTGAAAATGCGCCCTATGAGCTTATGGGAATCGCAAGAATCAAAGGGCACTGTTTCGTTAATAGAGTTATTTGACGAGAAAAGCGAATACCCATGGGACTTAAATTCGGAAATATCGCTTGAGGATATTGCATTTTTGATTTGCAGAGGCGGATGGCCAATTTCCGTTCGTGCGCCGAAAGACATAGCAGTAGAAATAACCAAAAACTATTATAACGGTTTATTTGTGTTTGAATACTGCGAAAATGAGCGCTTCAGAAACAAGAAGCCTGAGGTTTTGAAGATGATATTGAAAAGCTATGCCCGCCACATCTCCACAGAAGCTGCAATATCTACCATCATCGCCGATGTGCGACAAAGCAATGAGCGAACTATGGATCCCAAAACTTTTGATGACTATATGGAAGCATTAAAAGATTTATATGTAATTGAAGATTTGCCAGCATGGAATCCAAATATACGGTCAAAGACAATCATTAGAAGCACCCCGACCCGACATTTCATCGACACATCAATAGCATGTCGCGCTTTGGGCGTGAGCCCTAACGACCTCATGAATGATTTGGAAAGCTTTGGATTATTTTTTGAGGACTTCGCTGTAAGAGATTTGTCAATCTATGCCAATGCCATTGGTGGCACTGTCACCCACTATCGCGACAACACTGGTTTGGAATGTGATGCCGTTGTGCATCTTGAAGATGGCAGATGGGGAGCCATCGAAATCAAACTTGGTGGCGACGAACTAATTGAGCATGGTGCGCAATCGCTTAAAAATTTGCGTGACAAAATCACAAGTATAAGCGAAGAACGAGCCCCTTCGTTTCTTATGGTGCTAACAGCTGTTGGTGGCGCCTACCGCCGAGAAGATGGCGTGTACGTAGCCCCCATCAATCTGCTCAAACCATAATATCAGCAGAGGCGAAGGTGTCGTCTTAACTTCAGAAAGGAGCCAGCAGAGGCGAAGGTATCGTCTTAACTTCTTTTACTTCTTAACTCCTTAACTTCTAAAATTAACTTCTAAAATTAATTTCAAATTGGATAAATAAAAAGTCCGCATCTTTGAGGAGGCTTGGGAGTGCCTCCGGAGATGCGGACTTTGTTCGTTTTCATTCATTGAAGTTACTATCGCCGTGGTGGGTGATGGAGGTAATGCCTCCTTGGTCACCGCTTTCTATGGGGCGTTAGTCTTCGTTTTTAGTGTTGCGCGAGCGTTGCTCTTTTTTGCTGTGTGAGCTGCTCGTGTCTTTTTCTTCTTTCAGGTCGATTTCGTTGTGGTCTTTGTCGATTACCTTATATTGCAGGTATGCAAGACTCTGGTCGGCCATTAACTTAAACTTGCGTCCAAATTCACGACGCCATTTAAAGTATTCGCTGATAACGCCTTTCTTCAAATAGGCTTCAACAAATGGGTGGACATACATAATAAAGTTTTTCACTCCGAGCGAGTTGACAAGGTAATCAATCTTGTCTTTCAGCATATCGGTAAAAAGCAGCGAAGGCAGAACCTCACCCTTACCTCCACATGAAGGGCAGGTTTCGGCGGTTACGATGTCGAGAGCCGGGCGCACGCGCTGACGGGTGATTTGCATCAGTCCGAATTTGCTCAGCGGCAATATGTTGTGCCGTGCGCGGTCTTTTTGCATCACTTCACGCATGTGGTCGTAGAGGGCTTGGCGGTGTTCGCTCTTAGCCATGTCGATGAAATCGACCACCACGATGCCGCCCATGTCGCGCAGGCGCAGTTGTCGCGCTATCTCGTCGGCTGCGAGCAGATTCACGTCAAGTGCGTTGCTTTCCTGGTCGCTGGAGGCCTTTGAGCGGTTACCGGAGTTCACATCTATCACATGCAGTGCTTCGGTGCTTTCTATTATTATGTATGCTCCCGACTTGAACGATACCGTTTTTCCGAACGACGACTTGATTTGCCTTGTGATATTGAACTTATCGAAGATAGGCACATCGTCGGAATAGATTTTCACGATGTCGGCACGGTCGGGGGCTATTAGGCTCACATAGTTGTGGAGCTGGTCGTAGATTTCCGCATTATTCACATATATGCTTTCGAATTCGGGACTGAAGATGTCGCGAATCACACTCACTGCCCTGCTCTCTTCTTCATACACGAGAGCTGGCGGGGTGGTGTATTGCAGTTTTGCGACACTGTCTTCCCAGCACTTGACCAGCACTTTCATTTCAGCGTTGAGTTCGGCTGCTCGCTTGTTTTCTGCCGAGGTGCGAATGATTACCCCGAAGTTGTGGGGCTTGATGCTCTCCACGAGCTTGCGTAGACGCATTTTTTCGGCGGAGTTCTTGATTTTTTGCGACACCGAAATCTTATTGTTGAAAGGGATGAGCACCATAAAGCGCCCTGTGAAAGTGATTTCGGTGGTAAGTCGTGGTCCTTTGGTGGAAATGGGTTCCTTCACAATCTGCACGAGCAACTGTTGCCCCTGCTGAAGCACGTCGGACACGGACCCATGCTTGTCGATGTCGGGCTTCAATTTGAATTTTGATAACGAAGGACGCTTTTCCGGATTTTCGAGAACCGATTTGATGAACTCTGAATACGATCCAAACTGCGAACCTAAATCAAGGTAATGAAGGAATGCGTCCTTTTTGTGCCCCACATTCACGAATGCGGCATTAAGGCCTGGCATCAATTTCTTTACCTTGGCAAAGTAGAGGTTACCGACGGCATAGGATACGTCTCTCGACTCCTTTTGCAGCGACATCAAGCGCCCGTCTTCGAGGAGCGCCGTGGATATGTCGGTCGGCTGTACGTCAACTATTAATTCACTTCTCATTGGTTTGAAAGGGAATTTTAGCCATCTAATAATACGACAAAGAACAAACTCTCCTTACCTATTGCTGGAGCTCGTTACCGAGACCTATGCCAAAGGGAGTTTGTTCTCAGTATGTGTGACTTAAACAGAAAGATTATTTCTTATTTTTATGTCTGTTCTTTCTAAGTCTTTTCTTGCGCTTGTGCGTAGCCATCTTGTGGCCTTTTCTCTTTTTTCCGCTTGGCATTGTTACTTAGTTTTAAATGATTAAAAAATATATTTTGTCTTTTCTCTGTCGAGGATAATGATTTTCACCTATTCGCAAATGCGACGGGCAATTACTTCTTCACCTGTTCCATGAACACCTTAGCTGGCTTGAAGGCAGGAATGTTGTGCTCTGGAATAATCATTGTGGTGTTTTGAGAGATGTTGCGTGCAGTCTTTTGCGAACGGGTCTTTACGATAAAGCTACCGAAACCACGGAGATATACATTTTCGCCGTTTGACAAGCTGTCCTTAACTGTTTCCATAAACTTTTCAACTGTTTCAAGAACAGAAGCCTTATCAATACCTGTTGCTTTTGAGATTTCGCTAACGATGTCTGCTTTTGTCATTTTAGTATTGTATATTTATAGTGATTTATTAATGTTATCTAACACTCAAAAACGAAGACTTTTTCATTATAGCTGATTTTCAAATATTTACATACGAATATCAACCACTTTGGGGTGGTCTCCGATTTTGCAAGTGCAAATATCGCACTTTTTTTTGAATTAGGCACTAATATTGGGCAATTTTTATCAAGAAAATATGATTTTTCTATTTGTTTATGAATTTTTTAGCACCTTTTCACCCTTTTCACCACTCCCGATTTTAAAAGCAGCCCAACTTCTCAAATCATCAATCGCGCTTGCTCAGTTTTTGGGCGCGTAGGTGTGGAGGCGCATTTCCTTGCCGTCGAATGTGGCGTAGGTGTTTTGCGTAATCCAGTCGCCAAGTATGGTGATGGTGCGGCCCTGCTCGTCGAGTGTGGCGTGCTTGGCAAGGTGAAGATGCCCCATCACATAGTGCCGCACTTCGGGGTGCTGCTGCGAATATGCCTCGGTGAAGCGGAGCAGATTAGCGTAGCACACTTCTATCTCTTTTTTCACGGCGGTGGGCTTGCGGTGGGTGCGATTGCTCGACGACCAGCCGTGCGCCACCACGTAGGTGATGCGTGGGTGAAGGTTGGCATACAGCCATTGGCACACGCGATTGTGGAAGCACCAACGCATAAAGCGATACATGAGTGGCTGATACCCCACATCATCGCCATGGCTAAGCAGAAACTGCACGCCTTTAATTTCTTTTTGCAGCGCACCTTTATATACGGTGATGCCTATCTCGGTGGTCAGGTAGTCGAACAGCCACACATCGTGGTTACCGGTCATCCAATACACCGGTATGCCGGCATCGGTGAGTCGGGCAATGGCGGCGAAGAAGCGCACATAGCCGCGTGGCACCACATTCTTATACTCGTACCAATAATCCAGAATGTCACCCAACAGATACACTTCCTCTGCGTCGGCAGCGATGCTGTCGAGGAAACTGACCACCGCAAGTTCTTTCTCGCGTGGATTGTTAAAATACTTGGCACCCAAGTGCAAATCGCTGAGGAAATAAATCATTTATTAGATGTTAGAAATTAGAAATTAGAGATTAGAAATTAGAAATTAGAAGTTAGAAATTAGAAAATCCGAGTGCTCAGAGTACTCCGAGTGCTCCAATCCCCCCCAACAATCCACCTGCCCCCCCCAAAAAAAATCCGTGTAATCTGTGAGATCTGTGTGAGGCAGAGCAAGAGCCGAGAGATCTGTGCGAGGCAAAGTGAGGCGAGGCGGGGATTATAACATTCCTAATTCGAGCTTTGCTTCTTCGGTCATCATGCTCTGGTCCCATTCGGGTTCGTAAACCAGTTGCACGTTCACGCTCTTCACGCCCTCGATGCTTTCCACCTTTTGGCGAATGTCCTCAAACAGGAAGTCGGCCATTGGGCAGTTGGGGGCGGTGAGCGTCATGTCGATCGACACATTTGCGTCGTCGTCGATATCTATCTTGTAAATCAAACCCAAACTATACACATCAACCGGAATTTCGGGGTCGAATACAGTTTTGAGCATCTTTACTGTTTCTTCTTCTAAATGTAATCGTTGTTCTTCTGTCATAACGGGTGCAAAATTACGATATTTTCGGGAATTACACGAATTTCTCTGCGCTATAAGATTTGCCGAATCTCGTCGAGCGAGGTGACTACGGCATCGGCAGTGCCCTCAATTGGCTCCAAGCCGCGTATATTAAAGTAGATGGTGCGCCACCCTGCATCGTGTGCGCCTTTGATGTCGGCATCGGGGTTGTCGCCAATCATCACCGTGGTGGCGGCTTCGGCACCGCACTGCTCAAGGGCATAGTCGAAAATGCCACGCTGGGGCTTGGTGATTCCGCAGTCGTCGCTCAGCACATTACGGTGAATCAGGTCGGATAGTCCGCCCGAAATGAGTTTTTGCTGTTGCGTGCCCTGAAAACCATTGCTGAGGGTGTTCACATCGTAACCCTTCGCCACAAGGTATTCAAGCAACTGGCGCGCGCCGGGAATGGTGGTGGGCTGCAAAGCCAGGAATCTCAAATATTCCTCGTCGAGCAAGTGGCACATTTTCTCCACATCGCCCTTGTAGCCACACTCCTTCAGCGTGAATCTGAAGCGCTCGTTGACCAGAAAATCCTTGTCGATAAGTCCGTGGTGATACAGGTTCCACAATTCAAGGTTCTTTTTCAAATACACTTCCTTGAATCGCTCGTAGGTGCATACGCTGGAAATATCAAACGCGTCGAATGTGTGGCGCAATGCCAGTTTCGAGTTTTCGGTAAACCACCAAAGCGTGTCGTCGATATCAACAAACACGGTGACTATTCCTTTCATTTTTTCATTCATACCACAAAATTAAACAAAATCCACATTCCACCACAACCTTTGAGTAGCATTTTAGGATTTTATACTTTTTAACACAACATAACTACAACCATACTATTTCACTAACTTTCAACAATTTAAAATCAATCTTTATCGCAAACCACAGTAATTTCTGATTATTAAAATTTGCAAATTAAAAATGAGGAAATTATCTTTGCAACCGAATGCCTAAAACAATTTTTTCACCTTAATTTTATGAATACCTTAATAAAGACTTTAAATAGCAATTCTTGACGAGAGGGTTGCTATTTAATTTTTTAATACCACCGATTTTTCCTAACTTTGTGATAACACATTTTCACCATATTTTTTGACAACGAATATGAAACACTACGCTATAATTGTGGCAGGAGGCAGTGGCACCCGATTCGGCAGCTGCATTCCAAAGCAGTTTTTACCACTTTGCGGACGACCTGTGCTGATGCGCACCATTGAGCAGTTCCTCAAATGCGCCGACACGGAGGTGGTGGTGGTTTTGCCTGCACAGCAGCGCGCCTACTGGCACGAACTTTGCGAACAACACGGTTTCACGGCTCCACACAGCGTGGTGGCAGGTGGCGACAGCCGATTCCAGTCGGTGAAAAACGCCCTGCTTTCGCTCCAACTCACCGATGCCGACATTGTGGCGGTGCACGATGGTGTGCGCCCACTGGTATCTACGGCACTGATTCAGAACACCTACGAGACAGCCGAAAAATTCGGGGCGGCAATCCCTGCCACTCCCGTGACCGACTCGGTGCGCAGAATCGAGCCCGACGGCACTTCGGTGGCTCTCGAAAGAGCGTCGCTCCGTGCGGTGCAAACGCCCCAAACCTTCAAGGCGCTGGAATTGCTCAAAGCCTACGATGTGCCATTCGCGCCATTTTTCACCGACGATGCCTCGGTGTATGAGCACGCTGGCGGCAGCGTGAGGCTGGTGGAGGGCGAAAACACCAACATCAAAATCACCCACCCTATCGACATCACCATAGCGGAGCACATCATCAATAGTCATGAATAATCTCACCCACTACGATATTAAATACCTTACGGGAGTTGGGCCAAAAAGAGCCGAAATTCTTGCGAAGGAACTCGACATCAAGAGTTTCCACGACATGCTCTACAATTTCCCGTTCCGATATATCGACCGCAGCACCATTCATCACATCTGCGACCTGAGGGGTGCCGACATTCCCAGCGTGCAGCTGAAAGGGCGATTCGTCACTTTCAACACGCAAGGCGAAGGCGCGCGCCGCAGGCTTATCGGCTTGTTTAGCGACGGCACCGGCACGATGGAATGTGTGTGGTTCAACAGGGTGAAATCCATTCAGCAAACCTATCAAACCGGCGTGGAGTATATCGTGTTTGGAAAACCCACGCTGTTTAATCGCACCTACAGCATCGTTCACCCCGAAGTGGATGCTTATCAGCAAAGCCAAGCGCCAAAGGGCATGGTGGGCGTTTACAACCTCACGGAAAAACTCCGCAACCACGGTTTCTCGTCGCGCCTCTTTCAGAAGTTGGAGAAAAACCTGCTTGAGAGCGATGCCGTGAAAAATATTCACGACCCTCTGCCTCAAGGCATTTTGCGCCAAAGGGGGCTACTCCCCATCTACGAGGCGGTGCACAACCTGCATTTGCCGTCGAGCATCGACATGCTGCAAAAGGCACAATACAGAATGAAATACGAGGAACTCTTTTTCCTCGAACTCCACATATTAAAGAATATCAAGGGACTGACGAAGAAGTTGCCCGGACACGTTTTCTCGCGTGTGGGCGAATATTTCAACACTTTCTACAGCCACCACCTGCAATTTCCGCTCACTGGCGCGCAAAAGCGTGTGATTCGGGAAATCCGTGCCGACATGGGCAGCGGACGGCAAATGAACCGCCTGCTTCAGGGCGACGTGGGCAGTGGCAAGACTATCGTGGCATTTTTCACCGCCCTCATTGCCCTCGACAATGGCTATCAGGCGTGCATCATGGCACCCACCGAAATCCTTGCCACCCAGCACTTCGAGGCTATCAGCGAAATGGCGCAGAAAATTGGTGTGAAGGTGGGATTGCTCACAGGCAGCACTCGCAAACGCCAACGCGAGGAAATTCACGCCGGTTTGCTCGACGGTTCGCTCCAGTTGCTCATCGGCACCCATGCCCTGCTTGAAGACACGGTGCAATACAAGCAACTCGGTCTGGCTATCATCGACGAGCAACACCGCTTCGGTGTGGCGCAGCGCGCACGCCTGTGGCGCAAAAACACCACCCCACCCCATGTGCTGGTGATGACCGCCACGCCCATTCCACGCACGCTGTCGATGACGGTGTATGGCGACCTCGATGTGTCGGTAATCGACGAGCTGCCTCCTGGCCGTAAACCAGTGGGCACCTACCTCCGATTCGAGGACCAGCACGAAGCCACCTACCGCTTCATCGGACAGGAACTGGCGAAGGGCCGACAGGCCTACATCGTATATCCGCTCATTGAGGAAAACGAAAAACTCGACCTTAAAGCCCTTGAGGAGGGTTTTGAGATTGTGAAGGAGAAATTTCCCAGTTACACCGTGAGCATGGTGCACGGCAAGATGCGCCCTGCCGAGAAAGACTATCAGATGCAACTTTTCGCCACCAATCAGGCGCAAATTCTGGTTGCCACCACTGTGATTGAGGTGGGCGTGAATGTGCCTAATGCCAGCGTGATGATTATTGAGAATGCCGAGCGATTCGGACTTTCGCAACTCCACCAACTCCGTGGGCGCGTGGGACGTGGAGCCGACCAAAGTTACTGCATTCTGATGTCGAAGCACAAACTCACAAAAGAAACTCGCCACCGACTTGAGGTGATGACCAACACCAACGACGGTTTTGTGGTGGCGGAAGAGGATATGAAGCTCCGTGGTCCTGGCGATATGGAAGGCACACAGCAGAGCGGCATCGCCTTTAATCTGAAGGTGGCAAACCTTGTGACCGACGGCCCTATCATCGAGCAAGCGCGCGAAGATGCCATCGCCGTGCTCGCCGCCGATCCCAACCTCGCTTCGCCCGAAGGCAAAATGCTCAACACCCACATGCAACTCCTGTTCAGCCACAAAGTGAACTGGGGCCTCATCAGTTGATGTAAAACATAAGCAACAAACTCCAGATTACCTTTCTGCATATTTTTCATTTTTTCAATATACAGACAAAATAAACATTGTATCATTTAACCAAAACTTACCTATTATGACTACCAATGACTTTAACGAGCAAGAAAGGCTCAACGCAAAAGAACAAGAAATCAACGACAAGCTCAATTCTGTTGCACAAGATTTGCGCTACTTTAAGTTTGGCACGGTTGCTATTCAAATCTGTTTTCTTATAGAAGTGATAAACATCATAAAACTTGGCGAACCTCTAACCTCCGATTGCTTTGCTTTCGCATTCAACAGCGTTCTGTTATTAGCTTCATTTTTTGCGTGGAAAGTGAGCTTGAACTGCGAATCATCCCTTTTATTCCGTTTAACAAATTCACTTGATACAATGAAAGGTGCTATCTACTTTCTTGATATTTTTATATGGTATTATTCGTTTTGTCTCGCTTACGTATTATATTACCATTTACCCGACAACCTGTCCAACTACAAAATATGGATATGCTTCGGCTTAGGGCTCGTCTGCATAAAAATATTTGCAATAATATCAGGCCTAAACAAATTGAAGCGACTTATAAAAGACCCCCACATTGCCCTCGGTTTCAAATATGGTCTCGACACGAACGACACCTCGACATCTAAAAAATATATTGCAATCACAGGTCTCTTAAATATTGCCCTGTTAGTAATCCTATTGATTTGGGCGCTGAAGGGAATGCCTCATTTGTTTATATTTAAATAAATGCCCCATACGCAAAATGCGATATGCCAACCAATTACGAGGATAAAAATTGCACACATCACGAAATTTGTGCCAATTTTTAGGTATTTTAAGAAACATCGTGATTTTTCAACATTTCCAGACAAAGCACGGTAAATTACTGAAAATTGGCGATTTAAATAAAATCTAACACATTTTAATACATATTTTTACATATTTTAAGCGCTTAATTTTTGTCTTTGCGAGATTATAAGGGTAATTTTGGCGTTGGAAAATCGGACAGAGATGAAAATCATGTCTGCCTTTGGAGTTTTTTATTTCCTGCGTTTTGAATTCCTTCTCTTCAGGAAATGCTTATTTTGTTAATAAGTTCTGCTCCATACTTTTATTAATTTGGTGAACGCCCATTTAGTGAAAGAGGCTTACCTTTCCTGGGGTTCTCCACAAAACTGAAACAGATGAAGTTTAGCAAACTCTCAAAATTATTCCTTCTCACAATTATCACAGCCGGTCTGTCATTTAGTGCCGACGCGCAGAGTTTAAGTTCAGTATCGAGCTATCGCAAAGCACATGCCGATAAACTTGCCCGCCAATCAAAAATCAACGAGCGTATCCACCTCGAAGAAAATCAGAAATATGCCAAAGCGCTTTGGGAAGACATTGAACCAGAGCCCGACATCTACACCGAAGGCTGGGAAAGCGGTTTGGTAAACCCTTATAAGGAAGCAAATATCCCTAACAGCAAGCGCATCAATGTTCGCAACTATGTGATGCCTATCAAGCACAACCTGATTACATCGCCTTACGGCTACCGCGCACGCTTCAAACGCGTACACAAGGGCGTTGACCTTCGCGCATCTATCGGTGACACCGTTTACGCAGCATTCAGCGGCAGAATTCGCCTCACCAAGTATGAGCGCAGCGGTTACGGCTTCTATGTGATTGTGCGCCACGAAAACAGCCTTGAAACCGTATATGGTCACCTTTCACGCTTCCTCGTGAAGCCTGACCAATATGTGAAAGCAGGTCAGCCTATCGCCCTCGCCGGCAACACCGGCCGAAGCACAGGCCCGCACCTCCACTTCGAAACCCGCTTCATGGGCTACGCCATCAATCCAGAGGCTATCTTCGACTTCCGCAACAGATGCACACACACCGACACCTACCTCTTCACAAAGAGCACCTACCAAGAAGCCCGCAACTACAGCAACAAATAACCCCCACCCCATCGGGTAAAAAGATAACACAAGCACTGAGCCCCACCGCCCAGTGCTTTTTTTTCATCCCAAAAATGTCTACGAGTCAACAGGTCAACGAGTCAACAAGTTGGGCCCGATACGTCTGACAAGTCCGATAAGTCCGATAGGTCCGAAAACAGAACACCGATTAAATCCATTAAAACTTAATGGGAGTGTTTACTTCTTTTTTGGTTTCGATTTAACAACATAATAAATAAACGCAATTATAAGAATTACCAAGAATAATTTGCCTGAACCACTACTGTGATAACCAGGAACGTCCCATGGCCGACCATGATCTGATGGTGCAGCAAAGATGAACGAAGGAATAGATAAAGCGATCAGCGATAAAAAATTTTTCAGTCTCATGATTTTAGAAATATTTGATTAATAATTTATTAGTTTACAGTTAATGCTGTGGATGGTTTAACCAGTTATTCTGTCAAACCTTTTCTACATTCAACCAAGCCCTAAATTTCTTCTAAAAGGTCTTTGTGCTATAAAATAGCAACAACTATGCCAAACCGCCCCTTAATTTCAAAAATAATAGCACATTCACAAAAAAAGCCTTCAACAAATCCCAACCACACGAGAATTTGAAGCCACAGGCATCGGAGATGCCGCATCATGCGAAACACCATGCAAGCAAAATCGCAGAGCGATTGAGCGCAACTTGGTGACAGAGCAATACACACACAACATGAGCCTCGGAGAGGGTCAGTCATGATTGTGAAGAAAGAAAAACCGATACTTTAAGAAAATGGACTGTAAAAAAACAAAAAGCCCAAGCTCCTTTTTTAATTGGAACCTGGACAGCTTTTTAGATTAGAGTTGATTCAACATCTTTTCTGAAGGGTTCAGTGCCACCACCACTCCGTAGGGGTCGATGAGCAATGAAGTAAATCCTTCGTTTTGTTCCCACGCTTTCATCAACTTGGCACCAGCCTCGTTGCGTGCGTAGAATTGTGAGTTTGTGTTCAAACCGTCGAGCTTGCAAATCTCATTCCATAATGGCTGACTTTCGTCGAAATTCAGAGCCACATGCTCAAGGTTTTCATTGCTGCTGGCAGCGCGGTCGTGCATCATGTTTGCAATTCGCGAATCGGCATCAGCCGACGACCAGAAGGTCACTACCACATACTTGCCTCTTAACGATTGGAGCTGTAACGAATGTGTTTCGTTGCTCACCTCGAAGTTTGGAGCCTGCTCGCCCACTTCCACACCATAATAGTTACCACTACCGGCAGAAGCCAAGATGAATAACAGCACAACACCCACAAATCGAATAAGTGTTTTCTTCATAAATCAATATTTTCATTCCACAAAAAGGTCGGTTCTAAAACGTCGCGCTTCGGAACGGCCTTCGCCGAGTTTCGGCATCACCGCCACCGCTGTGGCCAGTGGGTAAAATGCGGCTAAAGATTGCTAACTAATGATGCCGCATATCAGTTTTACCGATGCAAAATTACAAAAAAAGATTTACATAACCAAATCTTTTTCAGAAAACATTTTTCTAAACACCTGTATATAACCACTTTATGTAATCGGTTGCATAAACCAAAACTTTAATTAATTTTGATTTTAACTTAAAATGTTAAAATCCCACCACCAATATGCCAGAGCAAAGATTTCGGCTGTGGAAACTCTGGGAGCCCACCACGGAAATTTAACATTTCGCCTTCCCAGATTTTCACCGAAAACAAAACATTAAAAATTTATTATTTGGTTGTGCGAAATTATGCGTAAATTTGTAGGATAATCAAATCAGTATCGCAATTTATGAGTAACGATAAAGACGAAATAATTCTGATCAGCATTTCCGGCCACGACAAGCCGGGTGTGACTTCCGCCCTCACCGGCATTCTTGGAAAATTCGGCTCCACAATTCTTGATATCGGTCAAAGCGACATTCACCACCGCCTTTCGCTGGGCATTCTTTTCAAGACCACCAGCAACCTCAGCGGCGAAATCATGAAGGAACTGTTTTTCAAAGCCACAGAAATGGGTGTGAGCATCAACTACACCCCTATCGCTATCGACGATTACCAGGAATGGGTGGGCCTGCAAGGCAAAAATCGCTATATCATCACCATTCTCGGCAGGGAAATCACTGCGGAGCAAATTTCCGCCATCAGCGGCATTGTGGCTCAGCAGGGGCTGAACATCGACGACATCAAGCGTCTCACGGGCCGTATTCCCATCACCAACGACGGCAAAACTCCACAACGCTCCTGTATCGAATTTTCGGTGCGTGGCAATCCTATCGACAAGGAGGCGATGCAGACCGAGTTTATGCGCATCAGCAATGAGTTGGGCTTCGACGTGTCGCTCCAGGAGGACAACATGTACCGCCGCTGCCGCCGCCTCATCTGCTTCGATATGGACTCTACGCTTATCCAAACCGAGTGCATCGACGAGTTGGCAATCCGTGCCGGTGTGGGCGACAAGGTGAAAGCCATCACCGCAAGCGCAATGCGTGGCGAAATCGACTTTAAGGAGAGCTTCACCCAGCGTGTGGCGCTGCTGAAGGGGCTTGACGTGAGCGTGATGAAGGAAATTGCCGACCAGTTGCCCATCACGGAGGGCGTTGACCGACTGATGCGTGTGCTGAAGCGCACTGGCTACAAAATCGCCATTCTTTCGGGCGGATTCACCTATTTCGGCAATGTGCTGAAAAACAAATACGGCATCGACTATGTGTATGCCAACGAACTTGAAATTGACGACAACGGCAAACTCACCGGCCGCTATTTGGGCGAAATCGTCGACGGTCGCCGCAAGGCTGAACTGTTGAGCCTACTTGCGCAGGTTGAGAACGTGAATATCGCGCAAACTATCGCTGTGGGCGATGGTGCCAACGACCTGCCAATGCTCAAAACGGCTGGTTTGGGCATCGCATTCCGCGCCAAGCCAAAGGTGAAGGAAACAGCCCAACAAAGCATCTCCACCATCGGCATCGACGGCGTGCTCTACTTCCTCGGCTTCAAAGACTCCTTCATGTCGGAATAACCACCACACAAGCAAGCAAGTCAACAAGTCAACAGGTCAACGAGTCAACAAGTCAACAGGTCAACAAGTCAACAAGTTTTGGCGTCCGATAAGTCCGATAGGTCCGATAGGTCCGATAAGTCCGATAAAAAAACACCGATTTAATCCATTACAATCCATTTACACCAATTATAAATATTATTAGGTGTAAATCGGGTAAAATAGGATTAAATCGGCTTTTTTCGTTCGTATTGGCAATGTATGAGTGCGCTATTCGGGGAGGAGTTTGGTGGCTTTTGCGCCGAGGTCTTTGATTTTGTTTGCTCTGCCTATGAGGTTGCCTTTGCCTTCCGACAGTTTTTTCAATGCTTCGGCGTGGGCTTTTTGGGCACCGTCGATGGCTTTGCCCACCTGCTCCATGTCGGCGAGGAAGCCCACAAGTTTATCGTACATCTTGCCTGCCTCATCGGCGATGGCGATGGCGTTTTTCGACTGACGGTCGCGCGCCCACAGTTGGCTAATGAGTTTCACCACCGAAATCAGATGCGTGGGGCTCACCATCACCACTTGGCGCTTGTAGGCATATTCCCACAGCGACGCATCGCCACTCATGGCAAGCATATAGGCTGGCTCGTTGGGCACAAACATCATCACAAAATCGGCAGAATCCTTGATGGATTGGTATTTTTTGTTTGCCAACTCATCCACATGCTTGCGCACACTTGCCAAATGGCGGCGGAGCGCTTCGGCACGCGATGCCTCGTCGGCGGCGTTCACATATTCCACATAGGCGGTGAGCGAAGTCTTCGAATCTATTACCAGTCGCTTATTATCGGGCATAAAAAACACCACATCGGGGCGCAAACGCCCGCCGTCTTCGCCTTTCAGCACGCTGCCGTCGGCCTCGCGCGTCATCTGCGTTTCGTAGTTCACGCCCTCTTGCAGCCCCGACATGTCGAGAATCTGCTTCAGCACCATTTCGCCCCAGTCGCCTTGCACCTTGCTGTCGCCACGCAAAGCAAGGGTGAGTTCCTTCGCCTCCTGCCCTATGTTGCGGTTCATGTCGGAGAGGTCCTTGATTTGCTGCTTCAGTGCGGCGGCATAACTCACCTGCTCGGTCTTGTAGCCGTCGATGGTGCGCTTCAGGCTTTCCAGATTCTCACGCAGGGGCTTCACTATCTCGCCCATACGCACATCGTTCTGCTCACGCATGGCACGACTCTGCTCCGAGAGCAACTGCTGAGCCACATCCTTAAACACCAGGCGTGAATCTTCTTTCAATCTCCGTTGGTCTTGCGCCAAAATTTTCACTTGCTCCTGCATCCGTGCGCTTTGTTCACGCGCATGCAAAAGCATGACCACCAGCACGGCAATAATTGCCACCGCCACCAATAAAATTACAATGATTTCTGTCATGATTAGAAAAAAACAGTTAGTTGTGTGTTTGTTTGCGTTCAAAGTTAGCAATAAAAAGGCGTATGGAAAAAATAATTCGGTTGAAATTTGTGCACGTATGGAAAGTTTTTTGATTTTATACCTAAATTATACAGCGCTATAGCAAAACTTCAAATTTCGAACGAATGGTGGACCGCTCCCGCCGAGGCGGAAAATGGCAACACAATTTTGGTGACCGGGCGAAAAAGCCTGCAAAATGTGCGCCTCACGCAAAAATACAACTATCGCATTGAAATCACTTGGGCATATCAAGGTGATGCCAAAGGGATGCCCGATTTTCAAACTTCAAAGCTGATGGAGCAGGTGCAAGACGCTTTAGAGGCTTGCTTTGATAACAACCCAGTGGCAGTGAACACCGGCATCTACACTGGCGACGGCGAGCGCAATTGGGTGTTCTACACGCACAGCCTCCACATTTTTCAACGAAAGCTCAACGAGGCGCTCGCCTCCTTCCCCGTGCTACCGCTCACCTTCCACGCAGAAGACGACCCCCAATGGGAAGAATACAACGAAATGTGCCAAGCCGAAGTGAAAGCCGCCGAGCTGTAGAGCGCTCCCCCGGCTACGCCCATTACCGGAAAATCGCAACATCAAAATAGCCACCGTAATTAACACCGATTTGGTGCACAAACGCCGAATGTGGCTTTGTGGCGTGATAAAGAAAGAAATGGTTAGGCGGAGATGCGAAAGGGATAAATCCCGCTTTCCACATCTCCGCACAACGAAAAGGCGCATGGCGGCTATCAATTGGTGATGATTGCACCATAATTGTGAGCGCCGATAGAGCCCGGAACGAGCGTGCCATCAGCCGTGTTTGCCACTCCATTCACAGATTGGTCACCAATGGTGCATGTATATTCCACCGATTGTAGCGGATTGAGCCCGGTGTTAACCAGGTACACTCGTCCGGAGATAGACTGACCCAGTGTCACCACATCCACCAACTCAGGATACCAAACCCTCACATCGTTGACAGGCAGATTGCCCTCAATGCCAAAATACATAGCAAGCGAGCTCTCCGCAAAATTCGCTATGGCAGCATGTTAACTGTAGCCACAGGCATACCCCATGCCGTTCGCCACGCTGTCACCCTCAATCCCCCATAGCCGCAGTTTTTTTCGGCGGAGCGGCTTTTTTTCGGGCGGCGAGGGATGTGAGTGGCGCGCACCGCGTGCCACCGTGGGCGAGAGTGGTGATAAAGCTGAAAATGAGTTTTCAGGCTTTATCCCACTCGCCGTCCCTCGAAAGGGCTTTAGCCCTCACATCCCCGCCTCCCGACTTTTTGTTCTCTTCCATCCCACTGGATATTACAAAATTAAAACAGACACCTATTCTTTTGATGGGGTGGAACAGGTGTCTGTTATGATGGATTTTTGCCTTGGGGATTGGCGTGAGGGAATTACTTGAGAATAATGTTGACGAGGGCTGTCACGTCCGATACGTTAACTTTGCCATCGGCGTTGATATCGGCAAGCTCAAGATTAGCGGTTTCACCGTTGAAAATCATATTCACCAAGGTTGTCACGTCGGTCACATTCACCTGTCCATCGAGGTTGATGCGCCAATCTCGGTAAGGTCACCCTTGATATTGGTGAAACGCTTCCACTGTCTCGCCCTCTGGTATGCACTCAGATACTTGGGTAGCACATGCAGTGTTACATCTTTGGGCACGCCATCGAAAGCGTCTTCCCCAATACTGACTTTTTTAGGATTGGGATAGGCATCAATCCTCGTCAAGCCGCTGCAATCGCGGAACGCCTCGTCGCCGATTGAGGTGACGGAGTTGGGGATGGTGACGCTCGTCAAGCCGCTGCAATCGCAGAACGCCCAGTAGCCGATTGAGGTGACGGAGTTGGGGATGGTGACGCTCGTCAAACCGGTGCAATGTTCGAACGCCCCGTCTCCGATTGAGGTGACGGAGTTGGGGATGGTAACGCTCGTCAAACCGGTGCAATGTTCGAACGCCCCGTCTCCGATTGAGGTGACGGAGTTGGGGATTATTGTTTTTTTACACCCACTAATCAATGTGTTTGTTGCAGTCTCGATAATGGCGTTACAGTTTTCGCGCGAGTCATATACAGAGTTGCCACTCTCCACTTTTATGCTCGTCAAGCCGTTGCAACTGCCGAACGCCCCTTGGCGGATTGAGGTGACTGAGTTGGGGATGGTGACGCTCGTCAAGCCGGAGCAACCATAGAACGCACATTTGCCGATTGAGGTGACGGAGTTGCCGATGGTGACGCTCGCCAAGCCGCTACAATCGTAGAACGCCCCTTGGCCGATTTCGGTGACTGAGTTGGGGATGGTGACACTCGTCAAGCCGTTGCAACCGCCGAACGCATAGCGGCCGATTTCGGTGACTGAGTTGGGGATGGTGACACTCGTCAAGCCGAAGCAATCTTCGAACGCCCTGTCTGCAATTCCTTTGGTTCCTTCTTTTAGAACGATACTTGTGCCGCTTGGCATTGTGCCTTTGTATTTATATGCTAAAAGGCCGGCATAGACAAGCCCATCGGGTTGATTGTTATACCAAGCTGTGTCGTCAAACGCCCCTACGCCGATGTAGGTGACGGAGTTGCCGATGGTGACGCTCGTCAAGCCGCTGCAATATTCGAACGCATAGTTGCTGATGTAGGTGACGGAGTTGCCGATGATGACTCTCGTCAAACCGGTGCATTTGTAGAACGCACTGCCGCCGATTGAGGTGACGGAGTTGGGGATGGTGACGCTCGTCAAGCCGTTGCAACCATAGAACGCACTGCCGCCGATTGAGGTGACTGAGTTGGGGATGGTGACGCTCGTCAAGCCGCTGCAATGTTCGAACGCCTGGTAGCCGATTTTGGTGATGGAGTTGGGGATTATTGTATTTTTACACCCGGTAATCAATGTGTTTGTTGCAGTCTCGATAATGGCGTTACAGTTTTCGCGCGAGTCATATACAGAGTTGCCACTCTCCACTTTTATGCTCGTCAAGCCGCTGCAACTGCCGAACGCCGCCCCGCCGCCGAACGCCCCGCCGCGGATTGAGGTGACGGAGTTGGGGATGGTAACGCTCGTCAAGCCGCTGCAACCATAGAACGCACTGCCGCCGATTGAGGTGACGGAGTTGGGGATGGTGACACTCGTCAAGCCGCTGCAACCGCGGAACGCCATGTCGCCGATTGAGGTGACGGGATATGAGATACCATCATAAGTGACCGACTTGGGGATGATGAGATGGCCTGTCGGCTCATTGCCTGACGGATAGCCCGCTACCGTAACAGTTTTGTTGTCGTCATTGACGCTGTAGCGCACGCCATCAACCGTAAATTCGAATGTCTTCATAATTTGGACAATAGTATATGTGTAATTAAAAGCAGGAGTTACGTTTGATCCGTTATTCCACCGGCCGATATTGGCAATATTCCACGGCCGGATTGTATACTGTCCGCTAAATGCGATGTCGGGTCGCCCCTTGTCGGTGCGGAATGTTGCCAATCCACGTTACAAATATAATAATAATTTGCAATATAGTAAGTATCCTGACCATCTATTTTGGAAAATACTTTGACTTTTGCCACGGCCTATGGCGGCAATGTAATTTCGCACCAAGAAACCAACAAGGCAACGACTATGGCAGTAACTTTAGTAAGCGAATTGCAGAACTTTATCTGCCCCCACCAGGAATTCGTTAGCTGCAGTTTATTTCGACGAAGCCGACTTTTTGTTCTCTTCCATCCACTGGATATTACAAAATAAAAACAGACACCCATTCTTCCTTTTGATGGGGTGGAATAGGTGTCTATTATGATGGATTTTTGCCTTGGGAATTGGCGTGCGGGAATTAGTTGAGAATCATATTCACCAAGGTTGTCACGTCGGTCACATTCACCTTTCCATCGAGGTTGATGCGCCAATCTCGGTAAGGTCACCCTTGATATTGGTGAAATCCTCCCACTGGTACGCCGTCTGGTATGCACTCAGATACTTGGGTAGCACATGCAGGGTCCCATCTTTGGGCACGTCACAGAAAACGTTCCCCCCGGTGCTGACTTTTTCAGGATCGGGATAGGCATCAATCCTCGTCAAGCCGCTGCAACGGAAGAACGCATAGTTGCCGATTGAGGTGACGGAGTTGGGGATGGTAACGCTCGTCAAACCGGTGCAACCGGAGAACGCCCGGTCGCCGATTGAGGTGACTAAGTTGGGGATGGTAACGCTCGTCAAACCGCTGCAACCGGAGAACGCCCGGTAGCAGATTGAGGTGACGGAGTTTGGGATTATTGTATTTTTACACCCACTAATTAATGTGTTTGTTGCAGTCTCGATAATGGCGTTACAGTTTTTGCGCGAGTCATATACAGAGTTGCCACTCTCCACTTTTATGCTCGTCAGGCCGCTGCAATCGCGGAACGCCCAGTAGCCGATTTCGGTGACGGAGTTGGGGATGGTAACGCTCGTCAAGCCGCGGCAACCGTCGAACGCCTTGGCTGCAATTCCTTTGGTTCCTTCTTTTAGAACGATACTTGTGCCGCTTGGCATTGTGCCTTTGTATGTATATGCTACAGGGCCGGCATAGACAAGCCCATTGGGTTGATTGTCATACCAAGCTGTGCCGTCGAACGCACTGTGGCCGATTGAGGTGACGGAGTTGCCGATGGTGATGCTCGTCAAGCCGCTGCATTTGTAGAACGCCACTTTGCCGATTTCGGTGACGGAGTTGGGGATGGTAACGCTCGTCAAACCGGTGCAATGTTCGAACGCCCCGTCTCCGATTGAGGTGACGGAGTTGGGGATGGTGACGCTCGTCAAGCCCCTGCATTCGTAGAACGCCCAGTCGCCGATTTCGGTGACGGAGTTGCCGATGGTGACGCTCGTCAAGTCCCTGCATTCGTAGAACGCACTGTCGCCGATTGAAGTGACGGAGTTGGGGATGGTGACGCTCGTCAAGCCGCTGCAAACGCAGAACGCCCCTTTACCGATTGAGGTGACGGAGTTGGGGATGATGACGCTCGTCAAGCCGCGGCAATTTTTGAATGCATAGTTGCCGATTGAGGTGACGGAGTTGCCGATGGTGACGCTCGTCAAGCCGCTGCAATATTCGAATGCCCGGTCGCCGATCCTGGTGACGGAGTTGCCGATGGTGACGCTCGTCAAGCCGCTGCATTTGTAGAACGCCCCTACGCCGATTTCGGTGACGGAGTTGGGGATGATGACGCTCGTCAAGCCCCAGCAATCGCGGAACGCACTGTTGCCGATTGAGGTGACGGAGTTGGGGATGGTGACGCTCGTCAAGCCCCTGCAACCCCAGAACGCCCAGTCGCCGATTTCGGTGACGGAGTTGCCGATGGTGACGCTCGTCAAGCCGCTGCAATATTCGAACGCCTCTTCGCCGATTGAGGTGACGGAGTTGCCGATGGTGACGCTCGTCAAGCCGGAGCAACCGCGGAACGCATTGTCGCCGATTGAGGTGACGGAGTTGGGGATGGTGACGCTCGTCAAGCCGCTGCAATCGTAGAACGCCTTGTTGCAGATTGAGGTAACGGAGTTGGGGATGGTGACGCTCGTCAAGCCGCTGCAATCGCAGAACGCAGATTCTGCAATTCCTTTGGTTCCTACTTTTATAACGATACTTGTGCCGCTTGGCATTGTGCCTTTGTATTTATACGCTACAAGACCGGCATAGACAAGCCCATCTGGTTGATTGTTATACCAAGCTGTTTCGTCGAACGCCCTGCGGCCGATTTCGGTGACGGAGTTGCCGATGGTGACGCTCGTCAAGCCGGAGCAACCATAGAATGCCCAGTCGCCGATTGAGGTGACGGAGTTGGGGATGGTGACGCTCGTCAGGCCGGAGCAACCATAGAATGCCCAGTCGCCGATTGAGGTGACGGAGTTGGGGATTATTGTATTTTTACACCCACTAATCAATGTGTTTGTTGCAGTCTCGATAATGGCGTTACAGTTTTCGCGCGAGTCATATACAGAGTTGCCACTCTCCACTTTTATGCTCGTCAAGCCGCTGCAATCGCGGAACGCCCCTTCGCCGATTGAGGTGACGGATTTGGGGATGGTGACGCTCGTCAAGCCCCTGCATTCGTAGAACGCCCTGTCGCCGATTGAG
>OGPL01000974.1_pt1 | contig 28474 bp, 24 predicted proteins | sample 1552901 | NCBI WGS metagenome assembly OGPL01 (sample SAMEA2580244, study PRJEB22360) | human gut metagenome | biome: human gut; feature: human-associated habitat; material: faeces | place: Denmark | collected 2008/2010 | reverse complement strand
GTTCGGGGAAATAGGTGGTCATCAGATCCTGCACTTCTTCCCTGGCCTCCTGGTTCTCAAACAACGACCGGCCATAAACGGCGCCGTCTGCGGCATCGGTGGCGCTCATGAGGTCATCCCGCAGTTTCTCGGAACGCTTGATGTGGGTGTCACAAGCTCCACATATTCATTGTAATCGCTCTCTGTAGGTTCAAACTTCATGACAAATACCTCCATTTCACACAAAATAATTTTGACTTTATCACATGCCCAGAACTACACTCAGCACCGAGCCTACCAGTTTTCCCGCAGCAAGGCCGTATATGACATAAGGGAAATTCCTTCTCACACTGAATCTTCTGGCTGCGATCGGAATGACATTCAGCACCTCCGTAAGTGCCCCCGCCAGGCATCCCACAAATATCCCTCCGAACAGACATATGATGGTATATCCCACCCATGTCACCGGAACCGATATTTTGAATATATATATCAGATTTGCCAGTGCCGCACCATATGCCAGCAGACACTCTATGAACAGATAATGCCTTGCCCCCTTTACCTTCTCAAGAAGCTTTGGGAATATTCCTATCATGGATATAAATGCAAAATACCCGCCCGATATGGCCACACCGCTGGCAAAGCAGGCTATGGCAAGCATAGCGTATCTAATCAGCATCTCTCTCCGCCTTCTTTCTGGAGGCATCCGTTATGACTGTCTGGTTGACCTCCTGTTCATACTGTCTCATCTGAACCTGAAGCGGTGTAGGATCATCAGAGAATTTTTTCTTTGCACCGTGATTGAAAAATACGATTATACCGATGAAGAGCCCCAGGGAATAAGCTATTCCCGCCACAGGATAGGCATCCCTGCCCTGCCCCACAAATATGTTGTGCATGACGTCAAGCTGTCCAACCATATTGACATCCGAGTTGTACGACATGATGGAAAAGCCTGCTCCGAAAAATGCGATGAAGCATATCATCAGAAATTTGAAGAACTGCTTTACTTTGTCGCTGGTGTCATATGTCCTGTAATACACAACCACGTCCGTTGCCCCTATGGTCTGTGTCTGGCAGTCCGGGTAGTGCTCCTGTATCACCTGCAGAATGTACATCACCGATATGACCTGCTGCTCCTTGCTTCCGGAAAAGCTCATGAGCTCCAGCTTCTCCACGCCGTATTTTATATCAGGATTTGGACTCAGCACCGTCGCCACATCCTTTATTTTGACCTTTCTCTTCTCCGCCAGACTGCTCTCCGACAGTTTCAAATACAAAAGTTCAGCCATATACATGTCCCCTGTTCTTATATTCTAAGAATAGTCTGTCCATGTATATGGCTGATATTACTCCAATATTTTCCATCTGAGTCTTCCGAGTATCTTTTTCTCAAGCCGGCTCACCTGCACCTGGCTCATGCCAAGGATCTGCCCTGTCTGTCCCTGCGTCTTGTCCTGAAAATACCTCAGCACCACAAGTTTTCTCTCGTCCGGCGTGAGCGTGTCCAGGAGCTGCGATACACACAGCCTGTCCACGATGCGGTCTCCATCTTCCGTGCCGCACATCTCTGCGTGAAGATCATCTATGCATGTCACATCCGATGCCGCGTCCATCGCCATCACAAGCTCTTCAGGTGTCGCTCCTATAGCCTCACATATCTCCTCCATTCCCGGCTCAGTCCCTCTGTTTTTTTCGACCTCATGTCTGTATCTGTCTGCCCTGTAGTATATCGTTTTAAGATTTCTGCTGACCTTCACCATTCCGTCATCCCTGAGAAAGCGTCTAATCTCCCCTTGAATGAGCGGAACCGCATACGTTGACAGTTTTACCTCATAGTCCATATCAAACCTGTCTATGGCCTTTACAAGGCCTATAAGCCCTATCTGTATAAGATCCTCAAGTTCCTGTCCTCTCCCCACATATCTTCTGGCAACGCTGACCACCAGTCCCATATTGTCCGTCACAAGTTTATCTCTGGCATCTCTGTCTCCATCTTTTGCAAGTTCAAGCAAACGATGATTATCCGCCATCAATATATCTCCTGACTTTTTCCTATTATCTTCTTCATATTTACCACGGTTCCCTCACCCACGCGGGATTCGACCCTGAGCTCATCCATGAAAGCCTCCATAAATGAAAATCCCATGCCCGATCTGCTTCCGTCCGTGACAGTGGTGTAAAGCGGCTCCATGGCCCTGTCGACATTCTCTATGCCGCAGCCGTGATCTGTGATCGTTATGTACAGGGTGCGCTCCTCTATGTATGCCTCCAGGATTATGCTTCCCTCCCCGGATCCATATCCGTGTATTATCGAATTCGTGACAGCCTCCGAAACCGCCGTCTTGACATCCTCCACCTCACTGAGTGTCGGATTTGTCCTCGTCAGCATAGCCGCCACCACGACTCTCGCCACAGCCTCATTCCGGGCATCACAGCCAAATTCCATGATCAATCTGTTCTTATCCATACCATTCTCCTCGTTATCTATATTTTATCTGTCCAATCCTCAGCCTCATCCCGGACACCGCTGTCCAGCCTTGTCGCGATCCTGTATATACCGGACATGAGCAGTATCCTGTCCATTCTCGCATTTACATTTATCACCCCAACGCTTCCCCCTCTGTCGTGGAGCTGTCTGTACCTTCTCGTTATAAGTCCTATCCCCGAGCTGTCCATGAACGTTGTCCTGCCAAAATCAAATATGGCATGTCTCACCACCTCCTCGGCAAATACTCCGTCTATCCCTGCGGTCATCTTCACCGCCGCATAATCATCCACCTCTCTGGGCATATATACGATTATAGTATCCCCCATTTTCTCGTAGATATTCATCTTCAATCCCCCTGTCACAAAATAAAAGGCACAAAAGAAACGGTTAATCCTTATCCGTCTCTTTTGTGCCTTCTATAAATTATAATCTTTTTATATGTCTTTCTGTCTTTCGTTACTGTCCGTCAGTTGTATCTGTTCCATCGCCTGTATACGAACTGTCGGTCGTGTCTGTTCCGTCACCTGTATACGTATTGTCGATGGTGCCTGTTCCATCATCCGTATACGTGTTGTCGGTCGTATCCGTTCCATCACCTGTATACGAGCTGTCGGTTGTATCTGTTCCGTCACCTGTGTCCGTGCTGTCGGTCGTACCTGTTTCGTCACCTGTGCTTGATCTGTCGGTTGTATCTGTTCCGTCGCCCGTGTTCGTGCTGGCTGTACTTGCAGAATTCTTCTTTTCAAGTCCCGCCTGTATGGCATCTTCATCCGCATAATCACACGCAACCGTGTAGTATACGGAGTTCGGACAGTTCTCAACAAGCTGGTTAAATACCAGTGTGGCATTGTTATCATCAGAAAGCTTCAGATAACACATCGCCTTGTAGAACAGTGCCACATCGCTGTTAGGTGTATCCTGAAGGACTCTGTTCAGATCATCTATGGCAGCCTCATATGTCATGGTCTCGTACTTATAGATCGCTGACTGTACCCTTGCCTTATTGTCATCCGACAGAACCTGTGAAGCGTAATCGCCATACTTATCTATCTGTGTCTGAAGGTTCTTCGCCTCAGTCTCAGCATTTGTGAGCTTGGTGGTCATGCTGTCCACCTGTGACTGGAGCTCCGATATGGCCACATTCTTATCCGCTATCTCCTGACTGAATGTAACCTTCAGGTCTCTCTCTGAATTGTCAGCCGCCTTATCCCTGTGCGGGATGATGAGCGTCCACATGGCCGCAAGTCCCAGAACAACTCCCGCTATGATATAAGCGATGGAATATTTGTAGAAATTGATGTCCTTGTATCTTCCAACCGGAATCGGATCCCCATCAAAATCCACCTCGCTGTTGCCGGCTATGAGCTTCTTCTGGTCATCCACGAACAGAGAATCCACATCGTAGTCCTCCTGCGGATAATCCCTGAAGTTCATGATTTCCTCATCAGTGTGGCCCATCTCATTGAAATATCTGACCGCCACTGGATTTGTCCTGTCTATCTTGATGACACGCTTGAGTGCCTTGCGAGCCTTGTCATATCTTCCCTCGTCGATGAACAGAAGTGCAAGGAGCAGGTATCCCTGTATAAATCTGCTGTTGTCGGAAAGCACCTTTCTGAGCTGTATAAAGGCAAGATCCTTGCTGCCCTGCTTCGCATATACCAGCGCCTGATTATACTTTCTGGTTACATTGTTCACCGCCTCCAGCCTGTGTGGGTTGGATTTTATCTCCTTGATGTATCTCTTGGCGACATTCTTGCCGTCAAAATAATTCACGCTCACTACCCAGTGGCTGAGCGCCTGAACTATCTCTCCGGTCTCATAGTACACCAGTCCAAGAAGGTTCCGGGCATCTATATTCATCTTGTCATACTTCAGAGACAGCTTGAGCGCCTCCTCCGCACCTGACATATCCCTGACCCTCGCCTTATCAAGCCCTATGTTGTAATAGTACTTTGACGAGTTGAGAGCCTTGTTCACGTAATCTATCTTCAGTCCGCACCTGGTACAGTAGCCTGTGACGGCTATCGCTCCACCGCAGTGCTTACAATTCAGTACATCTGCCATATCTTAATCTCCCGACCAATCTGTGTTCTTTACTTCTCTGCTTCCTTTGCAACCCTCATCATCTCCTGCATGACATCCATGATGTCCTTGAGATCATTGTTGTATATTGCATCCTCTGCCTGGTCAAGTTCAAGTGCCGGCTTAAACCTCTTTATCTCTTCATCAAAATTGATCATGTCTGTTCCTCCATCTCTTGACACCGCCCACCAGATACAGGGAACCAACGCAGTATATGTTGGTATTCTCTCTGTCTCCTCTGAGCTCCACTGCCATATCCATGGCATCGTCAATCTCATCGCTGACCATGACCGGAGTATCCGTACACGCCGAGAATATCTCCGCCAGCTTTGCGGAATCCGCCTTTCTGCTGCTGTCAACGCTTGTGACTATTATCCTGCCAAACGTAATATTTCCGGCAAGCAAATGTATCATGGAGTCATACTCCTTATCCTTCACCGCCGCAAATACCAGTATCTTGTCATATTCCCCATGAAGCCTGTTCATGGTCTCTATATATGCATTTACAGCCTCCACATTGTGGGCACCATCCACATATATATGGGGAGCTATCTCCTCCATCCTGCCCTCCCAGTAGAACTGCAGGAGTGCATTCCTCACGGTCTTCTCTATATCCTGTTCCGGTACATTCCGCCTCTCCATGAGCATCCTGAATGCTGTCACGGCAAGGCTGACATTCTCCACCTGGTACAGTGATGTCTTCTGTATCTGTAAATTGCAATAACTATAATACCGATTATGCAATGAAAAATCAATGGTTTTGTTCCCCAAATGATTTATTATATAATCTGATTTTTCGACCGGAATTATGTCCGCTCCACGCTCTTTGGCAGTATCTTCTATGACCCGCGCAGCCGCCTCATCCCGCCTGAAATATATCACCGGAACACCCGGCTTGATGATGCCTGCCTTCTCATAAGCTATCTTCTCTATCGTGTCACCAAGATACTCCATGTGATCCATTCCCACCGACGTGATGATCGTAAGCTCCGGCGTCAGGACATTTGTCGCATCCAGTCTTCCGCCCATTCCTGTCTCGTATACGGCAAAGTCACACTTCTGCTGTCTGAAATACACCGCCGCCATGGCAAACATGACCTCGAAGAACGAAGGGTGCTCCATGAACTGCCCCTTTACGGTCTCAAATGCCGACACAAAATCGTCATCGGATATATTTGTACCATTTATCTGTATTCTCTCGTTTATGGACACGAGATGGGGTGATATGAACAATCCCACTCTGTATCCCTGGGCTGCAAGCATCTGCGCCAGAGCGCGGCATGTGCTGCCCTTGCCGTTGGTTCCCGCCACATGTATCGCAGGAACAGCCTTCTCAGGGTTCCCCAAACGGCACAAAAGACTGGAAAGGTTCTCCTTGCCAATCTTCTGTGCAAAAAGCGGAATACCCAATATATAATCCACAGTCTCTCTGTAATCCGCCATTATGATTCTCCTATCTATCCGTCCGTGCGTGCTGCTCAGACCCAATTATCTATTGTCAACTTTCTCAGGGTAGAGGTCGTGGTTTGCCAGACGGTTCCAGGCAACCTCCTCCCACTTTGTTCCCGGTCTGCCGTAGTTGCAGTACGGGTCTATGGAGATTCCTCCCCTCGGTGTGAACTTGCCCCACACCTCGATGTACTTTGGATCCATCAGTTTTATGAGGTCCTTCATGATGATGTTCATACAGTCCTCATGGAAGTCTCCGTGATTTCTGAAGCTGAACAGATACAGTTTCAGCGACTTGCTCTCCACCATCTTCTCGCCCGGCACATATGATATGTACACCGTTGCGAAGTCAGGCTGTCCGGTGATCGGACAGAGGCTTGTGAACTCAGGACAGTTGAACTTTACAAAGTAGTCGTTGTCCGGATGCTTGTTGTCAAATGTCTGGAGCATCTCAGGTGCATAGTCCATGCTGTACTTTACGTCTTTATTTCCAAGGAGGGTCACACCCTCCATCTCTTCTTTACTTCTTCCCATTATGGTCTCCTATATTACTTTTATGATTCATGCTTATTCTGCTATATGATCACGCTGTATTACTGCTCCTGCAGTGCTTCTGTCACAGACTTGATGAGCAGCTTAACAGCCTCGTCACATTGCTCCTTCTTAACGATAAGTGGAGGTGCGATCCTTATGATGCTGTCTCTTACCGCTGTTATGAGGAGCTTGTTCTCAAACGCTCTGTGCTTTACTTCAAATGCGATAGGCTTGTTGAACTCAACGCCTATAAGAAGACCACGTCCTCTGATCTCCTTGACACAAGGAAGTGCCTTGAGTTCCTCCATGAAGTATGCTCCTACTTCCTTTGCATTCTCGTAGAGCTTGTTATCCAGTATCTCATCTATCTCTGCAAGCGCCGCTGCACAGCACACAGGGTTGGCTGCGTATGTTGAACCGTGGGCACCAGGTGTAAATGCTGCTGCTATCTTGGTGCTTGTACACATCGCGCCTATAGGCATACCGCCCCCGATGGCCTTTGCCATGGATACCATGTCAGGCTTTACGCCATATGTCATATATGCCATGATGTCTCCGGTTCTTCCCCATCCGGTCTGAACCTCGTCGAACATGAGGAGCATGTTCTTCTCATCACAGAACTCACGAAGTCCTTTAAGGAACTCAGGGTCTGCAGGGTATACACCACCCTCGCCCTGTACAGGCTCTACCATGATTCCTATGGTGTTCTCATCGCATTTGCTCTTGAAGTCCTCAAGGTTGTTATACTCTGCATATGTGAATCCCGGAAGGAGTGGTGCAAATCCCTTGTGGCAGGCCGAATCAGGCTGGCCTGTTGCCGACAGTGCACCGTATGTCCTTCCGTGGAAGCTGTTCTTCGCTGTCACGATCTTATATCTGTCCGGTCCGTAATTGTCCACGCCGTACTTTCTAGCCATCTTGATCATGGCTTCATTTGCCTCTGTTCCTGAGTTCTGGAACACGATCTTCTCCATGCCTATGGTGTCGCACACCTTCTTTGCAAGGAGGATCATTGGAAGTGTATATGCATAGTTTGATGCATGTATTACATTTGCCGCCTGGTCAGCTATGGCCTTTGCAACCTTCTTGTTGGCATTTCCCGCGCTGCTTACCGCTATTCCTGCGAAGAAGTCGAGGTATCTGTCGCCGTTCTCAGCGTACACATACATGCCATCGCCCTTCTCCTCTATGAATTCCCATCTTCTGGACTGCTCTGCCAGATATGTATCTACTATCTCTAAAAGTTCTTCTCTTGTATAACCTGATTCACTAACCTTCATCTTTCTCTCCTTTTGTATACTCTCCGGTATATCTGCAAATATCCGCCCATATTATAACAGGCATTCCGCATACATTATATACACAAAGCCCGCCACTGGCAAGCGTTCGTGAAATATAACAGATAAATGCTTTAACCACCGTTAAAAAGGACTGTACCGTGAGGTATACCTCAAAGCACAGCCCTTTTATATTTATGCATTTCTCTGTATTATCTTGCAAACTGGGAATTGTACAGATTCGTGTAGAAGCCGCCCTTTGCAAGCAGTGACTCGTGATTTCCCTGTTCGATGATGTGTCCGTCCTTCATGACGAGTATGACATCTGACTCCTTGATGGTTGACAGTCTGTGTGCAACCACGAAGCTTGTTCTGCCCTTCATCATCTTGACAAACGCCCTCTGTATCCTTATCTCAGTTCTTGTATCTATGGATGATGTTGCCTCATCCAGTATGAGCATAGGTGGAAGATCAAGCATAACCCTTGTGATACATAGGAGCTGCTTCTGTCCCTGTGACAGATTGCCTCCGTCCTCTGTTATATATGTGTTATAGCCATCAGGAAGTCTCTTGATAAAGCTGTGTGCATGTGACTGCTTTGCAGCCTCGACGATCTCCTCATCCGTTGCGTCCGGTATTCCGTATGCTATATTGTCCCTTATCGTGCCACTCTTAAGCCAGGTCTCCTGAAGTACCATTCCGTAATTGCCGCGGAGGCTCTTTCTTGTGACCTCTCTTATGTCATATCCATCCACGGATATGCTTCCGGCATCCACATCGTAGAATCTCATGAGCAGGTTGATGACTGTACTCTTACCACAGCCTGTAGGTCCCACTATTGCTATTCTCTGTCCGTTCTTCACGTTCAGATTGAGGTTCTTGATGAGCTCCACATCTTTGTTGTATGAGAAGTCAACATTCTTAAGGTCCACCTCACCGTGAACGTCTGTGAGCTCGTGTGCGCCAGCAGGCTCTGCAGCCTCTGGGTCCTCGTCTATAAGCTCAAACACTCTGGCAGCGGATGCCAGCGCGTTCTGAAGCTCTGTGACAACGCCTGATATCTCATTGAACGGCTTTGTGTACTGATTTGCATAGCTCAGGAAACTTGTGAGCTGTCCAACTGATATAAAGCCCTTTATAGCTGTTATGGCACCTATGATTCCAACGCCTGTGTACACAAGGCTGTTGACAAATCTTGTACTAGGATTTGTTATCGATGAGAAGAATGTAGCCTGAAGTCCTGCCACATTAAGTCTTCCATTGACCTCCTGGAATCTGTCGCAGGTCTCATCCTCCATGGAGAATGCTGTGACTACCTTCTGGTTCTCAACCATCTCATTTACAAGGGATGTGAGCTCCCCCTTGATCTCAGCCTGCTTCCTGAACATACTGTATGTTCTCTTTGCTATGAATGACGCAACAAAGAGTGATACCGGAGTGATACATACGACCACAATGGCTATGATCCAGTTGATCGACAGCATGAAGCACAGTGTTCCTACTATAGTCATAACTCCTGTGAATAGCTGTGTAAATCCCATCAGAAGTCCGTCTGAGAACTGGTCTACGTCAGCTATGATCCTGCTGACTATGTCTCCGTGTGTATGTGAATCCACATATGAGAGCGGCAGGCTGCCAAGCTTCTCATATGCCTTTGTTCTTACATCATTAACCACCCTGTATGTGATCATGTTGTTGAGCACGTTCATGACCCACTGTGCAACAGCCGTTATAACGACCACAATCACAAGCTTTGCAAGCATTCCCTTAAGTCCTGTAAAATCTACTTTTCCCGGTCCAACGACCCTGTCAACTGCATGTCCCATGATGATAGGTGCATACAGTGTGAGCACGACCGATATGGCTGCACATATGAGAGACAGAACCACGAGGAACCTGTATCTCTTGATATACTTCAGTATTCTGAGTATCGTCTTTTTATTTACTGATTTATTCCCTTTATCTTTACTCATGAGACAGTTCCTCCTCCGAAAGCTGTGACTGACATATCTCCCTGTATATCTCACAGTTAGAAAGCAGCTGCCGATGGGTTCCTATCCCAGCTATCTGACCATCATCCATGACGATGATCTTATCCGAATTCATGATGGTCGACGCTCTCTGTGACACAAGGAATACAGTCATGCCCTTTGTCTTCTCCCTGATCGCTTTTCTGAGAGCCGCATCAGTTGCAAAATCTAGCGCCGATGCGCTGTCATCCAGTATCAGTATCTCAGGCTTTCTGACGACCGCTCTGGCTATGGTAAGCCTCTGCTTCTGTCCACCCGACAGGTTCTTGCCCCCCTGGGTGATCTTGAAGTATATTCCATTCTCCTTGCCGTCTACAAACTCCTTGGCCTGGGCTATCTCAAGCGCCTCGTCTATCTCTGCTTCAGTCGCATCCTGCTTGCCCCACCTGATATTGTCTGCTATTGTTCCGGCAAACAATACAGCCTTCTGCGGTACCACTCCGACCTTATGCCTGAGCTCGTCCAGGGTGTAGTCCTTTACGTCAACTCCGTCTATGCACACGCTTCCCTGGCTGGCATCGTAAAATCTTGGGATCATGTTTACAAGAGAACTCTTTCCTGAACCCGTACCGCCTATGATTCCCACAGTCTCGCCCGGTGCCACGTCAAATGTTATATCTGACAGGGAATCTGCTCCGGCCCCAGCATATCTGAGATTTGCATCCCTGAAGCTTACCTTTACAGCATTTGCCGGTGATCCTGCTGCCTTGCCTGATCCATCCGTTATGGATGGCTGCTGATCCATGACCGCATTTATTCTCTTTGCGCAGGCAACAGCCTTGGTGATCGTCACGATAAGGTTTGCGAGCTTGATGAGCTCGACGAGTATCTGTGACATATAGTTGACAAGTGCGACGACCTTTCCCTGTGTGATGATTCCCGCATCTGTCTGTCCCGCTGCGATCCAGATTATAGCTGCGGTTGAGAGATTGATTATCACATAAGTAACAGGATTCATGAACGCTGATATACGTCCTGCAAGGAGCTGGAACTTCATCAGGTCATCCGTGGACTTGTCAAACTCCTCAAATTCCTTGTCCTGTCTGTTAAAGGCTCTGATAACTCTCGCGCCCTCAAGTCCCTCACGGGTGAGCAGTGTGACTCTGTCCAGTCTGTTCTGCACCTTCTTGAACAGAGGTATGCTGAGTGCCATAACACCGAACACAACAATTGAAAGTGCCGGTATGGTCACCACAAATGTCATGGCCGACTTCACGTCGATGGTGAATGACATGATCATGGCACCGAACACTATGAACGGCGAACGGAGGAACAGTCTGAGCACCATGTTGACTCCTGTCTGTACCTGGTTCGTGTCACTGGTCATTCTCGTGAGCAGTGTGGATGTTCCTATGCTGTCGATCTCTGTGTATGAAAGTGATGTAATATGCCTGAACAGATCATTTCGAAGTGCTGTTCCAAATCCTGTAGCAGCCTTTGCCGAAAAATACTGGGCGGTGATAGAACACACCAGACCGATAATTCCCAAAAGTATCATGACGAGACACATCTTCACAACGTAGCTTATGTCACGCCCTGCTATACCGACATCGATTACATTTGCCATGACGATCGGGATAAGCAATTCAAATGTTGCCTCCAACATCTTAAAAAGCGGGGCAAGTATGGACTCTTTCTTATAGCCCTTAAGATATCTAAGTATTCCCTTCATCTCTTCTCCTAACAATACTCATTCCGTATATAACAGACACAGATACCATCCATGTCGTCATTACTCAAATAGAACTTCCACACCATATATAAGGTGCGGAAGTTCTATTTCAAGCTATGCTGCAATGGCGCTGATTATCTGAGTAATTGTCTGTTACCAATGTTATCATATCCCTTGCAATTATATATCAGTCCTCATCGTCCTCTTCCGGAAGATTTGCATTGTGATATACTGCCTGAACGTCATCGTCCTCCTCAAGCATATCTATAATCCTTGTGAACTTCTTGACAACCTCAGGATCGTCTATATCAACATAGTTCTGAGGTATCATTGTGAGCTCAGCCTCAGCCATCTTTATGCCTTCCTTCTCAAGGCTCTCTCTTACCTGCGAGAAATCTTCAGGTGCTGTGATGATCTCGTAGCTGTCATCCTCGTCTGAGAAATCCTCAGCTCCTGCATCCAGTGCCATCATCATGAGGTCGTCTGCATCTATATCACAGTCTTCCTTTGCAATGATGATCTGTCCCTTGTGATCAAACATATATGATACACAGCCTGTTGTACCTACGTTACCGCCACCCTTTGTGAAGCAGTTACGCACATTGGCTGCTGTTCTGTTCTTATTGTCCGTAAGAGTGTCTACTATGATGGCGGTACCGTTAGGACCGTAGCCTTCATATGTATTCACTACATAGTTTACTGAGTTTGCATCTCCTGCCGCTCTCTCGATACCACGCTTGATAGTATCGTTAGGCATGTTGTTTGCCTTTGCCTTGGCGATTACATCACGAAGCTTACTGTTGTTCTCAGGATTTGCTCCGCCTTCCTTTACTGCTACCACGATCTCCTTACCAATGATTGTGAAGATCTTACCCTTTGCTGCATCGTTCTTTTCCTTCTTGTGCTTGATGTTCGCAAATTTTGAATGTCCTGACATCGTTAATTCTCCTCTTTCTCTTGATTACTAGTTACGTATATTAACACTATTGCGGTGTTTTTTCAACCTTTGTGATCTTTACCTCATCGATCATGTTGTTATTTACCGACAGGGAAGTGAATCTGTAGTTCTGATACACTATCTCTATCTCCTCATCCGCATATGGAAGTCTCCCCAGCTCATACAGCAGAAATCCGTTCAGCGTCTGGAAGTCCTCGTCCGGGAATTCTATCCCCAGAACGTCACTCAGCTCATCCAGTTCAGCCTTACCACTGACTATATACATATCGCCACGCTTCTTGATATCCTCGCTGGCGTCATCGTACTCGTCAAGTATGTTGCCGACTATCTCTTCCAGAATATCCTCCATGGTCACGATTCCCTCTGTCTGACCATACTCATCCACAACTATGACCATATGTATCTTTGCTGTCTGCATCCTGCGGAACAATTTTGCTATGTTGTACGTAGGATGTACAAATGTAGCCTCAACCATGATCTCAGCCAGTGATTTCGTCTTATCGCGCAGATATTCCTTCACAAAATCCTTGAAATAGATTATTCCAACTATGTTGTCAAGATCACCGTCATAAACCGGATATCTTGAATAGTTATTCTCTATCATTATCTCCATGACTTCGTCCAGATCAGAGTTCTTGTCTATAGCCATGACGTTCAATCTGGCCGTCATCACATCTCTGCTCTCCTTGTCAGTGAACTCAAATATGTTTGTAATAAACTGGGCCTCAGAGTCCTCTATAAGTCCCTGCTCATTTCCCTCGTTCACCATGGATATGATCTCTTCTTCTACCTTTTCCTCTTCTGATTTTTTGTTAAAAATCTTCATATAATAGTCTGTATCACCTCATATATTATTTTATGCCAGTTCAAGACTTATCTTCAGAGCTTCATCAACGCGCCTCAGCACATCAGCGTCAACGTGACACACCTTTTCTTTCAGGCGCTGTTTGTCTATAGTCCTGAGCTGTTCCAACAATATGACGGAATCCTTCGCTATATCACAGCTTGAAGAATCAAGCATGATATGTGTTGGAAGTTTTGGCCTCTTCATCTTGCTGGTTATCGCAGCTATTATGACCGTGGAACTGTGTCTGTTCCCAGCCTCATTCTGAACTACTATAACAGGTCGTATGCCTCCCTGCTCCGATCCAACCACCGGTCTTAGATCCGCGTAATAAATATCCCCACGTCTGATCACCAATTCTGTTCACCCCACAAATACTTTCATTGAATGTGGCTATATACTTATATAGTATGTATTCCACTCTAAAAAAAGTATTGCCCATGACAGTACCGGTTATTCGTTAATCCAGAAGATAGTTTACCTGTCCAAGCTCTCTGCCGTCCCTTATGTATGTTCTCGGAACTCGTCTTGATATGTTACATACCAGCTCGTAATTAAAGCTGTTGGCAGGCGCTGCCACCTCCTCGACAGTTACCTCTCTGTCTCCATCCTGTCCGATGAGAGTTACGTCATCTCTTACTTTTACACCATCAATGTGGCTCACGTCAACCATGAACTGATCCATGCACACCCTTCCGATGATCGGAGCATACTCTCCATGGATGATAACTCGGCCTATATTGGACTGTGCTCTTGGGTATCCATCGGCATATCCTGCCGACACCGTCGCAACCTTTATATCATGATCCGCTATATAGGACCATCCATATCCTATACCTGTTCCGGCTTTTACGTCCTTCACAAATATAACCTTGGACATAAGTCTCATAGCAGGTTTCAAAGCCGCTATATTCTTATCTACCTCATCTGATGGATAAAGTCCGTATGTGACTATTCCCGATCTGACCATATCAAAATCCGAATTGTCCATCTCCATGATACCCGCACTGTTAGATATATGCCTTACAGGTATGTGTATTCCAAGTGCCTCAAGCTGGCTGTTTATCCACCTGAACTTCTCAAGCTGACCATTTGCAGCGGTCTTGTCGAGTTCATCAGCCTTTGCGTAATGGGTAAATATCCCCTCTATCTCTATGCCCGGCATCTGACTGATCTTTTCTATGTTCTTCACGCCATCTTCATCACATGTGAATCCGATTCTTCCCATGCCTGTATCGACCTTGATATGGATCTTTGCCTTTGTATTCATGCTCACCGCCAGATCCGAGAGCTTCTGTGCATCGTCCACCTCATACATGGCAGGTCTAACATCATATCTGAGAATCAGTTCGTAATCCGAGGGATCTGTGTAGCCCAGTATCAATATGGGCTTATCTATATTTGCTCTTCTGAGCTCCAAAGCCTCATCGATGAATGCCACTGCAAAAAAATCCACCAGATCATCAAGTGCCTCTGCCACCTCGACAGCGCCGTGTCCATAGGCGTCTGCCTTTATGACCGCCAGCATCTTCTTATCACCGTCTATAAGCCTCTTCATAGCCGTGATATTATCCCTTATATTGTCAAGATTTATCACAGCCTGCACTCTGTTAAAGTTACTGTTGTCCATCATGTTCTGCTCCTTTTATAACCTCCGATATAGCGCTCACTATATCCCTGGCTATCATTGCATTTCTTCCTCTGTGCTCTGCCGCCATATCTCCTGCCAACCCATGTATATATACTCCCAGCTTCGCAGCCTCATACGCACCAAGTCCGGTGCAGACAAGCCCAGCTATTATCCCGGCAAGCACATCCCCTGCCCCCGCAGTTGACATACCGTTATTACCGGATGTGTTTATGTACACATCCCTGCCGTCACTTACGCATGTTCTGGCATCTTTCAGCGCACTTACAACATTATACTCCATCGAAAAGTCTTTGCACACCTCTAATATATTCTTTTTTATATCCGGTATGGCGACGCCTGTAAGTCTTGACATCTCTCCTATATGTGGCGTTACGATCACCGGTCCTCTGTGTCTTCCAAGAATATCGGGCTTTTCGGATATTATGTTCAAGGCATCCGCATCCGCTATCACGGTCTGCACGGCCTCGCACATAATATATTCCACCATGCTTCTTGCCGCATCGCCTTTTCCTATACCAGGACCGATCAGTATGGCATCCGACCACTCCACGGCATCCCTTGCACACTGCTCCGCTTCATCTTTGTTGCTATAGCACATAATCACTGCCTCAGGAATTCTTACTCCTGCTATCTCCTTGTTGTCGATATGTGTGTATATCTTCACAAGCCCTGTTCCCATCCTGTATGCAGCCTCCGCCGCAAATGCCATGGCACCGGACATGTCTCTGCTTCCAGCTATCACCGCAAGCTTTCCATATGTTCCCTTATTTGATGAATCACTCCGTCCCGGAAGCATGCACAGATCGTCTCTGTTGTAGGAATATGCCACCGGGTGTACTCTGTCCACTTCAGCCTGTGCAAATCCTATGTCTCTCACAACTACCTCTCCGCTTATCTCGCAGCCGGGATAAAATATCAGCCCTCTTTTATTCAGTCCAAATGTGACCGTCATACCTGCCTTGAATGCACATCCCATGATCTGCCCCGTGCTGGCATCCACACCTGACGGGGTATCTATGGCAACCTTAAAGCCGCCAAGTCCGTTCATCGTCTCTATGGTCTCTCTCCATATTCCCGCCACATCACGCTTGAGTCCGACGCCAAATATTCCGTCCACAACCACATCGTAATCACTGTCAATGATGTGATCCGTCACCTGTATGCCGATTTTTTTCGCTATTTCAAGCTGATATGAAAAGCTGTCGCTTACTCTCGATATTCCATTTATATAACAGACATGGACAATATCTCCCTGCTGGTACAGGAGTCTCGCAAGAGCCAGTCCGTCCCCGCCGTTATTGCCGCCTTCAACAACCACAAGGCACTTTAATTTTCTGTCCGCGTTTATAGACTTCAGTCTGGAATTTATCTCCTCCAGCACGGTGATCGCAGCTCTCTCCATAAGCAGGATCCCTGGCACACCCTTTTCCTCTATGGTCAGCCTGTCTATCTCCTGCATCTCTGTTCGGTCTGCAACATAAAACATATTTCTGCCTCCTTATTGAAGAAAACGGATAATTTCTCTCGAAATTACCCGTTTTATACTTACCTATAAAATCTTCCGATCTCTTCCTTATCTCTTCTTGAGGAAATCAGGAATCTTGATACTCTCTGTCTTTGGTCTTGACACATGTGCCGGCTCAACTGGTGTTGATGTTACAGGTGTCTGCTGTGCTGGTGTCACAGGTGCTGTGTATGCTGGCTTTGCTGCCGGAGCAGTCTCAGTTGTCTGACCGCCGAGGAACGATGGTCTTGTGCTTGTCTGAGTGCTGTGTGTTCCAAGGCTCTGGCCTGCATATGTAGCAGTCTTTGGCTCTGCAGCAGGTGTTGTTGTAACTGCTGGCTTAGGTGTGGTCATTGTTCCCATAGGAGATGCAGTACCTGCATATCTTGCGGTGACATCGCTCTCGCCTGATCTCTCAAGACCTGTAGCAATGATCGTGATGCTTATATCCTCACCCATGTTGTCATTGTCAACTGTACCGAAGATGATGTTGACTCCATCTCCAGCCTGCTCTGTAAGATATGTAACAGCATCATAAGCCTCAACGATACCAATGTTACCTGAGAAGTTTACGATGATATCTGTTGCACCTGAAACGGTTGTCTCAAGAAGTGGTGAATCCATAGCCTCCTTGATGGCGTCAACAGCCTTGTTCTCTCCGCTTGCTGAACCTATACCGATATGAGCGATACCCTTATCTCTCATAACTGTCTGTATATCTGCAAAGTCAAGGTTGATAAGACCCGGCTTATTGATAAGGTCTGTAACACCCTGAACACCCTGCTGAAGTACCTGATCTGCCTTCTTCAGCGCATCAGGAATACTTGTTCTCTTATCACAGATCTGAAGAAGCTTGTCGTTAGGGATAACAATAAGTGTATCCACATTCTCCTTAAGTCTCTCTATACCTTCGATCGCGTTTCTCATACGAGGCTTGCCCTCAAAACCAAATGGCTTTGTGACAACTCCGACTGTGAGGATGCCAAGGTTACGTGCCATCTCTGCAACGACAGGGGCAGCGCCTGTTCCTGTTCCACCACCCATACCACATGTTACGAATACCATGTTGGCGTCCTTGATGATGTCTACGATCTCTTCTCTATTCTCCTCTACAGCGCTGGCACCGATCTCAGGCTTTGCACCAGCACCAAGACCCTTGGTAAGTTTCTCACCTATCTGGATCTTTGTTGTAGCTCTGCTGAGTGAAAGAGCCTGCTTATCTGTATTGATAGCGATAAGTTCCACTCCCTCAACATTCTCATCGATCATTCTGTTAACAGCATTGTTACCTGCACCGCCGACACCAATTACAAGAATCCTTGCCGGTGTTCTCTCGTCATTTGATTTTATCTCAAGCACGGTTGCATCCTCCTTATATACTTATTCTTTATCCATCAATCATTGTCATCTGCTCAAAAGCTGACCGTTTTATCGCATTAGTACCTATATAATACGATTTTTTATATCATTACGCAAGAAATTTTTTATTTATTTTCTTTAAAGATAACGTTCCTCTGCGATTCACTGTAATTCGACATATCAAGAGTTCCCTTTTTACCCTTCACGCTCTCAAGTATGCTCTCAAGATTCATGAATTTCGTCTCCAGGTTTTCACCGTCGCCGATCCTGATCTTTATTCCATCCTTGTGAAGTATGAGATTCTGATCTGTGTCATAAGTAATCTTGTCTATCTGTATTCCGCTCTTGTAAATGAGCTGTGTCATAGTCAGTATCTCCTGGAAGAACCCCGAATCACCGACATCAAGCTTCTTTCCCTGCTCCACGCTGTCACTTGTAAGTCCCTCTATACAAGGAACATCATCAAGCTTTGCATCGGATATCTCGAGCACGATACCATCGCCATCAAAATATGCATACTGATCGTTGTACTTTATGCAGCCCGCCATGGCCTTCTCGTACACCGTGATCTCTACTGAATTCCTGTTCACATATGTGACGTCTATCTTATCTATAAAGGTTACATCCTGGGCAGGATTCAGTCTGCTCTCAAGTATAAACAGCAGCGTATTGCCATAATCCTTACCGCCGGTCACGATATCGACCATCTGTTGGTCAGTGTAGTGATCAGTTCCGGTCACTTTTATGGACTTCAATTTGTAACATGTACGTATGTATACAAACGCTATAGCACACAGCACCACCAGAATGAGAAGTATCTTGAGAACTATCTTGAATATCCTTGCCGCCTTCTCACGTCTCGCCTTTCTTCTGGCAAGTTTCTCCGCCTGCAGCTTCTTCTTTCTCTCTATCTCCTCCGGGGTAAGCTTTCTGCCCTCTTTTTTGCGTTTTTTCTTGTTCTTCTTTCTTGCAGCAACCGCCTGATCTTGCTTACGCCTGCGTCTCTCCTCGGATCTGCGGTTTTCTGCATTCTCTCTGCGCATCCGGTCATCCGGTCTGCGACGCTCTCCATCCTGTCTCCTGCGCACCTGCTCATCAGATCTGCGACGCTCTCCATCCTGTCTCCTGCGCACCTGCTCATCAGATCTGCGGCGCTCTCCATCTGGTCTCCTGCGCACCTGTTCGTCAGATCTGCGGCGCTCTCCGTCTGGTCTTCTGCGCACCCGCTCGTCAGATCTGCGACGCTCTGCGTCTGGTCTTCTGCGCGCCTGTTCGCCTGTTCTGCGGTGCTCCCCATCAGGCCTTCTTCGTGTCTGCTCATCCGTCCTGCGGCGCATATCTCCGTCTGCTCTCCGCTGTCCATTGCGGCTGTCTGTCTGCTGTCTTCTCTTATCAACCGGAACCTTGACCCTTCCGTCGAGGCGTTTTCCGGTCATGACATCCACATAGCCGCTTTCACGTCTGGTCTGCGCAACATCAACATTTCTGCTCATTCTATTTTTATTAACATTTCGTCTATTGTTGTTTTCCATTCAAATCTTCCTTTAAAGGATCTGTCATATGTCTGTTTCGTCATACGAAATTCCTCTGGATACGGACATCACTATCCCCATCTCCATCAGAATGAAAATTATCGAACTTCCGCCATAACTGACAAATGGCATCGGCACACCTGTCGGCGGAATGGTATTCGTGACAACACTCACATTTATCAGCAGTTGGACCGCCACATGTGCCATCACTCCCGCTGTGAGCATGCTTCCAAATCTGTCTCTGGCATTCATGGCCGTCACAGCCATCCGCCTAAGTAATATAAGAAAAATGATAAGTATAAATGCCGCTCCGACAATTCCGAGCTCCTCACACACGACTGAGAATATCATATCATTATGTGACTCCGGAATAAACCCCATCTTTTGGACACTTCTCCCAAAGCCCACTCCAAACAGTCCACCGGAACCAACGGCATATAACGACTGAACCGTCTGATAGCCATCTGCGTAATTTTCAGGATCAAGCCATATCTTGACTCTGTTCGCCCTGTAGCCTGCGAACATTATGAAAAGCACACTCCCGACAACACCAAATATACCGATCAGAACAAAATGTCTGACCCTGGGGCTTCCCACAAACAATATTACAAAAAGGATTGCAAAACAGATTATAGCCGTGCTGAGATTCTCCACACCGATCAGGGCTATGGTGATCACGGGCAGGATCATTACCTTTATAAGGCAGCCCGGTCTGCACAGATTTTTGCTCTCCACGGCAGCCCTCGCCGAGGTGTAGATTATGATCGCCGTCTTGGCATATTCTGATGGCTGAAATCCTATAGGTCCAATATATATCCATCTTGCTGACCCATGGCTGACCGTTCCTATTATCAGCACCACCACCTGAAGAACAAGTGATGACAGCAAAATGACCGCAGACAGCCTGAGCAGCCGCCTGTAGTCATATCTTGACACTATGTACATGGCGAAGATCGCCAGCAACATATAAAGTGCCTGTCTTTTAAAAAAGTACATCTGATCTCCGTACAGGTCGTACGCCCTGTAACTGCTCGTACTGTATATCATGGCAAGCCCAAATGTCAGAATCATCCCCAGCGCCAGGAGCATGGTCACATCCACATATCCTCCCGGACACCGTTTTCGTGCATCTCTCACTCTATCTTCTGAAACCTCAGGACCTCCATGCAATCAGATCACTCCTTATAGCTTCTTACATACTCCTTGAACATATCGCCTCTCTGCTCGTAGTTGTCAAACTGTCCCCAGCTTGCACATGCAGGTGAGAGAAGCACCGCATCTCCGTCAACCGCATTCTCATGGCAATATGCTACCGCATCCTGAAGATTCTCCTCAAATATAATTGAGTTAAATCCATGTCTCTTGGCACAGTCAGCTATCTTCTGCGCAGTCTGGCCTATGAGAACGAGCCACTTTACCTTGCCGTCAAACGCCTCTATCCACTCGTCGTACTCAGAACCCTTGTCGTAGCCTCCACCTATGAGGAATGTAGGAGCCACCATGGCCTGTATTCCCTTTATGGCTGCATCAGGGTTTGTTCCCTTTGAATCATTGTAGTATGCGACACCATCGACGGTGTCAACATATTCTATTCTATGAGCAACAGCCTTGAATGATGTTGCAACATCTCTAATAACATCAACAGGGACTCCCATATAATATGATATTCCAACTGCTGCCAGAACATTCTCAACATTGTGAGCTCCCATGAGCTTAAGATCCTTAATGGCAAGTACATTGATCTTCTTATCGCCATCCTCGAGGATGATATCCCCATCCTCTACATATACTCCACCGGCCGGCTTCTCCAGTCTGCTGAAATATACTACATGGCAATGATCCTTTGCCTTCTCTCCCATGGCGCGTGTATGCTCATCATCATAGTTTAGGACTGTCACATCATCCATGGTCTGATTCTTTGTTATTGAAAACTTTACATTTCCATAATTCTCAAATGTATAATGCCTGTTCAGATGATCCGGAGTCAGGTTGAGTATTGCACTGACATTCGGATGAAAATCTATAACCGTCTCAAGCTGGAAACTGCTTATCTCTGCAACTGTATCTGAATCATCGTCTGTTGTGTCGCACAGCTCTGTGTAAGGTATTCCAATATTTCCCACAACGATGGTCTTGGCATTGTGTGCCTTGACTATCTCTCCCACAAGGGCTGTAGTTGTAGTCTTGCCGTTTGTTCCTGTTATGGCTGCTATCTTACCCTTACCATAATGGTATGCCAGCTCTATCTCACTCCAGATAGGTATTCCCGCATTTCTCACCACATCTGTAAATGGCGCATCAACAGGGATTCCCGGACTGATGACCATGAGCTGTGATGATGAGAGGGCATCCTCTCCAAGCTCGCCGAGTTCTATCTGAACGAGTTCTGAATCGCCTGTCTTCTCCTTTATCGCCTCTATATCTCTGTCCTTGTTCTCATCGAACAGATAAACCTTTACTCCATGATTTACCAGAAGCTTGGTTGCACTGATTCCACTCTTTCCTGTTCCTGCTACTATCGCTGTATTGATCTCCATATCATTTCACCATGGTGCACCACTGCACCATTTTCTCCTTTCTACATTACAGAGCCAGTAAACCTACCACACAGAGGACTGCAGTCACTATAGAAAATATAGCAACGACCTTTGACTCAGGCCATCCCCCGAGCTCAAAATGATGATGTATAGGTGCCATTCTGAACACTCTCTTGCCTGTAAGCTTGAATGAAACAACCTGTATTATAACTGATAATACTTCAAGGAAGTATATGAAAGCTATTATAACTATGAATATAGGCATCTTGAGCATATACGCTGTTGATGCAACAAATCCACCGAGTGCCAGAGAACCTGTATCTCCCATGAATACCTTTGCAGGGTACACATTGTACACAAGGAAGCCAAGAAGACATCCAACCGCTGCGCAGGCAACCGGAGCAACACCTGAGTCTGTTCCCACTGCTACAACCGCAAAGAATGTGGCTATGAGAACCGTGACTGATGACGCAAGTCCGTCAAGTCCATCTGTGAAGTTCGCACCATTAACTGTTCCAAGCACGATGAAGAACAACAGTATCACATAGAGTGTGCTGTTGAGCTGAACCGTCTTGCCAAGGAATGGTATTATAAGCTCATTGTTGATATCTGAATACTTCTCTACATAATATGCAAATACTCCCGTAACGACAATCTGTCCGAGCATCTTCTGCCATGCGTGAAGTCCCATTGATCTCTTCATAACAACTTTGATGTAATCATCGATAAATCCGATAAGTCCAAATCCAAGTGTCACAAAAAGCACCGGAAGGACATCCGGATATTTCTTCATATAGATAAGCGTCGTGATCGTAAGTGACAGAAGGATTATAAGTCCACCCATGGTTGGTGTTCCGGCCTTCTTCAAATGTGCCTGTGGGCCGTCATCCCTGACAAACTGACCGAACTTGAGCTTCTTCAGGAACGGTATAACTATAGGGCACAGCACCACGCTGATACAGAATGCTATCACTACCGGTAAAACAATCTTTAAATCTAAATTCATTTTGTACTCCTTACCTGCCCGCGCACCGCGGACTATGTATTTCTTAAACTGTTTTCAGACTGAGATAAATTTAATACTCATTTGTGGCTTTGTCAATTCCCAAATAGGGAAGAATATTCAAAAAAATATCTCTCACAACAGGGGCCGCTATGGTTCCTCCATAATATGTGCCCTCGGGCTCATCTATTAGCACGACCGTCAGGACTTGAGGATCATCCGCCGGCGCAAATCCTATAAAAGAAGATATGTATCTGCCTGTTCCTCTGGGAAGTTTCTCACTCGTGGCGGTCTTTCCGCCTATCCTGCAGCCCTCTATGGCACACTTTGATCCGCCGCCCTCGGCAACGACTGCCTCAAGCATCTCCCGCATCTTCTGTGATGTCTCCTCATCTATAACCTGTCTCTGCTCGTCAAATTCAATGGCTGTAATAGTTTCTTTACTGCTGTCTATTATCCTTTTTCCCAAATGTGGAGTTACCGTATGCCCTCCATTCACAACCGTGCACACTGCAGATATGAACTGTATCGGAGTCACCTGGAATGACTGTCCAAACGACATGGTGGCAAGCTCTACCGGCCCTACATTTTCCTTCTTATGCATGATGGAGTTTGCCTCTCCGGGAAGGTCTATTCCGCTCTGACTGAACAATCCCAGCTTGTGATAATACTCGTACATGCCATCCACTCCTGTTCTCTCTCCTATCTCCATAAACGCCGGATTGCAGGAATTCATGAGCGCCTCCTTAAGGCTCTGGCTTCCATGGCCCGTGGTCTTGCTACACCTTATCCTTCTGTCCTCAACTATCTTATATCCCGGGCAGAAAAAGTTTGAGCTGCTGTCGACCGCTCCCTTCTCGAGTGCTGCCGTCAGTGTTATTATCTTGGCGGTTGATCCCGGCTCATATGTGTCGCTTATCAGATAATTTCTCCACATATTGTTCAGCTCATCCATATTGCCGGCTGTAGGCAGCAACATGGATGTCCCGGATGCGCTGTTATTCCTTTCTGCATCTTCCCCTGTGTCTGTCTCTTCATCGTTCTCTGGCTTAACCAGTTTGAACGGTTCGTTCAGGTTGTATTCCGGCACATCCACCATGGCATATATCTCGCCATTTTGGGGATTGATCGTTATTGCACACACCCTGTTTGCTTTTTTCTCGATCAGGACTTTCTCTGCAGCCTGTGTCACATATCTCTGTATATTGAGATCCAGTGTTGTCACGAGATCATTTCCGGGAATGGGCTCTGTCCTGGTTTCTGAATATTCCGCAAGCTCTATTCCCCTTGCATCCGTGACCGCATTTATGCTTCCATTTGTCCCTGTGAGCACACTGTCATATGTCACCTCAAGGCCCAGTATTCCCTGATTATCAGCACCGGTGAAGCCTATAACCTTCGATGCAAGGGTATCATATGGATAGCTGCGCTTGTAATCCTCGTCCACCTTGATCCCCGGAACAGCAGCCGCCTTGATCTTTTTTCCGGTCTCCTTGTCTACATTTGACGCTATGAGCTCCCTTGAGGATACCTTCTCCACCTTCTTCCTGATGTCTGCCGGATCCTTATCCAGATATCTTGTAAGAAGCTCTGTGACCTCCGCCTCATCCTCTATCTGGCTGTGTATCACGGATATTGAACACACCGCCTTGTTGTCCGCTATGATATTGCCATTTCTGTCGTATATCCTTCCCCTGGGAGCTTTTATGCTTCTCTCCCTCTCATGCAGGGAATCTGCTTTCTCACTATAATATTCTCCCCTGTAGAGCATTATGTATGCAAGACGGCCAACTATAACTCCCAGCGCTAGGGCCGCCATAACGAACACAAACTTTATCCTCCGCCTGTTATAACTGTATACCTTCAACTCTTGGTCCCGGACTTTTTTATTATCATATTAGCCGGATGCCTCATGTATTCGCCTATTCGTGTACAAATCTATCTCTGCATTAAAAAAGCACCGGAGGTGTATCTGCACCTTCGATGCTTTGGTTTACTATGTAAATTATCATTCGCCGGAATAGTCCTCGTCACCGCTCCACGTATCCGTGCCGTCGCCTGTTCCGCTGTCATCCTCCCATGTATCGTCCGCCGTATAACTGTCGTCTGCCGTATCGTCATACGACGTGTCATCCGCCGATGTGTCGTCGGTCGATGTATCTTCCGCTGATGTATCTTCCGCTGATGTGTCCTCAGCAGCCGCATCCTCTGTTGCCGCCTCTGTATCTGCAGTCTCTGTATCCGTGTCAAATGCTGATGAGAGCGGCTCCTCCGTTCCGTCATAAGCCACATCATCTCCGTTTGTTGAGTATACATTCAGGTATGGAAGGAGATCCTGCATAACCTGATTGAACAGCTTTGCTCCTGCTCCTGATCCTGACTGATCCTCAACATGAGGCTCATCAACTACAACGTAAAGCATTATCTGAGGATTCTCAACAGGGGTAAATCCTATGAATGACAGTACGTATTTTCCATTTCCTCGAGGAAGCTTCTCGGCTGTACCTGTCTTACCACCGATGGTGTAGCCCTCTATTCCAGCCGCATATCCTGTACCTTCCTCAACAACCGCCTGGAGGTATGTCTTCATGTAATCCGACACTTCCTTGGATATGGTCTTTCTGACAAGCACCGGATCCATATTCTCAACCACATTTCCGTCTGAATCCAGAAGTCTCTTGACAACATGTGGCACATAATAATTTCCGCCGTTTATTACAGAACAGAATCCCGCTGCCATCTGAATCATAGATGTTGTAACACCCTGTCCAAATGAAGATGTCGCAAGCTCTGTAGGATTAAGATTCTCCACATCGTACTTAATACCTGTCGTCTCACCTTCGAGATCTATTCCTGTCTTGGAACCAATGTTAAATATCATCTGATATTTGTCAAATGTCTCTGGTCCCTCCTTGTCCGCTATCTGCATCAACGCATCATTACATGAAACAGCCAGAGCTCTCTTGACGTCAACCATTCCGTGTCCTGCTCTGTAACTACAGTAAATAGGGCTCTCTCCCTCGACTACGACCTGTGAACCATCACAGAGAAATTCATCTCCGTCTGAGATCACTCCATCCTCCATGGCTCCCGCTATGGTAAATGCCTTGTATGTTGAACCCGGCTCAAACACATCACTTATACAGTAATTCTGCCATACATAGTTGAGTGCCTCATATAACTGGTCTGATGTAAATCCATCTATCGTGCTCTGGAACTCTTCATCCGACATCTTTGAGAAATCGTATTCCACTTCCTCAGTCTTTACATTCTTCTGTTCGGTGGTCGCTTCTGTGGATGATTCTGTGGTAGTGCCATCCTCGCTGCTCTCCGTTGTTGCTGTTGTATTTTTCTTTGCACTCTCAACGCTTATCAGGCTGTCCGCATTCTCATCTGCACCCTCGATCTCAACCTCCTGGGTGACGGTGACTGTCATGTTCCTGAGCGCCTGTGTGTTCATCGGGTCATTTGGATCGTAGGTACGTGAGCTTGCCATTCCAAGTATCTCGCCATTGTTTGGATCCATTGCTATGATACCTATCTGCTTAGCACCTGTATTCTGCATATACTCAGTGATGTTGTCCTCTATGATCTTCTGTATATTCATATCTATGGTGGATACTACTGTCTCACCATTCTGGGCTGCCACAGTCTCCGAGTCAACGCCGCCTGAGCCCGACATATATCTGTAAGTCTTGCCATCCACACCGTTTAAGTAGTCATTATAATAGCCCTCAATACCACCCTGTCCAACATTTCCGCTGGCGGTGTATCCGAGCAGGTGACACGCCAGAGATCCATTTGGGTAATTTCTCTTATACACCGTCTCGAATCTCACTCCTATGACATCTGCGCCCTCATCGGTCTTACAGTAATCCTCAAATGCCTTAACCTTTGTATATGGAAGATCCTTGAGGACTACCTCATAATAAGAATCCTCATTTGCAATGTGCTTGTCAAAATCGTCTCCTGACACATCGAAATACTCCAGCACCGCAGCTCTTGTTGCCGCCTTTCCCTTCTCCGTGATCAGAATATTCACAGGCTCAAGTATCAGGCTGTAGGTCTTCTCACTGTTTGCAAGGACATTTCCATTTCTGTCCAGTATCTCGCCTCTCTCATACGGAATATCCGTGGAATTGTAGTCCATCTGCAGAACCACCGCCTCCGAATACTCCTTTCCATTTGCCACGTTGATGTACACAACTCTTATGGTAAGTGCCACCAGAACTCCCACCACCAGCAAATATGCGATCTTGGTCTTTCTTCTCATCCCTTTTAAAAATAGCTTTGATCTCTTTGACATTTTATCTTTCCACCTTAAAAATTAAATATCCCTAAGACTACTTGGCCTTAGGGACATCCTTGTACTGTACTACGTAATCATCATTATTCTGTGAATAGTATAATGTTTGTCCCGGCTGTGAGTATACCATGCCGAGCTTAGTAGTTGCAATATTATATATCTCATCCAGATCTGTCATGGAATCAAGTCCTGCGCTGTAGCTTGCATTCTCGTCAAGCTGTGTTGCCACCTGGCTCTTCAGCGTTGCCACTGACTCCTTCTGTGACTTGACATCTGATGTAAGTTTCAGAAGATAACAGCACAGCGCCACCGCAACGATTATCGCAGCAACCATGCCCGCCGTATATCTTATTTGTGCATTTGTAACTGCCTTTCTCTGTGCCTTTCTGGCTGCAAGCTCTCGTCTCTCTCTGTCAGTCAGATGAGATGATCCCTGTTTCTTTCTTCGCGCCGGCTGTGGAGCCCTCTCAGGTCTCACTGAAGGCTGTGGTCTTCTCGCCGGAGCGGCTGAGCCTCTGACTACAGCTTCGCGGGATCTGTTACGTCCAGCCCGGTCATCATAATTCAGTTGTCTTGCAGAACTACCCTCTGTGTAGTATCTTCTATCTGCCATCTATATCGCCTCTTTCATTTATATCTGTCAAATTGCCTCAAACACTCTGAGCTTTGAGCTCTTTGATCTGGAATTCTCCTCAAGCTCCCTTTCTCCCGGTATGATCGGTTTTCTCGTTATCACCTTGCCGAGAGGCTTTCTTCCGCATGTGCACACCGGAAAGTTCGGTGGACAAATGCATGGATTTTCATTTTTCCTGAATGCTAGCTTCACTATCCGGTCCTCAAGGGAATGAAATGTGATGATACACAATCTTCCTCCCGGATTCAGACTTGCTATCATGCCGTCTATTGAATCCCTGAGCACATCAAGCTCCCTGTTAAGCTCTATCCTGATCGCCTGAAATGTCTGCTTGGACGGATGTCCCTGTCCATTCCTTGCCTTTGCCGGTATGGAGCCACGGATTATATCGTTGAGCTCTTCGGTCGTCTCTATCACCTTGTTCTCACGGTACTTGCATATATGATATGCAATACTCTTTGCATATCTCTCCTCTCCGTAATCCTTAAGTATACGGAACAGCTCAGCCTCGGAATAATCATTGACTATATCCTTTGCAGTCTTTGTCTGCCTGTTGTCCATCCTCATATCCAGTGGAGCATCAACCCGATATGTGAATCCTCTATCCGCATTATCGAGTTGATATGAAG
>OGPL01000963.1_pt1 | contig 28640 bp, 19 predicted proteins | sample 1552901 | NCBI WGS metagenome assembly OGPL01 (sample SAMEA2580244, study PRJEB22360) | human gut metagenome | biome: human gut; feature: human-associated habitat; material: faeces | place: Denmark | collected 2008/2010 | reverse complement strand
GCGGGCTGAACAACCGGCAGAAGATCTCCGATGGGGAGCCGCTGGGCGGCAAGAGCCGTGCCGAGGATGATTTCTCCACCGAGGACGATGACGATTATCTTTCCTGAGACAACACAGGGCGGCAGTCACCGCTGCCGCCCACCCATTCAAAGAAAATGCGAGGTAAATGGATATGACAGAGCTTTATGAGTTCGCAAAACAATTCGATGTGATCGTGATATTCATTCTTCTGTACGGATTTGCCGTCGGCAGCATCGTGTACTGGATCACCGACTTCCTGCACTGGTGCTGGACAAAGTTTAAGAAACACAGGGAGAAAAAACGCCAGGCGGCAAAACAGCCGGAGGAATAAGCAATGCGCACCGGGCGGCAGGAACAGCACTCCTGCCGCCTGTTTTTATGGAGGTAACAGCACTATGGCAATCCACACCTTATCCCTCGACGTGGAGACATTTTCCGATGTCGATCTGAAAAAATGCGGCGTGTATAAATACGCCGAGTCCTCTGATTTTGAAATCCTGCTCTTTGGCGTGTCCGTGGACGGCGGCGAGGTCACCGTATACGACCTGGCATCCGGTGACACCGTGCCGGAGGAGATCATCCGGGCGCTTGCAGATGATTCCGTTATCAAGTGGGCGTACAATGCGTCCTTCGAGCGGGTCTGCCTTTCCGTCTGGCTGAGACGGAACTATCCGCAGTATTTTTCTTCCTACAGCATAGAGGATGATACCGTCCGAAATTACCTTGACCCGTCCTCCTGGCGCTGCTCCCTGGTATGGGGCGCGTACATGGGGCTGCCCCTCTCTCTGGAGGGGATCGGCAAAGTCCTCAAGCTGGAAAATCAGAAGATGGCTGAGGGCAAGGCGCTCATCCGCTATTTCTGCGTCCCCTGCAAGCCAACCAAAGCCAACGGCGGCAGGATGCGCAACCTCCCAGAGCATGACCCGGTAAAATGGTCAACCTTCATCGCGTATAACAAGCGGGATGTGGAAACCGAAATGGCGATCCAGCAGAAGCTGTCGAAGTTCCCTGTGCCGGATTTCCTGTGGGAGGAATACCATCTCGACCAGGAGATCAACGACCGGGGCATCCAGCTTGACATGGTGCTGGTGGAACAGGCCATCGCCATTGATAATCGTTCCAGAGAAGAACTCTCCGCAAAGATGCGTCAGCTTACCGCCCTGGAAAACCCGAACTCCGTCCAGCAGATGAAGGAGTGGCTCACAAAACACGGCCTTGAGGTGGGCTCCCTGGACAAGAAAACCGTGAAGGAGCTACTGAAAACCGCGCCGCCGGAGCTTGCCGAGGTGCTGGAACTGCGCCGGCAGCTTGCCAAATCCTCTGTGAAGAAGTATCAGGCGATGCAGAACGCCGTATGCACGGACGGCAGGGCGAGAGGGATGTTCCAGTTTTACGGCGCAAACCGCAGCGGCCGCTGGGCGGGCAGACTGATTCAGTTACAGAACCTACCGCAGAACCACATGGCACATCTGGAGGACGCGAGAAGCCTTGTCCGCTCCGGCGATTACGCCCTGCTCTCAGCACTGTATGACTCCGTACCGGAAGTCCTGTCGGAACTCATCCGCACGGCGTTTGTGCCGAGGGACGGGTACAAATTCATCGTTTCCGACTTTTCCGCCATCGAAGCCAGGGTGCTTTCATTTTTGGCCGGCGAGTCCTGGCGGCTGAAGGTTTTTGCGGAGAACGGCGACATCTACTGCGCCAGCGCCTCCGCAATGTTCCATGTGCCGGTGGAAAAGCACGGGCAGAACGCCTATCTGAGGCAGAAAGGCAAGCAGGCGGAACTTGCCTGTATTGCAGAAGGGCAGCTTGTCCTTACAGATAAAGGACTGATTCCGATTGAGGCTGTAACTACCGACCATAGGCTGTGGGATGGGCAAAATTGGGTAACCCATGAAGGTGTCATATATAAAGGAGAACGTGAGGTAATAGATTATGAAGGACTTAGAGCGACCCCAGACCACCTCGTATGGGTCGAGGGGAAACCGGAGCCGGTACAGTTTGGACTCGCCGCCGCCTGCGGCGCACATCTCGTACAAACCGGAGATGGTAGGAAAGCGATACGGCTGGGTGAAGATTATCAGCGTCGAGAAACGTTGGAACAAATCGATGAACCATTGCTATGTACTGACGCAATGCACAGGATGCGGCTCAGTCCAGTGGCAGTGTCTTACCAACCTCAGAACCGGAAAATCCAAGGGCTGCCAGAGATGCTCACAGCCACGTATGATTCCCTCTTGGCTGGACAGGCGGCTGACAGCGGCAAAACAGCGATGCGAGAATCCAAACGATCCGGGATACCGAAATTACGGTGGCCGGGGAATAAAATTTATGTTTCCGAGCGTAAAAGAAGCAGGGCTTTACCTGTTGAATACCTACGGACTTCCGAAAAGGGAACTCGAAATCGACCGTATCGACAACAACAAAGATTATGCGCCGGGCAATCTCCGCTTTGTAACCCATACGGAAAACAACAGCAACAAGAGATGCACCGTACTCAGTCATTTTTCGCAGATGTACTGGCCTTATGCCAAGCCGGTTGTAATCCGCAAGCTCTCCCAGGGGCTGACCAGGGACGAGATCATTCGGGACGCGGAAAAGGCTGTATTCGAAAGGCGGAAAAACTGGAAAGGCATCAGCGCAAGGCTCGACTTTATGACATACGAAATGCCGGAGAGCATCATCGTTTTACCGTATCGGGAAAACTTGTCCACAACTGCGGGTACGGAGGTTCCGTTGGCGCATTGAAGGCCATGGGAGCCTTAGAAGCCGGAATGACTGAGGAAGAACTCCAGCCCCTTGTGGATGCATGGCGCACCTCCAATCCGAACATTGTGCAGTTCTGGTGGGATGTGGACAATGCGGTGAAAACCACCGTCCGCCAGAGGCTGGACACGGAGACGCATGGTATCCGGTTCCGTTACCGCAGCGGGATGCTGTTCATCGTCCTGCCTTCCGGCCGGCAGCTCTGCTATGTGAAGCCCAAAATAGGCGTCAACAAATTCGGCGGAGACTCTGTCACTTATGAGGGAGTCGGCAGCACAAAGAAATGGGAGCGTCTCGAATCCTACGGCCCGAAATTCGTGGAAAACATCGTTCAAGCGGTTTCCAGGGACATCCTCATGTACGCCATCCGGACGCTTTCCCACTGTTTTATTGTCGGTCATGTCCATGATGAACTGATTATCGAGTGCAGCATGGGTGTCTCTTTAGACGCCGTCTGTGAACAGATGGGAAGAACGCCGCCGTGGATCAAGGGGCTGAATCTCCGGGCAGACGGCTATGAAACCATGTTTTACAAGAAGGACTGAAAAAGGCGGTGCCTATCGTGATGATAAGCACCGCCTGCTTTTTAACGGTTAAAGATGTCTTTTACCAGCGGCTGCACCAGGCTGCGGATTTTCTTAATGTCGTCCGACACCGTCCGCTGCTTGATGCCAAGCTCGTCCGCCATTTCCTGCTGGGTGGCTCCATCGTAGAGCAGGCGGAAGATTCTGCCGTACTTCGGCTTTATCTCGCTGAGCATAGCGATAAGATCTTCCAGGATTGTTTCGTAAATTACATCATCCTCAAATGCCCTTTCGGCAATCGGCTCCGCGCCCTCATCCATCAGAACGGAGAGCGAGGCTGGCTTATTCCGCTCGCGGCTGGCCTGTGAGAAGTGCTTGCACTCCTCGCAACGGTTACTCTCCGGGCAGCGGATGAGCCGGTCGTTCTTTCCCTTGACCATACAGCGACCGTCCCGGTCCTCCCGTTTGATTTCCGCCCAGATCGGCGCCATGTAGGCTTTGTGTTCTTCTTCGGAAGCATCCACCATGACCACCCGGCATTTGCGGTTGCCGATGCGCCGCCAGGTGACGTCCTCCTGTCTGATGCCAAAATCGCGGATAACCTCATCGGTTACCATCATTGAGATCTGATACTGCTTGTCCTGCTTTTTACTCTGATTTTCTGCCATTTTCCGGGCCCTCCTTCGACCCTGTCTGGTCGAAATGAGGACTCGTAAGAGCAACCGGAAAAATGTGCACAGTTGACCAACCGAAACGAAATCCTCATTTCAGTGCTGGCCAACTATTCCAGTCGTTGGCGTTATGTTCAGTTATCTGCCGCTCTGCTCTGGAATCATCCGTGATCGGCGGATGAGCTTTGCAGCAGAGTAAACCGATTTTTTAGATTCACAAATTCTCGTATACGTTCGCAACTCAAAATTTTGCGAAGGTGTAGAAATTTCATCGGAAGTGTGATAGAATACAGATGTGTATTTCACTCGCGTCAGGAAATTTCTATCCGTCCGGTTTACTGATTCCAGTTTATCAAAACGGCTTATTTGAAAATCGGACTGTACGGACAGCTACGGACGCTCTCGGACAGAGGATAAATCTTAGAGCAAGGAGGTAAATGAGGCATGACATTTTCTGAGTATGCTTTGGGTCTTTCCCCATTTATTTCATATGGAAAATCTGAGCATGACTATTTCACAGAGCTTATCGGAAATTTCATAAAAGATGCCGCAATGGACTCCTGCCAGATATTGAAAAGGAAAGATGACACAAAATATCGATACATAAGAGGAACCCGTACCATACCACAAAGGGATGCAAAATATCTTTACACCCATCGGGATTCGGATAAGTTCTCAAAATGGATTTGGGAGCGGATGGACGAGTCCGACTCTTATGACAGCGTGGTAGACTGGCTAAGCAATTGCGGAATTGCAGATGCCGATCCAGCAATCGCGTGCGCCAGCTTATTGGAGCGTATTTTTCTGGATATTATCAATGCTTCTTCTGTATCTCAGACCGTTCCAAAACCGGATATTGATTTAAAACTGATTAATGAAATCGAACAAAAAATAAAATCGCTGCCGCGTCCGACTAATGTGCCGGTTCCCGCAACAGCGACTGATGATGAGCAAAAATATATAAATGAACTGTATTTGGCATATGCCGATGCCGAAGGTCTGAGCGCTTTCTCAGAGGATGACCTTTCCTGTTTCCCAGATTATGCAGAGGATTTGGATGAACGCCGTATTGACTTCTACGCCGCTGAAACAATACGGCGCGGTGTATTAGAACTTGGAAGTGGCAAATTGTCCGACCAGTTTAATGTGTTAAAAGGCGAAACATTCGATGGAGTGAAGGATACTGCCAAACGCACTCATCCGAATGGCTTCGATCATATGCTTGCTGTAATGGAGCAGGCTGTCAATGCCCCGGTAAACAACTATCTGCTCAGCTCTTCTCCATACTGGATCAGCGGAAAAATTAAAAAAGGCGTATGCCATCATCTCGTAAATGACGGCAAATTGGTATGGGTAAAGAGGAGGCAAAAGAAATGAACACTTCTGCGCTTGGCTCCACCTTTGAAATTTCTCTCCGTATTCTTTTGCTGTTAAATGAGGTACGCGGAGCAGCTTTGGACGAACAACAGATCGGAGCAGTTGATTTTATTTCTGTCTATGCGGCTGATTTTGGCCTGTTAGACGAAAACCTTCATGGCTACAGCAACTACAGATTCAGCGAATACCCCGCAAGGAAACATCTCGTTTCTTCTGCCCTAAAAGGACTTTTACTGGATGGGAACATTCGGTTTCAGCCTGTTCCAACAGGATACAAATATTTCATAACAGATGACGGAAAGAGCATCTGTAAAAAGCTGACCAGCAACTATGCCAATGAATATAGAATTGCGGTTCAAACTGTGATAAAAAGTTTTGATAACGCAAACACCGAGTTGATGCTCCGGAAAATTAGTCGGCTTACCATACAATCATTAGAAGGAGGTCAGGCATGAATAGATTCTACATCGAAAAGCTTGTCGTGTCTGGCGGAGGGCATAAAGCGTCCGTTATTGATTTCCGGCTGGGATTGAACTTTGTTTTAGGACCATCTAACACCGGAAAAAGTCTTGTGATGGACTGCATAGATTATGTATTTGGATTTACACCAAAGAAAAATCGTCCCTCCAAGATCGTCGATAACAGCTATGGCTATAACTGTATTTCTCTTCATTTGGCTACTGGTCGGGGAACCGTGATTTTAGAGCGTAAAATCGGTGGCTCTAAAATCAGCGTCAGCGGTACAGATCCTACCGTTGATCACGGTTCTTATAGTGTAAACCACAATGCGAAAAAGAACATCAATGCCGTATATCTTCATTTGCTGGGCATTGATGAACCCCACTCTGTGCGTTCAGCGGAAACAGGCTCGAAAACCCAGGAACTGACATGGAGAAGTATGCTTCACCTGTTTTTTATCCGCCAGGCTGACGTAGCAAGGGAAAGTTCTTCACTGTTAGCTCCCGGCAGCTTTGGACCCACAGCCTCCGCCGCCGTTTTACTTTATTTATTGACCGGCCAGGATGCAGATGATTTGGAGGCGGAGGAAGACCCCAAAATCAGTGCGGCAAAGAAAAAAGCCCTGATAGGCTACATTCAAGAGAAAGTGAATGAACTGTCTGTCAGACGCGAAAAACTGGAGCAGGCACTTTCTTCTGAAGAAATCACGAGTCCTCACGCAAGCGTTGAGCGGGTACAAAAGGAGATTTCTGAACTGCAAGCGCAGTTGGATGCCGCCTCGAAAGAGAGCCAGCAAATCATGTCGCAAATATATGAATGGAACGGAAAACTTTCCGAGTCCCAAACCGTAGGGCATAATTTTGCTATCCTGCGGCGGCAATATCAATCCGATATCAGAAGAATTGGCTTCATCGTTGAAGGCGCTGCAAGTGCTTCCCCTGTGCGGAAAAAAGTCAAGTGCCCGGTTTGCGGCGAAGAAACTGAGCGAACCTATGATACGACTTTTATCGATGCCTCTGCTGCTGAACTTGAAAAGATTAAACGGCATTTGACTGAACTGAACGATGCACAGCATAGTGTCGCACGCCAACAGGAAAAAATTATGGCAAATATCCGTGCATTAGAGGAACGGAAGGATGCTATCGATACTTTGATTTCAGAACAACTGCAGCCAAGGCTATCCGCATTTGAGGAAGAACTCGAAAAGCAGCTCAAGCTGATGCGTTTGTCAAGCGAATTAGAAATTATACGACAGGACGAAAATCAGTATAGAAGTGATTTGTTCAGCAAAGAAGCGGAAGAAACATCGACACCTCAAAAGCACAGTATTTTTGAGGATTATGGCTACGACATTATTCACGGCTTTGAGGAGAAACTACGGGAAATTTTAAAGGCCTCTAAAGTTGGCGGCGCAGAAACGGCCAGGTTAAATATGGAAAACTTTGATATTGAGATTGGAGGACTAAAGAAATCCGTTTCAATGGGCGGCGGCTTCTGCGGCATATTGAACACGATTACCACCCTTGCGATGAGTTCTTATCTCATAGAGTTGGGGCGGCCGGCTCCTGGCTTTTATGCTGTAGATTCGTCTTTGACGCAGTTATCTGAGGCGGAGCATAAAGAGCAGAACGATACCATTAAACAGAATTTTATTGAATATCTCATTGATCATGCTCATGAACGCCAGGTGATCCTTGTCGAACAAGCAAAGCGTATGCCCTTTATTCCCTCTGAGGATGAAGAAAAAGGAGTTCATGTGATTCGCTTTACCCGGAATAAGCAAGATGGTAGATATGGTCTTTTGAACGAGGTTTTTAACCCAGAAGATCAATGATTCTACATAATTCGCTTTTTAAGCAAGAGCAGGAGGCAGAAGATGCGAATAAGCTATAACAAATTATGGAAAATGCTAATTGATCAAAATATGAATAAGCGCGACCTGGCAGAAAAAAGCGGCGTAAGTACAGCCTCTATTGCCAAACTGAGTAAAGGCGCAAATATTACCACGGATGTGCTTCTTAAGATTTGTGAAGCGATGAATTGCCGCATAGAGGACATCCTTGAAACAATTGACGATCAGGAGGAAAAATAAAATGGCTATCGATTACGAACAGGCAAAGGTTCTTCTCAACAACTCATACGAAAAAGCTGCCCAGGAACTTCCTGCAGCCGTGACTCAATATATCACAGACAACAAGGATGCGTTGGATACAATCTTTTCCTCAAAAACACAGTCCTACCGCGAGGTCCTGCTGGGCTGCGCAGTAGCAAGGTATCAGGACAGGGGCTGCAATATCCGCCACCCCTATGTCAAACAGGGTGAGGACGCTTTTAATGGGCGCACTCTGGATGAAAAGGCGGTCAATCCATTCCTGTTTTCAAAGCAGATTCCTTGTTCCAAAGGCCCTTATCTGGCGACTTTCCGCAGGAATGTTACTTTCACGGAAGATACAAGGGATGGATTGCGCGACAAGGAAGGCTTTGACGCTTTGCTGTCTCTGATTTCCACCTTGGAGGCTGTGTCCGAAAGCGATGAGGTGGAAACGATCATCATTGCTTTATTGAAATGCTTTATCGACCTCCGTGAGCAGTCGATTGTCCGGCTTGTTCCCATCCGCCGGCTCCGCATCGATCAGTACCGTATGTTCCTAAACAAGCTGCAGCATCGCCAGAGTGGCGGCCTTATTCCCATGCTCTTGACGGATGCCGTCTTCTCCACGATCAACAGCCAGATGAATGCGGGATGGACTATAGAGCGCCAGGAAATCAACGCCGCAGATGGTGCAACCGGCGCACCAGGCGACATTACGATTTACAAGGATGGAGCGATCTTTAAAGCCATTGAAGTTACAGAGCGTCCAATAGATGGCTCCCGCGTTGACTCTACTTTCTCTACAAAAATCACACTCAATAACGCTGCTGAGTACTTATTCGTTTATACAAACGATCTCCCAAGGGAAAATGCGCTGGAACGGGCAAAAGCGTATTTTGCACAGGGATACAATATCAACTTCGTTTCCATCACAGATTTGACCATCCACATCCTGCTTTCTGGGGACGAGGCATTTCGGACTGCATACAACAACAGGATGTTTGAACTGTTCAACGCCCAGGATGTGCAGGCAACGATAAAAGTGGCCTGGAATGACGCTCTGACAGAAGCTATGCAGGCATAAAAAAACGGGAATGTGTACCGGACTAATGGTAACACATTCCCAATTTTTATGATTGGAGATATTCAGCAACAGCCGATGCAACAGCCTCTGCCATTTTGCATGGCACTGCGTTTCCGATTTGTTTATAAATCGCAGCGGGCTTTCCACAGAAAACATAATCATCCGGGAAAGTTTGAATCTTAGCTGCTTCCCTGATCGTAATCCTTCTGAGCCGTCCAGGGGCTTCCTTGTATTCCGGGGTAATTGTTCCATCCACCAGACCCTTATGATAGTTCTCGATGAAATTATCGTCCGCTTCCCCATACAGGTAATCTTCATCTATGAACGGCGTTTTATTCCCGCCCATAGAAGCAGGGAGGGTGTTCGCATAGCCGTTGATGTCTATCGGGCGCCCCTGCCCATTAAAGTACATTCCCGCATAAGGGGATTTGCGCATAACCGGCCGAGCGCAGAAATTAATCTTTGCCACACAGGTACGGGGATTTTCCTCGCTGCCCGCTTTTCCAAGGGGCAGTAAGATATCCCGGATGGGGGCCGCTTTCGCTTTCTTGTGTGAGATAAGCTGATAGAGACGCTTTTCATCAAACGAATCCCCTCGGATTCCAATAAAGAATACGCGCTCCCGCTTCTGCGGCACGCCATAATCTGTGGCGTTTAAAACAAAATAATGGCAGGAGTATCCAAGGCCGGAAGCCCTATTCAAATAGCGTTCTCGTACATCTTTCCATTTACTCAGTTCGCCCAGGGCTTTTACATTTTCCATCACAAAAGCTCTTGGCTTGACTCTTTCAACAACATCCAGAAAGGTAAAAATCAATTTGCTCCTGTCGTCATCGGGATCCATTTTGCCCGCCACAGAAAATCCCTGGCAGGGTGGCCCTCCAAACACAAGATCTATTCCCTCATATTTGTCGAGGGAGTCAATTACATTATTGATGTCATCATTGACCATGATGCAGTCTGGGTGATTGGCTTTGTAGGTTTCTGCAGCATCGGAAACCAGCTCATTGGCAAACACGACTTTTATTCCTGCGTTCTCAAAACCGACATCCATGCCGCCAGCCCCAGAAAATAACGAAATGGCTCTTAATGGCTCACTCATCGGCTTTTTCTCCTTCTTTATCATGGTGAACCCGGAAAATCAATTCATTTTCCTGTGCGTTCAAATAAATATCAAAACTGGTCTTGCCCTTTTCGACTCCCATATTAGAAAGGATTGCTTTCGGCATTCTTACTCGCATATCCTGCTGCAACACATAAGTGTCCAGGTAGATGCATGAATCTGTCATTGCGGCTTTCCTCCTCGCCCTTAATTCAGTCTAATTATAAACTGTTTTCAGTCCAGAGTCAAGCATTTGCGCCACGCCCGCACCTTCTTATACATCTTAACGATAGCCCTACTCTGTAACGATAGCTTTTCTATCGTTACAGAGTACCCTTGAAAAGTGCAATCCGTTCTGGCAAGGGTGCCGTTCTGCCTATGCTGCCACAGTGCCAAAAATAGAAACACCGCCCAGAAACGGCGGATTTACGGCATTTTTGAGGGTATGAAATTGTATCAATCTCGGCGTGGTTTTGTCGTATACCTTATTTATTTCGGTCTTGCCTACTGTTCCAAGCCTTGTAAGAAGTTCAGACACATCCGCAGGCGTGAAGAACTCACCGCCGGACTTTCCTGCATTTGACGCATACATAGTCATGAGATACTCATACGCATCACCAAAAGCATCTATAGAATGATCTTTCACATCTCCCAGATTCATATCTCCCACTCCATTGAGGAGCTTTACAAGTTTCTCATTTCTCTTGGCAACTGTAGAACCAAGTTTATTACTATTAACGTCAAAGTCATCAAAGAGTCCTGCAAAATCATTTTCTGCCTCGCTGCCCTTTGCGGAATCCTCTATGTGCCTAAATACACTTTCAAGTGTCTCATTCAGATTTTCGTCTTCTGCCGCCCTTGCTCTGACATTGCAGAACAGCTCACTTGGAAGTATGAAGAATCCCTTTTCTTCCACCAAACCTTCTCTAGCCTCTTCTGCATCCTCATCAGGCATAACGGCAAAATCAAAGTCTGCATTACCAGCCTCTGCCTCACCCTCATTTATGTAATTACATAGATTTTCAGAAATATATCTATAGAACATTGTTCCTAATACATAATTCTTGAAATCCCATCCGTCCACAGCTCCACGTAACTCATCTGCTATCGCCCAGATGGCGCGATGAAGTTCATCTCGTTCCTGTTCTTTCTTGGTGTCTATCATCTAATCTCTCCTGCATTTTATCTTTTTATATTAAATATCACATGTTATACGCGTTACTACCTTTTTTGAAATAGTAAGAACTGCCATATATGCCACTAATATAATTCCAATTAGAATTTTATTAAATTCGGCTTTCGACATCAATACCAATAACCCATTATGTACTAAATAAAACAAGAGAAATAACATACTACCTACTGCTGGTGAACTTCTTCTTTTATAAAATATCCCTACAACCATATATGTAATTAGCACAAGCGCTGCCCCTATTATCATGTTGAAAAAAACTGGACCAAATGGTACTTCTATGGCTGCATTTTCAAATGGGTTTGATACAAAAAACTGTCTAATTATCACACTCACTGTATGAACCAAATAATACATTTTTACCTCCTTTATGATTTATATAAAATACAAGCTTTTATTACAGTTTATATTTTAGTTTTACAAATGTTATAGTTTTTATGTCCTTTCGTTTTGCATACACCTTTTTATATTTTACAATATATCTTTCTATATGTAAAACTGCTCTTTCTCTTTTTTCCGACTACTTATGCCATTGTTTCCACATAATTAACAATCTTAACCATCCTTTTACCATACCGTCTTCTAAAAACCCTTTTATACAATTCTACTCCATTTGCTGTACTATTTTTTTCTCACCAGGCAAAGCAAAAAGGACAGCCACCATTCTGGTGATCTGCCCTTGTCTTTTTCATTATCCTATTTTATCCAGCCCCACCCCAATCTTCAAGTTTCTCTCCGTCTCCACCCTATCAAACTTAACCACATAGCACCCTATATCTCCCCTGATACCGGTTATCGTGCCCTCGCCGAACACCTTATGTCTCACCCGGTCGCCGGGCTTTAGCTCGGTGTCCAGCGGCATATAGCGGCTCTCATTTGCGGCTATGTAGCTCTTGGTGTCGTCGACAAGGCGCTGCGGGAGCTCGTTCACGTAGTCGATGGCCTCCCGGTCTATGTTGAAGATGAACCGGGACGGGTATCTGAAAGAATCATCGTAGTTCAGCCCCTCGGCATCGCTGATGTACAGACCGCGCTCCGCTCTGGTGCACGCCACGTATGCCATGCGGCGTTCCTCCTCGAGCATCGCCTCAGTGTCCACGTGCTTGCTTGGGAATATGCCTTCATTTACACCGCACACGAACACATATGGGAACTCCAGGCCCTTTGCAGTGTGTATGGTCATCATCGTCACAGAATTCTTGTCCTTCTCCCTGTCATTGTTCGTGTAGAGAGCTATGCTCTGCAGATATTCCTCCAGTGTGTTCTCCTCACCAGAGGTCTTCTCATATTCGTCTATCGACTGCTTCAGCTCTGCCAGGTTGTCCAGCCTTTCCTGTTCGCCAGCCTGTCTGAGCATCGCCTCGTAGCCCGTGGCGGCCATGAGCTCCGTCACAAGATCAGACAGACTTTTCTCCTTGTATGTCTTCCTGAAATTTTCTATGATATCGACAAAGGCTGAAGCACCTGTCGACTTAACAGTCTTCTCCTCCAGAAGATCCTGAAGACCGCTGTACAGTGAGCATCTGTGAGTCTCACAGTACGACTTCAGCATCGACATTCTCTTTTTGCCAAAGTTCCGCTTTGGTTCATTTATCACCCTGCGAAATGACAGATCATCCGCGTATGCCACCATCCTGAGATATGCCAGCACATCCTTTATCTCCTTGCGTTTGTAGAACTCCGTTCCGCTGTAGAGGATATACGGGATCTTTGTCTTGATAAATGCTTCCTCTATGCTTCTCGACACGAAATGTGACCTGTACAAAACGGCTATGTCACTGTACTTTGTGCCCGCCTCAACCAGTCTTTTTATCTCGTTTGTCACCCACTGGGCTTCATCCCCGGTGGTTCTGGAATGTACGTACAGAGGGCGTGCCTCAGACGGCTTCACAGCCACAAGCCTGTGGGGCAGTCTGTTCCTGTTCTTCTCGATCAGTGAGTTGGACACCGCCAGTATGTCAGGAGTTGAACGATAATTCGTGTCGAGGAATATGGTCTGTGTATTCTCATGGTTCTTGTCGAATTCCAATATGTACTCTATCCTTGCCCCACGCCACGTATATATGGTCTGATCCGGATCGCCCACGATGAACAGATTCCTGTGATAGCCGCTGAGTATCTCCGCCAGCGCATACTGGTTACCGCTGACATCCTGAAACTCGTCCACCATGACATACATCATGCGTTCCTGCCATTTGCGGCATTTCTCCGCATCGGTTCTGAGGATGTGGAGCGCAATGGTTATGAGATCATCATAGTCAAGTCCATACACCTTCTTCTGTTCGTACAGGTATCCCAGAAATACTTTTTCAGGAATGTCTGAAGCCTTCTCATAATCCGCCAGCAGTCTGTCGTTGCTTATGTCCGCCATATATGCAATGTGCTGCATCTCGTTCTTCATCGCCGATATGTGATCCCTGGCCATGTCAAATGTATATGTTCTCGACTGTATATGGGCATTCTCGTACACAGTTTTGAGTATCTCCTCCGTGTCCTCGCTGTCCATCACCACGAAGTTCTGTGGATAATTGATGGCATGGATATCCTCCCTCAGAAGCTTCACACAGAAGCCGTGAAATGTGCAGATGTATCCCGTATCACTGTCCCCGATCATCTGTCTGATACGCTTGCTCATCTCCCTCGCCGCTTTATTTGTAAATGTGACACACAGTATATTCGATGTGGATATTCCAAGCTCATCCACCAGATACGCATACCTGTATGTGAGCGCCTTTGTCTTGCCGGTTCCCGCTCCCGCAATTATGCGCACATACCCTTCTGTGGTGGTCACTGCCTCCTTTTGCTGTTCATTCAGTTCATCTATAAAATTATCCATACAGTCCTCCATATATTCGCAAACATATGTTCAGTATAGCAGATTATATCTTTCCTGTCACTACACTCATGGTTTTACACCAGAACGATCTTCACATAAAAAACAGGACAGCCACATCATCTGTGACTGTCCCGCCAATGCATCAACGCATTTCATTTATTTTGACTTTTTGTATACCGCTTTCTTAGGAGTGTTCATTCCCTTCGCCTTGAGCTTCTTTGCATATGCGTCATATTTCTTCTTAGGAAGATATATCTTCACATTGCTCTTGACACCCTGGAAAGCATTCTTACCGATAGTCGTTATCCTTGTAGACTTTATGGTAACTTTTCCAAGCTTTCCACACTTGCTGAATGCTGCACCGCCTATGGTCTTAACGTTTCCTCCGATCACAACCGTGGTGAGATATTTGCGTCCTGTAAATGCTTTCGCTCCTACAGCCGTAACATTGAAGTTCACTCCACCGATCTTGACACTGGATACAACCGTGAGTGACTTGAACTTCTTGTCGTTCTTCTTGCTTGTACTTCCAACAAGTGTCACTGTTCCCTTGCCATTTGAAGCGGCATTTGTCACCTTGTATTTCAGATAGCCAGGCACGCCCTTCTGCGCAACTTTGTATATCTTGCCCTTGCCAGCCTTGATAGCAAATGTCTTGCTGACGGAGCCTCTGTAATTACCCTTACCAGTGATCTTTACTGTCGCTGTACCGATATTCTTGTTGTTCTTGTACTGTACGGTGTAATCCACACCATTCTTCAGTGTTGTTTTGCCTCTCCTCAGCGCAAGCGATTTAACAGTGATAGGTGATCCTGTGTATGTATATCCATTCTTTTCTATACCGCTTACGACCACATTGTTCTTGGAATTTCCTATGTCTATTCCAAGGGCAGCTACTGACTCATAACGCTTGTATCCACACTTGGTACAGGTAAATGTCTTCTTACCTGCCTCTGTGTCTGTAGGCTTGGTCGTTATCGCGCCCTTGTCCCATGTGTGATTTGCCAGGCCTGACTTCTCTCCACATGAGCACTGATACCAGTGAGATCTGCTGTCGCTCTTGTACTTATTGCCGTAATCGTGTACATGCTGCTCCGGCTCTTTCTCGATGGTGATCTTTACATTGAATACAACTCCATTGTAAGCCCTGTTCCATCCTGTAACTGATGTCCAGTCATAATTTGCTGTGTCCGCAGGCTTGAAACAAAGCTTGTATGTATTGCCATCCTCAACCTTTGTCGTTCTGTCTGTATACCATGTGTATACTCCATCCTCGCGCTCTGGAAGATCTATGTCTGCAAGAGTCATATTCTCCTTAGCACTCAGTGAATCTATCGCCTGAGTAAATACTGCATTTGCAGGAAGAATCTGAACAGTTATCTCCACATGCTCTGCTCTCTCGTATACATCCTCATCTTCAGGTACAAATGTTGCAAGGAAAGTCTTTGTTCCAACCTCTCCCACAGATTCATCTGCATTCTCCCAGATGAACATTCCACCTGCTGTCTCAGGCAGGAGTATCTTGCCAACAGTGTCTCCGTATGTAGCTGTGACATTCTCTGGAACTGTAAATACAGGATCCTGCTTTCTCACATACACTGAAAGCTTCACTGCAATTCTCACACTTCCGTCTTCCAGTTCCTCATATGTTCCCTCTGCTGCATCGATCTTGCTCCAGTCATAGTTTGCTGTGTCGTCTGGAACAAAGTATGCATCGTAGGTCTCGCTTGTTCCGGCCTTGCCTACCTGCTGTGTTCCATCTGCCCACATGTACTTTCCTGCTGCCGATGTTGGAAGCTCCACATCCGCAAGGATCTTGCCGGCATATGCGTCGCCCGCCTTTCCGGCAGTAAATGAAGGTATTCCCTTCTCCACGCTGGATATGATCAGTGTGAACTCAGCCACTGTCTGATTCTGTCCTCTCACCGTGAACTTGACTGTCTGTGCCTCAGCACTTGCAGTCTTTGGTGTTCCATATACCTTTCCATCGTATATCACAAGTCCTGCCGGAAGTGTCTGTCCCTTTGCAAGGGAGTATGACACATATCCGTTGTCCACCGCTTCATCATTCTGGATCTCTATGGCTGTCAGATCATATAATGGCTCATCCTTTGTGGTTGTCTTTCCAACCTGCGCCTTAACTGTATCCTCTGTCTTTGCGAGAGTTATATTTACGGCCTCCTGCTTTGCCATATTTACCGTAACTGTTGCCGGCTCATATGTCATGACGCCGCTCCAGAGACGGTTGTTACTTGTAGTCATGGCTGTGTCATCCGGTCCAAATACAACTGAATCCACCGCCATTCCATCTATCGGCTCACCGTCTATTGTGATGTAGAACGACTTGCCACCCTGTATATAGAGTGCATCGTCACCGTCAACACCTGACTTCTTCTGACATCTTGTTGCCGATGAACTCTTCTCTATCTTTGCATCGCCATCCTTGAAGCAATATGCAGGATAATCCACATCAAGCTTGTAGAAAATGACGCTGTAATTTTTCAGTGCGTACACCATATCCGGGATCACTGTGGTAAGTATGCTTCCGCTTCCAAGGCTTGACGTATTTGCTAGCTGCTTCATATTACCATAGTTTACGATCATTGCACTGTTTGTGAGGTTGCCAAATGTCCACTGTGCATCTGCTCTGTTGATGAGCTTTGCACTTGTATTCAGCGTGAGTCTCTCACTATTTGTGGCTGTGATCTCTCCGTAGTTATCTACTGTTGCTGAAGCCTGAACATTTCCTTTCAGATTCCATACACCTCTGTTGACCAGTGATCCTGTCATAGTCAGAGCGCCGTCCACATTCCATGTGCCAAGGTTCTCAACATCACCGGTAACTGTCGCTGTCGATGTATTTGTAAGAGCTGCGCCCTCGGCGATGGTCAGCTTTGAATCCTTGAGGATCTCAAGCTGTTTTACCTCCACCTCTCTGTCAAGTGTGTAGTCTCCGCCTATAGTTAATTTGCCGGCGAGAGACATATACAGTGAACCCAGACTCTCAACCTGGTAATTGTCAGCGGTGCCCTTTACAGTAGCTGTGGACTTTGCATTCTCGTCTACATACTCTACCTTGCCAACCTTACCGCCTGCCGCAAGTACAAAGTCACCTGTGACAGCGCCCTCTGTTCCTGCCTTGACGTATATATTTCCAATGCTGTGACCATAGTTAAATACCAATGCCTTGCTATGCTCATTGTTGACGTCATTTTTTCTGAGTTCTCCTGACTTTATCTCGGCATACAGATCTCCCTTCACATCTGACTGCTGGACAAAGTTGTTGCACTTCTCAGCGCACCATCTTCCATCAACCACACAGTTCACATTGCCAGATACGGCTGTTCCCGACACTCCATTGAAGTATGAGCGCTTGTTCATATAATCCGCACCGTATATAAATGTATTGTAATGATCAGTTATACCAACTCTTACATCCACATCACCTGATACTGATCCACCTGATGTAACATACATATTCTCAGACTTTGTTGATTCCGGTGTGTACATCTGTGCAGACTTTGCAAATGTGAAGTCTACCTTCTCCGCATTTGTATTGTACGCACCGTATACCACGCTTCCTGCTCTTCCGTCCTCTGCCGTGAAGGTCACTGTCTTGACATCAGCGTTTCCTGCCGCAGCTACAGTGCCTGACACATAACCGCTCATGATCGTCATGGTTACATTTCCATCTATCGTCACTCGGTCTGCCTTGCTGTCAGTTGAACCCGCAGCACATATATTGCCGACATTTCCGCTTCTGAGTGTCACCGATATGTCACCAGTGTATTTATTTGCTGTGTCCGTATAGCCTGATATGCTGTAGCCTGACAGATCATATGTAACCTCTCCGTCTATTCTGAGTGGTCTGTTGTCGTCTGCCACTCCGTTGTGATCAGCATCCAGATATACTGAGCTCTTGCTGCTGTCCGATGGATCAACTATTATCACTGCCGAATTTCCACCGAGATCAATGGTCTTATCCTCTGTGTTCACAGATACACCAAGCTTGTTGATATCAGGTATCTCCGTGCCTGCCGGCAGTACCTTGAATACCACTGGGAAATCAACCGATGTTCCATTTCGTCCTGTTATGACAAATGTTACTGTGCTTTCACCTGCATTCTTGGCTGTTCCTATTATCTTACCCGACTCAAGCACAAGTCCTGATGGAAGTGTCGAACCGCTCTTCAGTCTGTACTGCATGTCAGTTCCATAATCCTTTGTGGTATCTCCTGTAACCTTGAGGATCGTGAGATCGTACGCTGGTGAATCCGCTGTGTACTTGGTCTCCGCCGCCAGAATCGGATCTGCGTATTCCTTACTGATGTCTATCTGGTCTGCCACATAATCCACTACAATAGACATAGATGAATCCGGGCCTGTCACCTTTGCACTTCCGTTGCTTCCCTGTACCGGCTCGCCGCCATTTGCCGACACATAGGCTGTGTAACCCGGCACATCGGTATAGCTAACTGTGATCGCCTGTTTGCAGGCAACATATTTGACATTCTCATATTCAACTACATATGACTGTGCAGCCAATTTTGCTGATGAGTTGTCCATGTTTGTTGAGGCGCCTGCATAGCTGTAATACACTCCTGTCCAGCCGCTGGCATCTATATCATCTGCAAATTTCCCTGCTGCCACCCACACACCTGTGTTGCTGAACTGGTCTGAAGGACACTTGAGCGTACCCTTCTGATATACTCTTGCCCAGCCTGATGTCATGTTGACCTTGCCCACATCAAACAGCGCATCCTCGCCTATTGTGAGTGTCGTGTCATACTGTGTCATATTGAGAGCCGCAAGCTTCGTATCTCCATTCACAACTGCCTTGGCATACTTTGAATAACCAAGCCGGTCAGCGGTCAGCGTATCGTTAAATACTGCGGATGATCTCTCATTCAGTGACACATAATCCGTTACCTCAACCGGAGCATTTACATCAACTGCCGCACTGTCATAGATTATCAGAGCCGTTGCCGTGAGTTTCTTATTCACAACATAGGTTCCTCTGATAGTTACGATATCCTTGCTGTTTCTCATGAATGCACCGGTATATTTTGATGTTGTATCCGCTGCAAATCCGCCCTTATCTACAGTGTTCTCTGCGATCTCATATGCGATGGTTCCATCCACGGTTGAATTCGACAGAACATACATAGTTGCTGCCTTACCACCACGGATATTTATACTCACCGCATCGCCGCCTTCATATGAAAGCTCTGAATCCTTTGCACCGTATATTGCTTTTACATTTCCCCCCGTCATGGTGATCCTGATGCTTCGTCTTATGGCGTTGTCCTTGACACCTGTTATCGTGTACTCCGACAGATCTCCGGTGTACAGAGGTGTCTTGCCATCTGCCTGTCCATCCTGATTGTCGTCCACGTATATCTCTGTATCTGTGTCGTCCTTTGCCTGAATGACCACCGATGTTCCGTTGAGACATATAGTCTTCTCATCCTCATCAACTACGATTCGGCCATCCTGGTTGTCCTGTTTCTTCTCCTCATTTGAGACAATCACGTTCAATGAGAGCTGTGCCTTTGAACCGTTTCTTCCTGTCACATGGACTATGACATTTTTTCCGTCTTCATAAAGCTTTCTTGCCGTTCCGACGATCTTGCCATCGGTCAATGTGAGTCCCTCAGGAAGACCATTTGTCTCGTCGATCTCGTATGTAACCTCGCCCTCTCTTGCGTCGTTTGATATGACAAGATCTGCCATGTCATAGAGAGGTGAAGCTGCTGTGTATTCTTTTCCAAGCAGTGCCGATGGATCAACAGTTGTCTTGGATACCACGATCTGCTTTCCTGTCGTTGCGATCGTCACTGTACAAGGCTCGTTCGGCATGCTGAACGTGTACACGCCATTTGCTTCAACCGCTGAATTTTCCGCTGTGTCGCTCTGACCTCTGAAAGTCACCTTGTCAAGAATATATCCCTTGTTCACTGTCGGTGTTATCTTGACATCTGCGCCGCCCTTGACATATGTACCATCAGGATCAATATACTGTGACGTCTTGCCTGTCATGGTGTACGTTACGGCCTTCTCGTTGGACACAACATCTAATGAATAATTTACATTTGCAACATCCCCTACAGCCGAGTCCTCTATTACGCCCCCCTTTGAGAATATATTTGGCAGATACCCATCAGTTGCCTTAAATGTTCCCTTGAGGATTCCACTGTGGAGTATATTTGAACCGCCTGCTGCATATATACCCTCTTTTGCAGTTAACGTTACCCCCTTGTTGATAACGATCACGGCATTGCCCTGGCTTCCGTTCTCTGTGAAGTTACCAAAGTAAATATTGTCAGCAGTTACATCCTTGTCTATCACAAGATTCTGTCCGCCATAATATATATTCTGTCCATAGGTTATAACAGATGAGCCGGTGGTATTCATGCTTGGAGCCATATAATACTTCTCCGGCATACTGCACTTGTCATCAAATGTAACTTTTGCATCCTTGTTATTACCTATATACATCTGGAAGCTTATTCCGTCTGCATTTGTAAAATCTGTGTTGTTGATTTTTATATCAACAGGAACTGTATTCTCGGTTGAACCGGAATAGCTCTCATTTGCCAGATAGAAAATATTATTTCCCGCCAGTCCATTTATACTGCTGTCTGACAACGTTATGTCAACCTTTGTTCCGATATTTCCGCAACTGTAATCACCTCCGGCGAGTCCACATTTTGCAAAATGTATCTTTGCTATATCCGCCTTGAGTTCCCCTGCCAGTGCAAAGTTGCCCATCATGGTAAACATGTCGCTGCCCGCGTATTCATACGAGTTCACAAGCGGATCACCATTTTCGTCTACTATGGATTCATCATTCATGCCATCCACATTGACCGTCATATTCCCCAGACAGCTACCGCCGTATACAAACCGTGCTGAACTGCTGATAACGTTGCTGACGCTTATGTTAAGATCCTTACTGATGCTTCCGCCCTGCTCTACATTCAGAGATCTCGTAATGCTGCAGCCCGAAACTATGGCATCTACAGAACCATTTACCGTCACATTTGACAGCTCCAGAGCATTTACATAGGCTGCATTACAGTTGTAAAGTTCTGCCTTTATATCACCTTTTACACCTGTACTCAGATACATGCCATTTAATGTATCTGTTGTTGCCACAGTCTTCATTACAACGCTGGCAGAAGTGATACCGGAACAATTTGAAATTCCATATACCCTGCCGCTGGCGCCAGTGATATTCTCCATGTTCACAGTATACGTATATGTTCCTTCTTCCTCCGGCTGAGTCTGACTGAACGAAACCGAATTCATGCCACATGTTGTGTAACCGGCAGCGCAGTTCTCTATATCTATATCAGCCCTTCCGCCCAGCATACCGCCATACATTCCATATATGGTGTTGAACTTTGCTCCTGAGCCATCAACGCTGACATTTACATTTCCCTTTATATTTGTATTATTGGTGCCATACACAGACATCTCTGATCCAGACTGGCTTTTCAGCTTAAGGTCCAGATTTCCAAGGATAGTCGCACTTGACGCACCATATACACTGGCACTGCTTCCATCCTTTACGGCTGATATTCCGTCAAATGTAAGGCTCACGTCACCATCAACCTTTGCGCTCTGGGAAACTCCGCACAGATTGTCTACCTTGGAGTCAGTCACCTTGGCCGTCAGTGTCTTGCTGAGCACAGCTCCGTTCTGCACAATATACACGGAACTGATGCCGGCACCGTTCATATTGAACACTGCATCGCCATTTATCGTATAAGCCTTTCCTGTGTAATATCCATCTGTAGCCAGTGTGACAAATGTGTTGCCATCACAGTTGTAATTGATATTCTCCGTGATGTCTCCATCCATGGTCGAAGATCTTAGACCATAGAGCGACTTTATTGTCACGGACTCTTCCGTGTCTATCAGTACGCCACCTGTACAATATGTTCTGAAAAGTCCATACAGACTTTCAACTGCCGCGTCGCCCTTAACACTGATAGTTACCGCAGTCATGTTCTCCGGAGTCTCAACAGTGCTCTCAAATGCTCCATATACAGCAGGCAGTTCAGCACCGTCTATGGTTATGGAGATCGGCGAACTGCCCTTACCATGATAGATTCCATATATATTGCCATATTGTATGTCCGTGCTTCCATCCAATGTGAAAGCTTCCTCGCCCTCATCAAGGATTCCATCCCTGTCTTTGTCATTGTAAATATTGAATAACTGCTCGCTGTCAGTGGAATTCGGCGACTGCTTTATGATTACCGAATTGCCGTTGAGCGTGACACCTGATGGTGTAGAGCCTGACGACTCATATACATACTCCAGTCCCTTTCCCGTATCCACAGCTTCAGACTGTGTGTCATCCGCCGCAAATGCCGTTATTCCCGATGCCATGCCAATAGCAGCAAGCACCGACAAGGCCGTTATACCTCCTCGTAGCCTTCTCTTCCTCATCAATTACCCTCCCTTAATTAATTGTTATGCAGACTTTCCTGTTATAATTGTGCACAATAGCAGAAAAAGTCTTGCAAATATGTAGGTTTTTGCCACTTTAACCATTTTACCATAGCAAAGTTGCAAATACTATCAACAAATTCACAAGACTTTTTTATGCATTTTTATATTTTCTGTTATAATTCCTCTATCTTCTCCTGTTGCCAAACAATAATACAAGTCTGAGCAACTGAAGTGATGCTGATACCATGGCTGCCACATATGTCATAGCTGCCGCTGTGAGTACACTTCTTGCACCCTTGAGTTCATCCGGATAGAGATATCCGCTGCCCTCCAGTATCGCCATGGCTCTTCTCGATGCATTGAACTCCACCGGAAGTGTCACAAACTGTAGGACAACAACCAGTGAGAACAGTATGATTCCGAGTGTTATAAGGTAATCAACCCTCGGAATGAGAAGTCCTATAAGTATGAGCGGCCATGATATGGCTGAGCCTATATTTGCCGCTGGAATAATGGCTGACCTGATGGTGAGCGGTGCATATGCATTTGCATGCTGTATGGCATGTCCGCACTCATGAGCTGCCACGCCTATCGCTGCGATGGATCTGGAACCATACACGCTGTCCGACAGATTGAGCGTATGCTCCTTAGGATTGTAATTATCAGTCAGATCTCCTGAGATGTGATGTATTGACACATCCGTTATCCCCGCATTCCTGAGTATCATGTATGCGACCTGGTCCGCTGTGTAGCCTGACCGCGATCCCACCTTCTCATACTTCTTGTATGTGGTCTTGACTCTTGCCGACGCTATCATGCAGAGAACCACGCCTATGAGAACCAACAGATATGTTGGGTCAAAATAAAATCCATAATATGGCATATATATCACCTTTTCCTTTCATGTATCCCTGACGGGGGCTTTTGTTTTCCACTATCCTATAGTATATATTGCGCTTCGTCAACAGGTGTGGATGATACTTCATATAAATTTCATTTTTGCCGGAACTAATTTTATACTTCGTTCTCCTGCCATTTTTCTTATGTCATTTACCTGCAGCTATCTGCCAAGCATCTCATTTACCTTATTCTGCACCTTGACATGATCATACCCTGCCTTCTTCAGCCTGTTCTTTCTGTCATCGCCATTTCCCCAGTCGCCGGCTATGACCTCTCTGGCTATCACATCTATCGATTTCTTCTGTGAGAATTTCACTATAGCGTTCACCTTCTCCTGAACTTTATCGTAATCATATCCCGCCGTTTTTAATCTCTTTTTTCGATTCTCGCCGTTCCCCCATCTGCCCGCTATGACTTCCTTCGCGATCACATCTATGCTTTTCTTTTTTCTATTCTTATAATTACTTTTCCCGCTATTGCTGTCAGAGCCTTTCCCTTTCGTTTTTCCCTTATCACTGCCAGTCTTTATCGCAGCACATTTTCTCCATGTCGCTTTGTCTATATAAGACTTGTTCAGGTCAAGATTTCCTTCATACCCCGGAAGCCGGCCTACAGAAGTGTATTGCCTGATAGAACAATCATACTGCCCCTCATTCCACGGATGCTCCTGATATCCAGTCTGCTCATAATCAGGATACTGAGCGACCCACAGCCTGTAGCCAAGATTTTTGACATTTTCCATGGCACTCTTCTGAATATATATCAGCGGTTTTACCCTGGTTTTTCTGTACACATAATCACACCACTCCTTGCACCATGCCCTGTCACTTCTGCCATACTGTGGGTTGTTCTGCCCCTCCCAGTCAAGCACGAGTATGGCTTTGCCCACATATTTCTTACTGTATGCAAGGAAATACTCAGCCTCACTGTGGGGATCGCCACCATTTGCATAATGGAATGCCCCCAGGAGTTTTCCCGCTTTCATCGCCTGGTCACAGTGCTTTGCAAAATACCTGTTCTTGTAGTCCGTGCCCTCCGTAGCTTTCACTATCACAAAGTCACAAGGCACCTTGGTTATATCTATAGTATCCTGCCACGCTGATATATCTATACCATCCATGTAGCCCTTTAATGGAACCTTATTAGAAGCCATAAAATTGTCTCCTGAATTTCTTTGTCTGTATATAATATTCCAGACATTGAATCAGGAGACAATCTTAGGATCATTATTCCGAACTTATACTTATCTGTCTCGTATTACATGTGCCACTGTCATGACGCCTTTATTCATGCCACTTTTCCTTATCTCCGCCATTGTAAAACCGCTTGAATATCGATATCAGGTAGTCCCATCCCCGGGTACATAAAATCGCAATGACAAATGCCCCGAAAAACGCAGCCACAGGATAATACCACACAAATGCTATGTGATAAAATGATAGTCCAACAAAAAGTCCCACCTCACACACAATGACACTGGTGATCAGAACCTGAAAAGAGGTAGGGATCTTCTTCAGCACTCCTACCTCTTTCGTAAATTCCGTTATTACCGATATCAAAGTGCAAAGAACCGCAACAACTACAAGATATACTGCGAATCTGTCCATGCGTATTCACCTCCTTGTCCATGATATAGTTTAATGTATTCCGGAAGGTGGTATGTGGTTATAAAATATTATTGTGTTCTTAAATCTCTTTTTAAATCCAACCTCGCGTTAATGCGAGGTGTTTTACGTTATATAGGAATCTCCAAAATGTATATATATCAAAATTACTTCTGTATGAAAATAGAATAATGTATTTAACCGGGCAGCCGAGGGGTGTTACACCATATCCGTTCGAGTCTTGGAAGGGAGTGGTGCCTTATGAGTATATATGAGGAATTCATGGTTATATTAACCGTTGCGATACTTATTGTGACAATTCTGAATCATAGAAAATAAGAAAAACACCTCAGCCGACTAAGCTATGAGGTGTTTCATCTTAAAATGGTTTTTGCCGGACGGATAGGACGTATCTATCGCTCGGCTGTCTTGTTAAGTATATTATACAATATTTTTGACGTTTGTCAAAAGAATAAAATTCTAAGATTACCATTTAATATTTGTAACATCTAATCATTATATTCTTTCAATTACACAACTATGCTTGTGCTTATCATCTTTATTGTCACTATAGTCAATTACCACAAGAACAATTTTATCGCTATATTCTGCTATCTTTAAACAACTTATGCCAAGCTAACATTTTTCATAATATATTTATAACTTCATCAAAATCAACATATAAAATATTGGCATTTAATACCAGGCATATACTACCGTTTCTGGGTAATCATCTTTTTCGACACACTTCTCAATAGCCTTTACAGCTTTTTTTAAATATGACTTTAGAAAGGAATCTTTATCTCTTTTACAATATTCAAATTTCACTATTTCTCCTTTGTCTATATCATAGACAATCTTGCCAATATCTTTTTTATCATCTTGTCTTATAAATACTTGTAAACAAAACAAAAGTAGCGTTTATTCATTTACATATCAGGATATACCGAAGACTTTTTATATTTTTTGAGCCTTTTATACCTTATTATATGGTTTGCTTACTTTACGGTTTTCACCTTATAGGTACAGTGTGCCTTACCTTTCAGCATGGCATTCAGTTTTCCCTTTATCATCTGTCTGCGCAAGGGCGACAGATGGTCAATAAACATCTTACCGTCCAAATGGTCGAACTCATGCTGCATCACACGGGCCAGATAGCCTTCCACAATCTCGTCATGCTCCACCAGGTCCTCATCCAGGTACTTCACGCGTATCTTATTGCCTCTTTTCACAGATTCGTGAATGCCCGGCAGGCTCAGGCAGCCTTCTTCCATAGATACTTCTTCGCCCGATACTTCGAGGATATGCGCATTGATATATGCCTTACGGAAACCTTTATATTCGGGATAATCTTCCGACAACACATCCAGGTCTACAACCACCACACGGATAGGCAAACCGATTTGCGGCGCTGCAAGTCCCACGCCATCGGCATGGTCCATGGTTTCGAACATATTCTGAATCAGTTCTTTCAGGTTCGGATAATCGGGAGTAATGTCCTCCGCTACTTTTCTCAATACGGGTTGTCCGTATACATAAACGGGTAAAATCATTTCTTTAATTATGAATTATCAATTATGAATTATTTCTTATACACTTATAAAGAAGCGAAACGCTTGTTCTCCAAATAAGTTTGCAGGATAATAGTCGCACTGATTTCGTCGACTAACGCCTTGTTCTGCCTGTCTTTCTTCTTCAATCCGGCTTCCAGCATCGTACGGTGCGCCAATACCGAAGTAAAGCGTTCATCCACGTACTCCACCGGCATATCCGGTAACTTCTTTTTCAGAGAGCGCACAAAGGGTTCGATACGCTTCATGTTCTCAGAAGCCTCGTTATTCATCTGTTTCGGTAAGCCGACAAGAATCCGTTCTACCGGTTCTTTTGCCACATAGTCAAGAATAAAGGCGAGCAACTCATGCGTAGGTACAGTAGTAAGTCCGTTAGCAATCATCTGTAACGTATCGCTAACGGCTATACCCGTACGCTTCTTACCGTAATCAATAGCTATTATTCTACTCATAATGGGCTACAAAATTACGATTAATATTTTAAATCAGCTTAAAAGAGATAAGTTTTATCTCTACGACAGTTTTTTACTACTCAATAAGGTATCTTGTCGCTCTTCTCCTGCCATTTACGGAATGCTTTCTGAGCCTCATCACGCAGGAAATGTTCACAACGAATGGAACGTTGGTCGTACTCCAAGTCCAGCTGGTCATAAATGAAAGAGTCGTCGAAGTCAATGGCCTTGGCATCAGCTTTCGTATTGCCGTAACAAATGCGTTTCACTCCCGCCCAGTAGAGGGCACTCAGGCACATCGGACAAGGCTCGCACGAACTGTAAACAGTACATCCTTCCAATTGAAAAGTATCCAACTTCTGGCAGGCATTGCGAATGGCATTCACTTCGGCATGGGCAGTAGGATCATTATTGGGAACCACCCGGTTCACTCCCGTAGCAATGACCTCTCCGTCACGAACAATAACGGCGCCAAAAGGACCGCCTCCATTATCAATGTTCTCAACAGACAAGTCAATAGCCATCCTCATGTAACGGGCATCTTCGTCGGAAAAATCCGTCTTTTCAGGAAGTCCATTCCGATTATTCCGCCCGGAACCGGAAAACAAAGAAGCTATTGCAGCTCTGATATTAAAATGTTTCATACCACAACCATTTATTTTTTTATATTCTTCATTAAAGTTGCAACCACCCTGTCCGGCCAATCGGAAAAAAGAATCAATATACCAACTTCACATTATCCACATAGAACGAGTTGCCCGGAGAACCGATGTACGCTCCACCATGACTGGATGTAAATTGCAGCTGAATATGGGTAGGGACATCATCTTCCGTTCCCCACGCCACTTCTTTAATAGGCACACTTTCGCCCTTGCTGTTCACCGCATAGCGTTCCTGTACTTGCAGACGCATCATATGCGCTTTATATTCAGGATTACCCGTAATATCACCATACATAATGGAATAAGTGGCGTTATTGCGCCAGTCGTCCGTAGTGTTGTAATAGCGTACCACTACCGTACCCACACGTTTGGCGTAGATATTTCCATCCTTATCCTCCCAGCGTTTCTGCAAAAAGAGGTTCATTTCCGGAAAATCCTTACCTTCTACATCGGTTATCTTGCTGAAACCCGTTGCACGAATACGCTTTTCCCGATCGGACATTTTCACCTTGTAGTCAAACTGGATTGCAATGGGCTTTTTCGTAAACGGAATACCGGAGTTCAGCATTTTCTGCGGATTTTTCGTTCCCTTGATAGGCTCGTGCACATTACCGAGGAATATGGAACCGGCAGCCAGCACCGTAATATCCACAATGCCAAATACCTTTACACTTTCCATACGGGTGTCCATACGGGCGCAAAAGCCATCACCCCGTTTTTCCGGAAATACCGAAGTATTGGTTTTGGTAATACCCGCCACGCGTGCCATTACATTGGAAGTAGCCCAGGGAGAGCCCCCCATATTCGTATATGCCTTATTCTCTGTGATAGTAGCAGTAGGCCCGATAGCAAATACATTCTTGG
>OGPL01000952.1_pt1 | contig 28848 bp, 45 predicted proteins | sample 1552901 | NCBI WGS metagenome assembly OGPL01 (sample SAMEA2580244, study PRJEB22360) | human gut metagenome | biome: human gut; feature: human-associated habitat; material: faeces | place: Denmark | collected 2008/2010 | reverse complement strand
TTGGAAGCAATTAAGGCTGTCTATCGTTCTGTGTGGACATCCTGCTGGAAGAAGCTAACCCCCCGTGCCCTATGGGAATTCGGGCGGCTCAACTCGCTATCAAACGCCCCATGGCTAAATACTAAATTTTCAATATGCTGGGCTTTTTTGGAAAACGGCGGTTTATGGAGTGAAAAACTCCGATTATCCTTGATTAAGGGCGATTATCTGGGATTCTTTCTAACGTTTCCCCCATAGCGACCTCGAACGTATCGAGAAAGGAGATTTTCAAGGCATGTATAAGACAAAAGTAACCTACATGGATGTTGATTCGCTGATTCCGTACGCGAACAGCCCGCGACTGAACGACAACGCGGTGGATGCCGTAGCGGCGAGCATCAAGGAGTTCGGTTTCAAGGTTCCAATCGTCGTTGACGGCGAGAACGTCATCATCAACGGGCACACGCGGCTGAAGGCTGCGCACAAGCTCGGATTGGAGCAGGTTCCCGTCATCGTGGCGGATGATCTGACACCCGAGCAGGTGAAGGAGTTCCGTCTGGCCGACAACAAGACGAGCGAGTTCGCCGAATGGGACATGGACAAGCTGCAAATCGAGCTTGAGGGCATCGACGCAATAGACTTCGAGTTCGACCTCCCGCTTCCGAACGGAAGAAGCTACAAGCGCAACGGAGACGTGAAAAGGGCGCTGGACCTTGAGTGATATAGGGGTATACTTGTACAAGCGAGGTTTCATGAGAGAAAGGAGAGCGATTCGATGATTATCAAGTCGATAGAGGTAGAGGGAACGTTCAAGTACCTTTGGCTCAAGTCAGTGAGGGATGTCGATTTGTCGCGCCATTGCGCCAGGTGCCTTGTAGGTGACTATGACGGCAGAATCAACAACAGGCTGAGGGAAGCGCACGACATAGAGCTTGGCGGAGACGTGTATTACCTTTGCGGAGTCTCGCAACCATACAGGTGGGAGAGCAACTTCCATCTGGCGTTCAGACGTAAGGACGGAAGCACAATCGACTACTCTTCGAATGGCGTGACGGTGAGAATCGAGGGCGCTGAGCGCCTGCCAATCGACGCGAAATACAACAACCCAGCGGACAGGCACTACAGGACGAAATCCTATTGCACGTGCAGAAACTGGCAGTTCGCCAACTACTTCGAGACGCATATGAAGAGAGGTGCCGAGAATGGCTAAGCAATCGCTCAATGAACAAGCCCGCGAGATTCTCAAGATCGCGGAGGAGACAGGCGTACAGACAAACTTCTTCTTCGTCACGACATTCAAGCGGTATCAGGTTCAGCTCAACAACCTCACCGAGCTTGAGTCGGCAATCCGCGAGACGGGAACGCTCGTCACGAAGGAGTACGTGAAGGGTCGCGCGAACATCTACGTCAACCCAGCGGTCACGGAGTACAACAAGACCACGGACTCGGCCAACCGCACGGTGACCACGCTCATGAAAATCATCAAGGGATTCGCCAAGGAGGACGAGGAACGCGATTCGGGTTACGACCCGCTCATGGCGATAATCAACGGTGACAGCGATGGCGAGGAATAGGGGTTACGAGTACTGTGAGCGCACGATAGACGCTGACACTTGCCCCAAGTACGTCAAGAAGCAGATGCGCCTATGGATGGACGTTTGCGAGGGCAAGAGCGACAAGTACTTCGTCAGCGCCGAGAAGATTCACCAGATGGAGTCGATCCTCAAACTGCTTATCATGCCGAAGGGCCTGAAGGCTGGGCAGACGCTCTACGAATGCACGACTGGCTACCAATGGCTGCTCTACATCGCCGTTCTGTGTACCGTCTACCGTGACAATCCTGAGAAGCGGCGCTACGAAATCGGGCTGCTGGAAATCGCCCGCAAGAACTTCAAGACGTACACGGTAGCGACCATCTTCATCATACTCATGCTGACCGAGCCGCGATTCTCGGAGTTTTTCTCGGTCGCGCCAGACGGGGCGCTGTCAAGGCAGATACGCGAAGCAATCTCGCAGACCCTGCGCTCGTCCCCGCTGGTCTACGAGTACAAGGGCAACAAACGCTTCAAGATTCTGCGCGACTGCATCACTTTCAAGCCGAAAAGCTCGACGTACGTTCCTCTGAGCTATTCAACGTCTCGAATGGATGGCCGACTTCCAAGCGCATTCTGCGCGGACGAGGTTGGGGCGCTTCCGACGAGCTACGCCGTCGAAGCGATGAAGTCTGGACAGCTCAACATCCTGAACAAGCTCGGCTTCATCATCAGCACCAAGTACCCGACCATCGACAACCCGTTCGAGGACGAGGTGGCATACGCCAAGAAAGTTCTCGACGGCATTGCCGAAGACGATACGCTGTTCGCCTTGCTCTACGAGCCAGACGAAACCAAGGATTGGATGACCGACGATTTGGTCATGCGTCAGGCGAATCCCGTGAGTTTGGAGATTCCTGAGATCTGGGAAGACCTGAAGAAAAAACGCGCCTACGCCATCGCGGTGGAATCGGCACGCGAGAACTTCCTCACCAAACACTGCAACATCATCTACCAGGGCCAGGGTACCGAGACGTTCATCGACGTTGCAGACGTTCAGGCATGCAAGGTCGCGAACATAGACTGGAAGGGCCGCGTCGTGTATCTTGGGCTAGACCTTTCTGAGACGAACGACAACACGGCGGTTGCAATGGTGGCGGCAGACGATGACGGAAACATCCTCGCCGATGTTTTCGCTTTCGTGCCAGAGGGCCGCATCCCTGAGAAGAACGCATGCGAGAAGATTGACTACAACGAGTTCGTCAGAGCTGGGAAGTGCATCGCCTGCGGTGACAGGGTTATCGACTACAAAGTTGTCGAGGACTTCATCCTCGGCATCGAGGAAAAGTACGGCGTGCAGGTGCAGGCAATCGGCTACGACCGATGGAACGCTCTCAGCACGGCGCAGAAGCTGGAGGGCGCGGGATACAACACCGTAGAAATCAGGCAGCATTCCAGCGTGCTCCACCCGCCGACGAAACTTCTGAGGGAGAAGATTCTTTGCGGCGAGTTCGAGTACACCGACAACAAACTGCTCGAAATCAACTTCCAGAATGCCCGCTGCTCATACGACACGAATAAAAACATGTACGTCCATAAGAAGAAGAGCAAAGGCAAGGTCGATATGGTGGTTTCGCTTATCAACGCCGTATACTTGCTTCAGCAGGACGTCGTATTCAATCAAATGCCTGACTTCACGGTTCAGGTCATCTAAAGGGGTGATTCTATGGGATGGTTCAGCGATAGATGGGAACGCAAGCGCTCCGCTGAGAACGTCATCGGCAATGACGGCACGGTGAACGACGTGCTCTTGCGTGCATTGCTCGCAAACGAGCCAATCAACCGCGACAAGGCGATGATGCTGCCCGCAGTATCTGGCGCGGTTGACTTCATCACGAGCGCCGTGGCCTGCATGCCCGTTCGCTTGTACCGCACCAAGAAGGGCGTTGTCGAAGATGTGGAGAACGACCCGCGAACGAGGATGCTCAACGGTGACACGGGGGACACGCTGGACGGGTTCCAGCTCAAGAAGGCGATGGTCGAAGACTATCTCATGGGCAAAGGCGGCTATTGCTACATCGAGCGCAGCCGCAACGACGTGACGGGATTATACTACGTGGCGTGCGACGCGGTGAGCATCAACATCAACAGCGACCCGATCCACAAGTCATATGACATTATCGTGGGCGCGGACACGTACAAGCCTTTCGAGTTCGTCAAGGTTCTGCGCAACACGAAGGACGGCGCTTCAGGAGTCGGCCTTACCGTCGAAGTCGCGAAGGCTTTGGAGACGGGATACCAAACGCTCATGTACCAGCTCGGGCTGGTGAAGGCGGGCGGAAACAAGCGCGGCTTCCTGAAGGCACAACGCAAGCTTGGGCAGGAGGAAATCGACACGCTCAAGAGAGCATGGTCGAACCTTTACGGAAACACTGAGGAAAACGTTGTCGTTCTGAACAACGGCATCGAGTTCCAAGAAGCGTCGAGCACTTCCACCGAGATGCAGCTTGATGAGAACAAGCGTACGATGGCCGAGGAAATCAACGGCATCTTCCACATCAAGGACAACTTCGAGGAGACGTGGAAGTTCGCAATCTACCCAATCGTGCGGGCGTTCGAAACGGCGCTAAATCGCGACCTTCTTCTGGAGCGCGAGAAGCGAAACTACTTCTTCGCGTTCGACAGCCGCGAGATTATCAAGGCAAGCTTGAAGGAACGATACGAGACGTATCAGCTTGCGAAAGAATGTGGCATAATGACAATCAACGAAATGCGCCGCAACGAGAACATGAATGAGATTCAGGGGCTTGACCTCATCGACCTCGGACTAGGCTCTGTTCTCTTCGACACCGCCACGGGAGAGACGTACACCCCGAACACGGACTCCACGAAGGCGGCTGGCATTTCGGATTCTGGCGGCGCAGTTCAGGCGCAAGGGGGTGAAATCAATGCAGATTAACATTCGTGAAGATGCGGTCGAGATCGAGGGCTACGTCAACGCCGTGGAGCGGAACAGCAAGCCGCTGCTTTCGCGCATGGGGAAGTTCATCGAGCGAATCAAGGCGGGCGCTTTCGCGCGTGCCCTGAAGCGAAACAACGATGTTCACGTCCTGCTCAACCACGACTGGCAGCGCGACCTCGGCAGCACCAAGAAGGGCAACCTCGAACTGACCGAGGACAACATCGGCCTTCATGCCAAATGCACCATTTCCGACAAGGAAGTCATGGAAATGGCGAAGCGCGGTGACCTGGTTGGCTGGTCTTTCGGCTTCTACGACCGAGACGTCAAGAACGGAGTCGAGAACGGGATGCTCACACGCGAGGTGAACGACCTCGATCTCGAAGAGGTTTCCATCCTCGACCGTTCCAAGGTGCCAGCCTACGACGGCACGCTCATCATGGCCCGCAGCGAGGATTCCGAGAACGATATGTTCTTGTCGGAGTCCTTCGACGCGGACGGAGAACCGACCGAGACGCGGGATGCCGAACCTCAGCAGGAATCGCAGAAAGAACCGCAGAAAGAAATCAATTACGACGAGTACAAGGCAATGATTGCCGAGATGAAGGAGGGCTAACAATGCCGAAGATTTTCCATACTCGCGACATGAGCTACAAGAACCTCGTGGAGCTGAAGAACGACAAGATCAACCAGGCCGAGAAGATTCTCGCCGATGCCGAAGTCAACAAGCGCGAGCTTACCGAGGACGAAGCCGCCAAGCTTGCGGAAATCCGCGACGATGTGAAGCGCATCAAGGACGCGCTGGAAATCAGCGACGAGCTTGACGATTCCAAGGGGAAGCAGCAGAAGCAGGAGCCTACGCCAGATGGCGGCGAGCCGAAGCCGACTCCTGAGCAGCAGGAGCGCCGCGCATTCGAGAACTTCATCCGTGGCCGAGTGATGCACGAGCGCGCTGGCGAGCTGACCAAGACCGACAACGGTTCCGTCATCCCGACCACCATCGCGCAGCAGATCATCAAGAAGGTCTACGACGTCTCGCCGATTCTTGAGAAGTCTCAGAAGTACAACGTAAAGGGCAAGCTCCAGATTCCGTACTACGACACCACGGCTGGCGGCATCACCGTCGCGTATGCTGACGAGTTCAAGCCGCTGACCTCTTCCAACGGCGAGTTCAAGAACATCGAGCTCGACGGCTTCCTCGCTGGTGCTCTGAGCAAGATTAGCAACTCGCTTATCAACAACAGCCAGTTCGATATCGTTTCCTTCGTGGTAAACCAGATGGGCGAGGACATCGCGCGCTTCATCGAGCATGAGCTTCTCATCGGCACCGATGGCAAGGTCGAGGGCCTTTCCAAGCTCACCAACGCCGTGACCGCAGCGGCTGCTAACGCAATCACCGCCGACGAGGTTGTCAAGCTGAAGGATTCCATCAAGGACGCTTTCCAGGGCAACGCAATCTGGATTATGTCCCCCGCGACCCGCACGGCGCTCCGACTGCTGAAAGGTTCCGATGGTCATTACCTGCTCAACGACGACATCTCTTCCCCGTTCGGCACCGTCCTTCTCGGAAAGCCCGTCTACGTGTCCGACAACATGCCCGACATCGCTGGCGACAAGGCCGTCATCTACTACGGCGACATGACTGGCCTGGCCACCAAGTTCTCCGAGAACATCACGACTGAGGTCCTCCGCGAGAAGTACGCGGACGAGCACGCCACTGGCGTCATCTCCTGGTTCGAGTTCGACTCCAAGGTTCAGAACGCCCAGAAGCTGGCCAAGCTGGTGATGGCCAGTGCATAGGGCGCTGAAGTCTTTCAGCGGCGCAATCTCGATGCACGAGGGCGAGACGCGCGAGATTGACAACGCCGAACTGGTGGCCGATCTGTTGCAGGCTGGCTACATCGAAGAGGTCAAGCCCAAGCGCGGCAGGAACGCCAAGAAGTCCGGGGACGCGAATCCCCAAGAGTAGGGGGGATTAGATGAACCAGATCGCGAAAGTCTCGGAGGTCACTTCGGCCGACCTTGCGGAATATCTGCGGGTCGGCGAGGTGACCGATTCCGAGGAAGGGTTCTTGAAGACGATTATCGGCGCGGCAACAGCGTACATGAGCAAGTACACGGGGCTTACGGCGGAGCAGCTAGACGAATCCAACGACCTCGTTATCGCCTTGTTCGTGCTTTGCCAGGACATGTACGACAACCGCGCCTTGTACGTCGATTCCGCGAACGTCAATCTGGCGGTGCAAAGCATCCTCGACATGCACTCCGTCAATCTTCTTCCATCGGCGGTGAAGCAAGATGATTAACGCGGGGAAGTACAACCACCGCATCCAGATCGTCAAGCCGAAGACATCGCATGACGCTGAGGGGTTCCCGAGCACGGTTGACGAGCCTGTGATGGAAGCCTACGCGAGCGTGAGAACGACGCGAGGGTACACGCTCATCAAGAGCGGCACGAGCTTCGAAGCGGCAACGACGAACTTCACGATTCGCTATCCGCCTGAAACGAGAATCGACCGAGACATGGTCGTTCTGTTCGACGGAAGGCGCTACGAGATCCAGTACCTGAACAACGTCGATTACGCCAACGTAGAGGTGGAAATTCAGGCAAAGGAGGTGACGCACTGATGGCAACATTCGAAGAGCAGCTCCCGACCGAGCTTATGGAGCAGTTCGAGTCCCTCGACAAGAACACCGACACGATGCTCAAAGAAATGACGCGCGAGGGAGCGAAGAAGGTCTTGGCGAACGTCAAGGCCAACGTCCCGTCGAGCTTCGGGAAGTCGGGCATCATGAAGTGCCTGAAGCTGACGCGCTCGTACAAAACGCCATCCGATGACGGCGTTGCAACCAAGGTCGCGTTCTACGGATATTTCGAGAACGAAGACGGGAAGAGAACGCCAGCGCCGCTGGTGTGCAACTTGTTCGAATACGGGCGCAGCAACTCGCCATATCCACGGCACCCTTTCATGCGCCGCAGCTTCGTGGGCAGCGAGATCGAATCGGCGATGAAAAAGGTGCAGGACAAGTACTTGCCGAAGGGGTGAGCCGATGAACGCTGAAATCGTCAAGATTTTCGATGGCTTCGCCGTCAACGGCAAAGAGGTTCCCGTGCGGTTCCTGACCTACGAGGGGCACGGCGAGCCTTACGTCATCTTCAGACGAGAGTACGACGACAGCTCGTATTCTGGCGATGATTCACTGCTTGGGTACGTCACGTATTACGACTTCGACGTTTACGCCAAGGGAAACTTCACCGAGCTCGTGGAAGCGGTGAAGGACAAGATGGAAAACGCGGGCTGGACGTGGCAGGTATCGCGCACGTCTTCCGACATGTACGAGGACGATACCGGCTACTTCCATGTCACGCTCAGTTTCGCAAAGGAAAGAGGGATTTAGATGGCTAAAATCGGCCTTACCAACATCTGGTGGGCGAAGCTCACCGAAGCCGAGGACGGAGCACCTGCCTATGATGGCGCGAAGTCTTTCGGCAAGGCGGTTTCCTGCAAGGTTTCCGTCACGAACAACGACGCGACGCTCTACGCCGAGGACGCTCTCGCGGAATCCGACAAGAGCTTCAACAGCGCGTCCGTGACGCTCGGCGTTGCCGACGATGACGATACTATTTTCGCGCCAATCCTCGGCCACACAGTCAATGACGGCGTGGCAGGCAAGGGCGAGATGGTGCGCAACGCGAACGACGTTGCCCCATACATCGGCCTGGGCCGTGTTATCACCAAGATGGTCAACGGCGCTTTGAAGTACAAGGCCGAGTTCCTGTACAAGGTCAAGTTCTCCGAGCCTAGCCAGGAAGATCAGACGAAGGGCGAGAAAGTTGACTTCAAAACGCCTGAAATCGAGGGGTCTGCGGCGCAGCTCGTGAACGGCAACTGGTCTGCGGCGCAGACGTTCGACACTAAGGAAGCTGCCGTTTCCTGGGTCAAGGACAAGCTTAAGGCAACGGAATAATAGCTGGAACATATGTGCGATAATGGGTCATGGCAATCGCCGTGGCCCATTGTTTTAAGGAGGAAGGAACAACATGAGAAGCAAGTTGCAGGAAATCGAGTACAAGGACAAGACGTACAAGCTCGCCTTCGACCTCAACGTCATGGAAGCAATCCAGGACGAGTACGGCAGCATCGAAGCATGGGGCAAGCTTGTGGAGCCCGAAGAAGGCGAGCCTAACATCAAGGCGCTAGTTTTCGGTGCCACGCAGATGATTAACGAGGGCATCGAAATCTCGAACGACGAGGACGGCACCGACGAGAAGCCGCTCACGCATCGCAAGGTTGCCCGCATCCTCACCGAGGTTGGCCTTGAATCAGTGACGAGCAAGGTGCAGCAGACGGTGGTCGATTCCGCAGCAGATGATTCAAAAAACGAGTAATCCACGACGAAGACGTGATTTTCGACTACGACCCGACCATTAACTTCGCGTGGTATTACTTCATCGGGCGGACGCGCTTGGGGCTTTCGTCCGACAAGGAAGTCGGGAGACTTACGCTCAGACGCTTTCGGGCGCTTTACCAAGCATACAAGGACACGTTCGACATCGAGACGCAGCTGAGGGCGAGCGGATCGACGTATGCCAAGCTCGAAGCGCAGTCTATGAGCGACGAGGAATGGTTCTAACAAAGGAGGTGATCGTATGGCAAGTTTCGGTGGTGCGGTCAAGCTGACGGGAGAGTCAAGCTACCGCGCCGCGCTGCGCAACATCTCGCAGAACCTCAAGGAGGTTTCGTCCGAGCTGAAGCTCGTTTCATCGCAGTACGACAAGAACGACACGAGCATCGAAGCGCTTACCGCAAAGCAGACGGCGCTGACCCATCGGCTCGAAGAGCAGAAGGCGAAGCTTTCCACGCTGCGCGAGCAGTATGCGAAGATGGGCAGCGAGTACCAGCAAAACAAGGAGAAGCACGAGCAGCTGATAGCTTCGTACAGCCGCGAGAAGTCCGAGCTGGAACGCATCGGGCGCGAGCTTGGAACGTCGTCGTCGGAGTACAAGCAGCAGGCCGCAGTGGTCGCAAAGCTGAAAGAGCAGGTCGATAAATCGACCACGGCCAACGACCAGAACGAGCGCTCCATGTCTCGTATGCGCACGCAGATTAACAGCGCGCAGGCGGACATAAACAAGACTTCGAACGAAATCAGAGACCTCGAATCGCAGATGGGCAAATCCGCAACATCAAGCGGCAAGCTCGGCGAATCGGTCGAGGACGCTGGGGAGAAGGCGCGCAGAGCCGAGGGAGGGTTCACCGTTTTGAAGGGTGCCATCGCCAACCTAGCTGGCAACATCCTCACGTCGGCAATCAACGGCATCCAGAACCTTGCTGGCGAAGCAATCAACTCCGCCGACGCTCTGAAGAAGTTCGAATCGACAATGAGCTTCGCTGGCTACGACGATTCGACAATCTCCAAAGCCAAGGATGATATGAAGGACTACGCCGACAAAACGGTGTACGACCTCGACACGGTTGCCAACACGACCGCGCAGCTGGCGGCTAACGGCATCCAGGACTACACGGGTCTGACGCAGGCCGCTGGCAACCTCAACGCCGTCGCGGGCGGCAACGCAGAAACCTTCAAATCGGTTGCAATGGTCATGACCCAGACGGCGGGCGCTGGCAAGCTGACTACGGAAAACTGGAACCAACTGGCGGACGCGATTCCTGGCGCGTCTGGCAAGCTGCAAGAAGCGTTGCAGAAGAACGGCGCCTACACTGGCAACTTCCGCGACGCTATGGAAAAGGGCCAAATCACAGCCGACGAGTTCAACCAAGCCATCATGGATTTGGGCTTCACCGACGCGGCGCAGCAGGCCGCTACCTCCACGTCCACGTTCGAGGGCGCTATGGGAAACATGCAGGCGGCTTTCGTTGACGGCCTTATGCAGATCTACGACGCTATAGGAAGCGAGAACGTGACGGGCTTCATCAACGGAATCACCGATGCAGTGTCGGCCGTGATTCCGCCAATCAAGGACGGCATATCGTGGCTGAAGGACAACCTTCCGACGATAGCCCCGCTTCTAGCAGCCATCGCTGGCGCGATTGGCGGCTTGCTTGTGGCTGAGAAGATAACGGCGTTGGTCACGGCGTTCAGCGCATGGAAGACCGCCACGGAAGGAGTGGCAATCGCGCAGCAGCTTCTCAATGTGGTTATGTCGGCCAACCCGCTGGGCATAGTCCTGACCCTGATAGGCGCATTGGTCGCTGCAATAGTCGCGCTCTGGACCACCAACGAGGGTTTCCGAGAAGCTGTTATGAATGCGTGGCAAGGCATCCAGGACTTCGTTGGCAATGCGATTCAGGCAATCGTGGACTTCTTCACGAACCTCGACACGACAATCTCGCAGCTACCGCAGATGTTCGCCGACTGGCTGAACAGCGTCATCGCAACGGTCACCGAATGGGTTTCGAACATGGCGGCACAGGCGGCTAGCGCGGGCTCGCAGTTCGTGAGCAACGTCGTGAACTTCATCACGAACCTTCCCGCGAACGTCGCGAGTTTCCTGAGCAGCGTCATTTCCAACGTCGTTGGCTGGGTTTCGAGCATGGCATCCAACGCTTCACGTGCGGGCTCGCAGTTCCTGAGCAACGCGATCAACTTCGTCTCGCAGCTGCCTGGGCGCATCGCAAGCTACCTTGGCAGCGTCATCTCAAACCTCGGCTCTTGGGCTGGGCAGATGGCATCGCGCGGTGCCGAAGGAGCAAGGAACATGTTCAACGCCGTGGTCAACGGGATTTCTTCGCTTCCTGGTCGCGTGCTCAGCATCGGCTCCGACATCGTGCACGGCATCTGGGATGGCATCAGCGGCGCTGCTGGATGGCTGGCCAACAAGGTGGCGAGCTTCGCAAACGGCATCTTGGACGGCATTAAGAACACGCTTGGCATTCACTCGCCTTCGCGAGTGTTCCGCGATCAAGTCGGCAAGCACATCGCCCAGGGCATCGGCGAGGGCTTCACCGACGAGATGGGCAGCGTTGTCGGTCAGATGCAGGATGCCATGCCAGACCCTTCGGCTTTCGTGAGCGACCAGCAGATCGCGTACAGCGGCTATTCCGCAGCTGGTACGGTCGCCAATTCCAGCGTCGTCGACGCTGTCATCGAAGCCCTTGAGCGCGTCCACATCGTGCTCGATGACGAGGTGGCTGGAAAGTTCGTGGAGCGCACGGTCACGAACGCGATTTACGAATAGGAGGTGTTTCATATGGTTAACTACATCGAGCTGAACGGCGAGAAGAGCACGAGCGTCAAGGGGCTGATAATCCAGTCCCTTCCGCCGATTACGAAACCGAAGATGCGCACGAGCAACGCGACAATCGACGGGCGCGACGGCGATATAGTTACGAAGCTGGGCTATTCCGCCTACGACAAGCAGCTGAGCATCGGTCTTCACGGCGATTTCGACATCGACGATGCAATCGCCTTCTTCGATTCCGAGGGCGAGGTCGTTTTCGGCAATGAGCCAGACAAGTACTACCGCTATCAGATTCTCGACCAAATCGACTTCGACCGCCTGGTGAGGTTCCGAACGGCGAAGGTCAAGATGCACGTCCAGCCGTTCAAGCACGATGCGGTGGACAGGACTTTCGACATCGTGAACCAGCTCTTGCACGTCCAAGATTCGACGGATGGCAAGTTCGGCATAACGGTCACTTCGAGCAACGGCAGCATCAGGGTTGCTGGCAAGGCAACGAGCGATGTCGAGATGGAGGTTCCAATCGAGAGCATGTCGCTTCATGGAAACTACACCCTGACCGCTTCGACTAGCGGCAGCGCTGCCGGATGCGCGCTAGGGCTCATCGACGGCTCACCGTCCAGGTCTTTCGGCGACTCGTACATGGAGCTGAAGAGCAACGGCGACTCGACTATGACCGCAACGGCTGATCCGAACGCCGAGTACGATGCGCTGTGGCTCGACATCAAGGCTGGCACTTCGGTGAACTTCACGCTGAGCGTCACAATGGCGAGCAACAGCTTTAACCAAATCTCGCTGACTAATCGCGGAAACGTCGTGTCAAGGCCGACCGTCACGGTGTACGGCAGCGGCAACGTCGAGCTGGCAATCAACGCGGTTACCGTGCTTTCGCTCTCAATCGATGATGAATCCATCACGATAGATGCCGAGGAAATGAACGCGTATCATGGCGATGCCCTGATGAATCGTCGCGTAACGGGCGATTACGCCGATTTGCGCCTAAACGTCGGGGAGAACGTCATCTCATGGCGCGGAGACGTTACTGGAATCAAGGTCGAAGACTTTTCGAGGTGGTTATGATGCGAGCTAATTTCACTATGGAAGACAAGTATATCCGCATGGTTCGCGGTGATACCCTTTCCTTCGGGATTCAGGTCTACGACGAAGAGGGAGCGCCTTTCGGGCAGGATTTGGAGCGAGCCAATTTCACCTGCAAGTCCAATCGCAGCGACAACCGATTCCTTTTCAAGAAGTCGCTTTCTGACGGCGTTTCCAAGGTCGGGCAGGGGGCTTACACCGTGCGGGTAGCTCCAAGCGACACGGCAAACGCCAAGCCAGGTAAGTACTTCTACGACTTCGAGATCTGCTGCAACGGGGACGTTTTCACCGTCATGCGCGGTGTGCTCGAAATCATGCAGGACGTAACGTTTTAATCTGGGGGGGTGATGAAATGGCGAAGATAGACGAGCACGTCAAGGTGATGCTGCTCAAAGGCGAAGCTGGAGCGAGCATCAAGTCAATCGACAAGACCGCTTCGGACGGCATTGTAGATACGTACACCGTCAAGCTGACGGATGGGACGGAGAGCAGCTTCTACGTCACGAACGGTCGCGACGGCGAGAAAGGTGAAAAGGGAGACACTGGAAACACAATTTCGGTGCCCGTTTCTGGGCTTTTCAACATGGGCGTTGATTCTGACGGGAACCTGTGGGTCTACCATTCGGATTCAGACAAGGTGCCAGATTTCGAATACGATCCATCGACTGGCAACTTATACTATGTGACAGAGGGGTGATGATATGGCAAAGACACTAATCGGCAACATCAAGGGAAAGAACGGGCGAGGAATCACCAGCATCAAAAAGACTGACACGACTGGCTCTGTCGATACCTACACAATCACGTACACCGACGATACCACGAGCACTTTCACTATCAACAACTCAGACAGCATTTCGCTTCAGCGCCAAATCGTCCCGAGCGCGGCGGTAGAATCTTCGGCTACCGCTTCGCAGGCGTACGCAGTAGGCGATTACGTTGTCGTTAGCGGCGTACTGCGCAAGGTGACGGCTTCAATTGCCAAGGGCAACGCCATCTCAGATTCCAACTCGATCGCTACGACGGTCGGTGGAGAGCTTGAAGGCATCGGGCCCACGCTTAAACACACTACGCTGGATCTCGTGAACAACCTTACCGTTGGAACAGGCGGCAGAGATTTTAACGTCACGTGGCCCGTGGACTTTTCGAGAATCAAGCACGTGACTTGCAGGTACTCGGCCATTGCTCAAGCGGCGATTCTCGTTGTCTCGAATTGGTATGAGGACACGGTCTTGCTACGCGCTACCGTGTCGCAAGAATATAACATCACGTTGGAAATACTATACGTTTAGCGTATGAGATGAAGGAGAAGAAGCATGGCGAAGACAATGAAATTCGCAGACGGCAAGACCCACGACTTCACGGATTCGAGCACCGCTCTCGATTGCGTGGCGGTCGTGCAGACCTTCGCGGAGCTTGACGCAATCCGCGCCGAGTTCACCGAGGACAACCTGAAGGGCGCGGAGTTCGACGGCGCTGCCGCACAGCATCTCGTGCCCGTCTCCGTGAAGGCCGAGACTGACGGCGAGAACGTCGTTGTCCATTTCACCAACCGCGTGAAGGAACAGGACGAAATCAACGCCGAGCAGATCAGCGAGCTGCAGGAAGCTCTCGCGGCCATCGTGGAAGGGGCATAAAATGGGTTACATCTACGCTCGTCTCATCTACAAGGGACTCAGGACGTTCGACAGCGTCCCGAAGAAGTACCAAGCAGCCACCAAGGCGGCTTACAAGGACATTTACGGCATCGAGCTTTAGAGCCGTAGAAAGATTGAACGCTCAGGGGGTGCAGCGATGCGCCCCCTTTGCATATAGGGAGGTGCATTTATGATTAGGGTTTTCGAATCAACCGACAAGAGCTTCACCACCAACGGCGATATAGTCATTCTTCCGGCGAAGGCAAAGGTGACCAAGAAGGACAACGGCGATTACTATCTGGACTTGGAAGCTAGCGCAAAGTACGCCGATTATCTGACCAGCGGGCGGATAATCGTAGCCGACACGCCGCAGGGGGCGCAGGCGTTCCGCATCTCAGACGTTACGAAGAAGAGCACCAAGGTTTCGCTGAAGGCGTGGCACGTCTTCTATGACTCAAAGAACTACCTCATCGCGGATTCTTACGTCGTGGACATGACCGCTAACGCGGCTCTCGACCACCTGAACGAGGCAACTGAGCCGAGGAGCGAGTTCGTCACAATCTCGGACGTACAGACGATCGACTCGTTCCGCTGCGTCCGCAAGTCGCTATACGAAGCGATCCAGACGGTCATCGAGCGCTGGGGCGGGCATCTCGTGCGTGACAACTTCCGCATCGAGCTTCGCCAGTCAATCGGCGCAGACAACGGCGTGACCGTCAGGTATCGCAAGAACCTGAAGGAGCTTACGTGCGCGGAAGATTGGAGCGGTGTCGTCACGAAGCTGCTGCCAGTCGGCGCGGACGGCATCCTTCTCAACGACCAGGACGCTAGCGCATCAATCTACGTCGAGAGCGAGCAGGAGTGGAGCATCCCGTACACGAAGACCGTCTCGTTCTCGCAATCGGACATCAACAAGGAAGATTACGGCGAAGACGAGACTGCCTACCGCAAGGCCCTGGTCGATAATCTGAGAAGGCAGGCGCAGGATTACGTCAACAAGAACTGCGTCCCGAAGGTCAACTATACGTTGAAGGCCGACATGGAGCGCGTGACCGACATCGGTGACACGGTGGAGGTCATCGACGAGCGACTTGGCGTGCGCATCCTGACAAACGTCATCGGCTTCACCTACGACTGCATTCTCGGCAAGTACACCGAGATTGAGTTCGGCAACTTCCAGAAGACGCTCAACGGCCTTGCTGGGTCGCTCCAATCGTCTGCGCAGAGCGCCGCGCAGAGCACGGTCAACAACGCCATCCAAGGCGTTGCCGATACGGTCGCACAGACAATCACGCAGTCGCTGGGGGCTTCCTACGTCATTTACGACGGCTCGAAGATCATGGTGCTGGACTCGTTGCCGAAGGAGGACGCGCACAACGTCATCATGATCAACGACAACGGCATCGCCTTCTCGCGCAACGGAATCGCGGGGACTTTCGAGAGCGCGTGGGGAATTGACGGCACGATGAACATGCAGAACATCAACGTCATCAACTTCGTGGCCGACCTGATCAAGGGCGGAACGCTGAAGCTCGGCGGAAGCGAAAACGGAAACGGTGTGATGGAGGTTCGCTCGGCGGGCGGCTCGCTTCTGGGGCAGCTCGACAAGGACGGGCTTCGCATGTGGGCCAACGACGGCTCGCGCATCGAGATCAACGCTTCGCAGGGCCTTGTCGGCTATGACGCGCAGGGTAACGCCACATACGGCGTGACGGACGGCGTTTTCTACATGGCGAACGGATACATCAACAGCTCGCTAGCTATCGGCGGTCTGATGAAGATGGTACCGATTAAGACGGACGCAAGCACGGGAATCGCGTTCGTCGCGCTTGCATAGGAAGGGGGAAATCGAATGGCATCAAGTGGCAGCATCACAGGCGCGTACCGAGGGTACACGCTGCGCGCTGATTGGAGCGCGGTTCAGAACTCGGCTGGCAATTATTCCGACGTGACGGTCAAGCACACGCTCGTGATAGGATCTGCGTACTCGTTGAACATCGGTTCGCGCACGAACACATGTTCGGTAGGAGGTGTCTCGCAGGGATACACTTCTGGATCCATCAACCAGAAGGGCGGCTCCGTCCTTCTCGGAACGACCGTCCACAGGGTTTCGCATGACGCTGACGGAACCAAGACCGCGCAGCTTTCCGACACGTTCAACATCAACGCCACGATCGACGGCAAGAAGGTCGGGAGCATCACGGCATCTGGCTCCATCTCGCTCGACAGGATAGCGCGAAACGCGACCATCGTTACCGCAAACGACTTCACGGACGAGACGAACCCGACGCTCACCTACAGCAACCCGTCCTCGTTCTCTTGCGACGTTTCAATCGAGTTCGCTGGCGGGAGCATCACGAGGGCTGGAGCTGCAAGCGGCGCAAGCGGCTCGTACACGATGCAGCTCACCGATTCCGAGCGCACGACCCTGCGCAATGCCAGCAGGAACTCGCCGACGCTCAAGGTGGTCTACGCGCTTAAAACGACCATCGACGGCACCGCGTACTACTCGCGGGCTGAAAGGAAAATGAAAGTCGTTGACGCAGCGCCCGAGCTTGGGGCAGTCTCATACGAGGACACGAACGCGGCAACGGTGGCGGTGACTGGGGACAAGTCGCGCATCGTCCAGAACCACTCAGCGTTGACCGTGACGATTCCGACCGCCACGGCGAAGAAGGGCGCGACCATCGCGAGCTACACCATCGCGTTCGGCGGCGTGTCGAAGAAGGTGCAGAGCGCTGGTGCTGTTTCGATCGGCACTGTGGACGTTTCGTATTCTCAAGCGCTGACAGTCACGGTAACCGACAGCCGTGGGTTCACCGCTAGCAGATCTGTTCAGGTGACCGTAGATGATTACAGCGCACCTACTGCTGTCATCGACCTGCACCGCCTGAACAACTTCGAGCCGACTACATACATCACCGCTAACGCGCGGTACTCGTATCTAAACGGCAAGAACTCCGTCACCATCACGGCGAAGTTCAAGAAGGTTTCGGATTCGAGCTACGGAACGCCAATCGAGCTGGAGGATTCAATTCAATCCACGGTGACGTGCGACAGGGATTCTGCCTACGACTTCGTTGTGACCATCGCGGACAAGCTGGAAACGACCGAATACAACTTGACTTTGGGCAAGGGCATCCCCGCGTTCTTCATCGATACCAAGAAATCCAGCGTCGGCGTGAACTGCCTACCAAGCCAATCGGACGTTCTGCAACTCGGCGATTCGGCATGGCTCACCGCGCAGGGCGCGTACCCAGTCGGGGCAATCTACTTGAGCGTGATCGACGCGAACCCCGCTGCATTGTTCGGTGGGACATGGGAGCGCATCTGCGGGCGCTTCCTCCTCGGAGCCGATTCGACATATGCGGCTGGCAGCACTGGCGGCGAAGCAGTTCACCAGCTCACAACGTCCGAAATGCCGTCGCACAACCACACTCTCGACAACTACAACACCACGGGCGGGACAACCTCGTCCATGACGGTTCAGGCGAACGACAAGAAGGGCTACAGCGGCAACGTCAACACACTGTACACTGGCGGGAACAAGGCGTACGACAACATGCCCCCGTATTTGACCGTCTACATGTGGAAGAGAACAGCATAGGCTTCACTCGAAACATCGAGAAAAGCCCCTCAAACGATGGGCTTTCGTTCTCTGGTAGCATTGGGTATCCGATAAATCGGATTCTCAATGCTACCTTATAGCTTTAAAAGAGAGGGAAGCCGAATCAGATTCGTAAAGTGTACTCTAGCTGCGGTTCGATTTGGCTTCCCGATTCTGTTTTCGTGTAATCTACTCTTTCAATGATCATCTTCAATAATCTGTTCTTATAGGCAGTATCCAGACTGTGGTATTCATCCAATACCTTGGTCAAGATGGGTACTGCTTTTTTCTGTTTGCTTTCACGCTGCGCGATTTTATCTTCCAGCATGCTTTTCTGTCGCAGTAGGTCCGCTTTCTGCGATTGGAGCTTTTGCGACCTGTCAAGATATTTGGCTCGGCTGTAATCGCCAAGCTCGTAAAGCTCGTCAACCCTATCGAGCATCTTGTCTTTCTTCTCTATCTCCGATTCAACTATCTCCAGTGCCTTTTCGTCCGTGTCATCTGCTTCGACACCGCCATATTCGGCTAGAACGGTAAGCTGTCTCGACAGCTCATCCTTCAGCGCGTCCAATATCATATTCTCAACCATAGGAAGACTGGAATTGCGTGTTTCGCATTTGAAGGTCGAGCATTGAAGGTGTTCCGTGGTCACGCCTTTCCATGTGTAGGTCGTGCGTCTCATGACCTTACCGCACTTCGAGCAATGCAGGAACGATGCGAGAGGGTTCGATAGCTGTTTGCTCACAGCCTGTCTCGTGCTTCTCATTGCGAGAAGTTCCTGGCATTTGTTGAAGGTTTCGACGCTCACTATCGGCTCGTGTTTGCCCTTCACCGTGCCATGGTTCAGGTTTCTCACTCGGCTTTCGATTATTTTTCCGTCTTCGATGCGCTTCTCTGTGCGCTTTATCTTGACGTTTATCTCGCCAAGATAGACTCTGTTCTTGATTATGTCTCGCACCCTGTGGCTCGTCCATGCAGTGTCGTAAACCTTCGACGGCTGGATTCCCATTCTGTTCAGCTCGTGCATTATGCTCGCTGCAGATTCTCCGCTGGCGTATCTCTCGAATATCATCTGGACGATTGGAGTCTGCTCGTTCGGTATCAGAATCCAGCCCTTGCCGTCTGGGTTCTTCATCTTGTCGTATCCGAACGGAGGGGTAGCGCCGATGAAGTAACCATCCTGCTGAGACTGCATCCTTCCGCGAAGCAATCTTCGCTTAATCATCTTGTATTCTCGACGGCTCATGAACAGGCCGAATTCGAAGAATTCCTCATCGAATTCGTCTTCCCCTGCCAAATCGTATGTTTTGTTCAAGGTGATGATCTTCGTATCCGAGAACTGGAACGCCTTCAAGATCCTCGACTGGTCTTCACCGTTTCCTCGGCTCAATCGTTCAAGCTCCACGCACAGCACGCCATCATATTCGCCAAGTTCGACGTGCTTCAGCAGCCTTTGCATCTGCGGTCTCGCTTCGATGCTTTCACCTGACACGACTTCTCTGTAAACGTCCTGCTCGCAGACTAGGATGCCCATTCTGTCTGCCAGATCCTGAAGCATCTTCTCGTGTCTTGCCAGCGTGTCCTCGATGCCAGTGTCATCGTCCTTTCTAGATTTTCTCAAATACATTGCGTATGCCATTCATAATCAATCCTTTCTCTGCTGCTTCAGGAACATCGCGTACTGCGCTATCTGCTCCAATTCCTCGTTGGTGTAGTTCGGCGTGGAGAACGTTATCTCGCGCCTTGTTTCGTTTCCGTAGACAAGTTCCTTGATGCTTACTCCGAAGTATTCCGACAGCTTCTTGAGCGTCGGAAGGCTTATGTTCTCGGCGCTGCGGTTGAACCATGAGTTCACCGCGCTTGGGCTTATCCCGCATTCTTTCGCCAATTTTCGACGGGAAATCCCTTTTGCGCTCATTAGCGCCTGCAAATTGTCAGTAAATGCCATCCAAATTTCGACTCCTTTCCCCGCTAAACGTTGGCGTTACCACGTTTGCTGAGATAATTATATAATCTATAGGTGTTCACTGTAAACACTAAAGTGCGCAAAAAATGAAAGTAAGTTTTAACATTTTTAGAAAAACCTATTTAATTTTGAAAGTTCTTGCCTATAATGGAAATTGTTAGAGCACATAAGTGCGCACACTGAGCACATAAGGGGGTGAGTGTATGTACGAAAATCTGAAGGCCGAGATCGTACGCGCTGGCATGTCGAATACAAAGATGGCGGGCGCAGTCGGGATGAACTACTCGACGCTTTGGCGCTTGCTGAACGGCAAGCAGCAGTTCAGACTTGGCGAGATGGTTGCAATCCAATCGGAGCTTGAAGAGCGCAACGACGCGACCTACACGCTCGACTATCTTTTCGGGGACGGTGACGATTATGGAGAGGGGCAACCCGACAAAGGAGCACATGACGGCTCTGTACGACCTGATTAACGAGCTTTTCGCAGGTCAAGACGTTTTCTATACCGAGGAAGAGCTCGAAGAACTGAAAGAGAAAGGGGTAACGACATGGGTATGAGCATTTACGACATTGACGATGCGATCCTATCGCTGGTCGATATGGAGACTGGCGAAATCGAGGACGAGAAGCGTTACGACGAATTGCAGATGGAGCGCACGCAGAAGGTCGAGAACATCGGCTGCTTCTACAAGAACCTCCTGGCCGAAGCCAAGGCAATGAAGGAAGAGGAAGCGAACCTCGCACAGCGCCGCAAGGCGGTGGAGAACAAGGCCGAGCGCATCAAGAGCCTTCTTGTTTACGCGCTGAAAGGCGAGAAGTTCGAATCGCCCAAGGTGCGTTGCAGCTACCGCAAAGCGAAGAGCGTTCAGGTCGATGACTCGTTTGTGGCATGGGCGCAGGAGCACGCCGACGATCTGCTGACATTCAAGGAGCCCACGCCGAACCGCACGGCAATCAAGGCGGCTCTTGCTGAAGGACGCGAAATCGAGCACGCCGAAATCGTCACCAACGAGAGCCTTCAGGTGAAATAGCATGCGCGAGTTGAGGGCAGACGAGATAGAGGTGCGCGTGGCGCAATGCAGCCAAAATGGCGTGGCGCTTCTTCTTTACAAGGATAGCCGTTGCGACATGCGCATCCTTGACGAGACTTTCGGCATGACGGGGTGGCGCGACAGCTACCAGAGCATCTATGATGAGCTGTTCTGCACAATCGAAATCTGGGATGCGGAAAAATCCCAGTGGGTTGCAAAGCAGTCGAACGGCTCGCCTTCCAACGTGGAAGCCGAGAAGGGCAGGGCGAGCGACGCATTCAAGCGTGCCGGGTTCATGCTCGGCATCGGGCGCGAGCTTTACACCGCACCTTTCATCTGGGTATCTTCCGATAAGTGCACCATCAAGCAGGGCAAGAACGGGCGCATGCAATGTTATGACAAGTTCCGCTGCGAGAAGGTGCGCATCGAGAGCGGCCAGATAACGGGGCTGAGCATCTACAACGAAACGAAGGGTTGCAGGGCTTTCGTCTTCGCAACCGACAAATAGAGAGAGGAATGATAAGGATGGATAACATGGTACAAATCACGAAAGCTGAATTTGAAAGCCTGCTGAAGGCTAAATTCGATATGGAAATGGTCAAGGATGTTCTGCTCAGCAGGGCGAAAGCCGACTGGCTTGGGAAATATCTCGTGTGGAACGATACGACAACCAGCGCCGTTCTTCGACATATACTGGGGGACGCTTACGACAAAAAGCTCGAAGAGCTGAACAACAATGTCGAAGAGCTGAACAAGGAGGATGGCGAATAATGAGCTTCAACAATGTTTCAATTATTGGAAATTTGACGCGCGATCCTGAACTTCGCAACACGCAGGGCGGGACGGCTGTGTTGAGTTTCGGAATTGCAGTCAACGATCGTCGCAAGAACCAGCAGACGGGTGAATGGGAAGATTACCCCAACTTCATCGATTGCACTATGTTTGGTGCTCGCGCACAGAGCGTTTCCCGTTTCCTTTCCAAGGGAAGCAAGGTAGCCATCGAAGGAAAGCTTCATTGGAGCCAGTGGGAACGCGACGGCCAGAAGCGTAGCAAGATCGAGGTCTTCGTGGACGAGATCGAGTTCATGAGCCGCCAGCAGGGACAGACCGCGAGCAAGCCAGTACAGCAACAGCCGCAGCAGCCTATGCAGCAGCCTATGCAGCAGCAGTTCGGCGGCATGCCCGCACCGCAGCAGGCCGCGCCGAGCATCTACAACGACGACATCCCGTTTTAATCTAATCGGCGGGACGCTCTGAAGCGCCCCGCTCCCTTATTGAAAGGAGGTGACGCGAGATGATCGGCGGCATGATCGGCACAGCCGAGGAGATCATCCATTGGCTTTTCGAGCAACCGAAGGGCGAGCAGCTTTACGAGATCAAGGAGCGCAAGCGCAAGCGCACGCTCACGCAGAATGCCTATTACTGGTCGATGCTCAATCAGTTGGGGCGAGTCTTGCGAATACCGACCTCGGAGCTTCACTTCAGGATGCTCAAGGAGCATGCTCCATACGAGGTCGTGAGCGTGCGTTCCGACATCGACGTGTCTGGCTACTTTCGCTATTACGAGGAAATCGGCTCTGGCTTCGCTGGTGGTAATGAGTTCACGCATTACCGCGTCTACAAGGGCTCCTCGCGCATGGACTCGTCGGAGTTCTCGCGGCTCATCGACGGGGCGCGGGAGGAATGCGAAGCGCAGGGCATATCGGTGCTCACGCGCGAGGAAATAGCAAGGTTGAGGTACGTGGAGGGCGAGGAATGAAGGAGCACAGCATTCTCGGGTGCGGCGAGTGGTACGACGAACGGCACGGGGTATTTATTCGCTGGTTCGACCATCGCGAACCGTGGCTCGTGCGGCACGAGGTATTCCACGGCCCGAACCGCAGGAAGTCAATCGAGCTTGGCCTGTACGTCTTCCTGCCGCCAGAAGCCCACAACATGAGCGACTATGCGGTTCACTTCAACCGCCAGTTCGAGAAGTACCTGCAAGAGGTGTCGCAGCGCCGCGCAATGGAGCACTACGGCTGGACAATTGATGAATTTAAAAGCATATTCGGGCGTAACTACGTTTAGGAGGAACGAGAAATGAAAATCAAACTCGATAAATATGCGCACATCCCTGTGCGTGCCCACGGCACGGATGCGGGGGCAGACCTATACTCGCCAATCCGCACGGTAATTCCCGCGAGGGGTTCGCGCGTCATCGACACGGGCGTGCACATCCAGCTGCCGCGCGGATACGTCGGTATGCTGAAGAGCAAGTCTGGGCTGAACGTCAAGCACGGCATCACGTCCGAGGGCGTTATCGACGAGGGATATACTGGGTCGATAAAGGTGAAGCTCTACAATCACGAGGACGAGCCTTATAAAATTGAGCAATACGACAAGATTACGCAGTTGGTAATCGTGCCATGCGAGTACGTCCAGTTCGACCTGGTGGACGATCTGGAGGATTCCGAGAGGGGAAGTGACGGCTTTGGCAGCACGGGGAAGTAAATACCATGCGAAGAAGATGGTCGTTGACGGAATCGAGTTCGACAGCGCCAAGGAAGCCAAGCGGTATACCAAGCTCCGCGCGTTGGAGGATGCGGGCGAGATTCAGCACTTGCACCTTCAGGTGCCTTTCGAGCTTGTGCCGAGCTTCGAATGCGATGGCGTGAAATATCGTGGGATGAAGTACATCGCCGATTTCGTCTACTACCGCGACGGCAAGCGGGTCGTCGAGGACTGCAAGGGCTTCAAGACTGCCGAGTACAAGCTGAAGAAAAAGTTGATGGCGTACATCAATCACGTAAACATCGAGGAATCGTGATGCTATAATATAGGAACGCGAGGGTTGCAGCCTTGCAAATGACATAGCTTTTCAAGCCTTAACGGCATGAAAATAGAAAGCCCCGTCGCAGCTGCAACCTGTGACGGGGCTTTCGCATATAAGGAGCGTTTTATATGGAACTGCATATGTTCGACCAGCAAATAGCCAAAGAATACGGGGTCAATGCGGCGATCATCTTCCAGAACCTTGCGTATTGGATTGAGCACAACCGCGCCAATGAAACCAACTTCCACGACGGCAGGTATTGGACATACAACTCCGTCAGGGCGTTCGCCGAGCTTTTCCCGTACCTTACGGACAAGCAGATTCGCGGCGCGTTGAAGAAGCTGGAAGAAGGCGGGATGATTTTAGTCGGCAATTACAACAAGTCGGCCTACGACCGCACGAGGTGGTATGCACTTGCCGAAAAGGGACTTTCCATTTATACAAAAGGGCAAATGAATTTTACCTATATGGAAAATGAAAATGCCCCAGAGGGCGAACCTATACCAGATATAAACACAAATGAAACCACATATAAACCAAATATAAGTGCACCGAAGAAGGAGCCGCGCCACAAGTACGGCGAATATTCCAACGTTCTTCTGAGCGATACCGATTTGGCGAAGCTCAAAGCGGAGTTCCCGACTGACTGGGAAGAGAGAATCGAGCGGCTTAGCGCCTACATGGCTTCAACGGGCAAGACGTACAAGAGCCACCTAGCCACCATTCGCAACTGGGCAAGACGCGATTCCGAATCACGGAGCAATATGACTAGCAGCAACGAATCGCGCTGGGAGAAGACCGAGGAAGAGAAGCAAGACGAGGAAGCATGGATGCAAAACATCATCCAGTGCTAGGAGAAGGGAGCAAACGAAATGGACACTAACAAACTGATTAAAGGCATAGCCGAGACGGCGGCTAGGTCCAACTGCCGAAACGAGGGCGATTACATCGAGAACGGCATCCTCATGTGCGGCAAGTGCCGAACGCCGAAGCAATGCGAGATGGAGCTTGGCGGGCGGATAATAAAACCTTACTGCATGTGCCGCTGCGAAGCCGAGGGCTACGAGCGCGAGAAGGAGGAGAAGCGCAAGGCTGAGCGAATGCACAGGCTCGACATGATGCGCCGCACTGGGTTCCCCGATGCTGAGATGCGGGCGTGGACTTTCGAGAACGACGATGGCGGCAACGAGAAAATCATGGACGTGATGAAGCGCTACGTCGCGAACTTCCCGCGCATGCTCGAATCGGGCAAGGGCCTTATGCTTTGCGGGTCGGTGGGCACGGGGAAGAGCTACGCAGCCGCCAGCGTTGCCAACGCGCTCATAGACGCGGGAACGCCCTGCATGATGACCAACTTCAACCGCCTGGTGAACGTCATCAACGAATCGTTCGAGGGGCGGCAGAGGTACATCGACAGCCTGAACGATTTCGACCTGCTGATAATCGATGATCTGGCCGCTGAGCGCGACACCGAGTTCATGGCCGAGCAGGTGATGAACATCATCGACGCGCGATATCGTGCGGGGCTTCCGCTGATCGTCACCACGAACCTGACCGTGCAGGAGCTTTCGGGCACCACGGACATTCGCAAGCAGCGGGTTTTCAGCCGATTAATCGAGATGTGCGTCCCTATAACCGTCACTGGCCGCGACCGCAGGAAGGCGAAGGCCGCGCAGAACGCCGAGATCATGGGGCTGTTGGGGCTGTGACCGAGCGCGAGCTTTCGCAGGCCGTGCATCTCAAGGCGGAGCTTGACGCGCTCCGCAGGGTTGCCGCCGAAGAGGGCAGCCCTGATCTGCTGAGGGCGATTGACGCTCAGGCGCGGGCGGTCGAATCCGCGAGGTTGGAGGTCATGGCATTCATAGCATCAATCCCAGACCCGCGCATCAGGGCAATAGCAATCATGCGGTCCCTCGAAGGGAAGAGCTGGGAGACGATAGCGAGACGGATGCATTACGAGCGCACTTCACCAGCAAAGCAGCTCCGCAGGTTCCTTCGTGGTAGAATGTAGCTGCGCCCATTTCGGCGTTTCCTTTCTCTAGCGGCTCGCAACTTGCGGGCCGCGCCCATATTCTCTGTAAGGTAGAAAAAGGCCCCCATTTCTGGGGGCCTTTTTCTTGTGCGGAAGAATTTACCACGGAATAAATTACCGCACGAATTTCGTACGAAAGCGCTTCCATCTCAGGCGGTATTAGTGTGTACTTATATACGAAGAGGAAAGGTCAGACGGCACAAACCATCGAGAGACAGGCCGTAAATGCGATTCCTCAGAGAGAGAAAGGAAAACGAAAATGAGCGACAAGCTTCACCTTCAGGGCATCGGGAACGTCAAGGCGATTGAAGCATCCCAGCTCACAGCTGGAATGGTCACGGTCTGGAACTACGGTTACAAGTCCAAGGTCATTTCGGTGGAGCCTAGCAAGACGGGAAAGACCGTCACCGCGATGCTCAAGAGCATGCAAGACGGTATCACCCGCCAGCGCAGAATGCCGGCGCACAGGCTAGTTGCCATAAACTAGATAAGCAGACGGAGAAAGGGACACGAAATGAACAACGAACTCATGGAGCGCATCCGCTTTATCAACCGCAAGGCGGAGAAGGCGAGAAAGGACGGATACACCGTGGCATACGGGTTCGTCTGGGAGGGCTGGGGAAATCCAACAGGCCCGTGCGCACGCAAGGTCTGCAAGGTAGAGGATTACCGATAGACAACACACGAGAGAAAGGAAGATTCGAGAATGAAATACAAGGATTTTAGCGACATGATTCAGAAGAGGGTCAACGACCTGCCAATGATATTCGCGTTCAGCAACGAGCAGCTAGACAAAGCGCTCGATGACATGGGCTTGAGCCTACAGGACATGAAGGGAGACAAGCTAATCAGGATGGGAGCAGGGGCGTTTTGCCTTAAGAGCGACCTCGATAACATCCTGAGTGAGCTTCATGCGGTGGACGATATGAAGCGCGATTTCATCAAGGACTACGAGCAGGCATACGACGCCTTCTTCTACGAGATGGGCAACCACGAGTACCACATCAACTGGCAGGCCGACTGGGACGTGCTCAGCTGCTTCGGCCTTGACGATGACGTATGCGAGTACGAGGACGGCAAGGCCGTTGACGAGTACATGGACGCGATGGGGCTTTCGCCAGTGACCAAGGCCGCGTACCACGACGCACGTGGCGACTTCCTCCGCATCGCGGGCGAAAAAGGCTGGTACTAGCAGAAGTTTTTCCCGAATCTGACTTGCAACTACGGTATATAGGTGTATACTATAAGCGTCAAGAGGGAAAGGAAAGGCAATGTACAGCAGCGAGAACTTCTACATGGGAACCGAAGCGCACTGGAACGACGCGGAAGCGCCCGAGCGCGAAGCGGACTATGTAAGCGACAGCGGCAGCAAGTGCTGGTACACGGAAGGCGGCGTGTTCCGCAAGTCGAACCACTGGGGATACGAGGTGGCGAGCTGCGATTGGTTCCTCGGCGGCGAGGAAAGCGCCTGGGAAGACCGCCACGGCATCCGCTGCGGCTTCTGCCCGTGGGACGGATTCAAGGCGAAGGATTACGACTTCACGGTTTACAACGTCCCAGAGGAAATCGCTGAAGATCACGACTTCGGCGGCAGGCCGTTCGCCGTTTTCGCGATGAACGACACGAACACCGCTGGAGGTTACGTGCATGCCTTCGGAAAGCGCGCGAAGTTCAATTGGAATATGTTCACCTTCATCGAGCTTTAGAATGGGGCTTCCCGTACCAGGAATTGCCGCTTAAAAAATCACCGATAAGTCTTCCCTTTTCTTAAATATCGGTATATACTTATATACATCAGGAAGGGAAAGGTCAGACGGCACAAACCATCGAGAGACAGGCCGTCACTGCGAATCCCAGAGAGAAAGAGTAAAGAGAAAGTTGCAGCGAAGGAGTGCTAGCGATGACGAAGTACCGCAAAAGGCAAGTCGAGGTCGAAGCTTTTCAAATCTTGATGCACACGATGCACAGGCGAGATTACCCCCAGTGGTTCGCCGACGCGATTGCGAGCGGCGTGGTGTATCAGAAGGTAGATCCAGATTACCCAGTCGAATGCACCATCAGGACGCTTGAGGGCGAAATGAATGCGAACCTCGGTGACTACATCATCAAGGGCATCAATGGCGAGCTGTATCCATGCAAGCCAGACATATTCGACAAGACGTATGAGAGGTGTCAGCAATGAGAAACCAACATTCGCGCATTCGCAAGCTGGCGGAGAAGAAGGCGGAGCGGGAGCAGGCGAGAATCAAGGCCATGGAGAACCCCGTCATCGCAATCCTCAGCGGGGAAGGCATGCTCGACCAGATGATTCTGCGCAAGACGTGCATCATTCACACGCAGTCTGGCGATGGCTCGAAGCCGTTGGACGGGGTTGTCGCGCGAATCGAGGAAGGCCGCGAGCTTGAATCGCGCTTAACGCTCACGAGGATGGCGCTGCTGGGGGCTTTCGCCCTAGCGGCCCCCAAGAGGAAGGGCGGCGAGCGGTTCGTGACCATCGAAGGCCCAGACTTCATCTGGTGCATGGAAGTCAAGCGCAAGAACGCGGGCGATGCCGTGAGGTTCGTCGCGAAGGTAAACCAGCAGGTGAAAAAACTTCAAGCGGCCCCTTGCAATCATATCGTATAGGTGTATACTATAGGTATCAGAAGGAAAGGGAAAGGAAATCAAAAATGAACCGCACCAACACCAAGCCCAGCTACGAGCACGCGAACGAACGCACCACCACCGTTCAGGGCGAGACTTTCACCGTATGGGACAACTACCTGTACCGTGGGACGTTCGCCCAGAATGAAGCTGGCGAGGTTAGGCAGATAAAGGCCAACGGGTACATCTCAAACGACCTCAACGTGCGCAAGGCTATCGCCAACGTCTTCAATCTCAAGAGCTTCAGGAAGTAGCGAGAGGAAGGAATCGGAATGATAATCAAACAATGGCTAGACGTGCTCTACAAAGAGCACGAGACGGCACACGCGAATCTGTAGCCTGTCT
>OGPL01000951.1_pt1 | contig 28858 bp, 20 predicted proteins | sample 1552901 | NCBI WGS metagenome assembly OGPL01 (sample SAMEA2580244, study PRJEB22360) | human gut metagenome | biome: human gut; feature: human-associated habitat; material: faeces | place: Denmark | collected 2008/2010 | reverse complement strand
CACCGCCAAATGCGAAGCATTCCACGTTGCCCCAAGGCTGTTTTTTATGTTTTTGGTTTTTGATTACATTCACGATTCGGCAACAATACATAATCTATCTCCAGCAAAGAACCGTCCCTTTGGTTTCTTTGGTTTGCTACTGAACCCTTGAGAGGAGAATGGTGGAGGGGAAAAAAGGCAACGCCGGGCGCAGCTTGGGGCTTGCGCTCGGCGTTGGTGTTTTGGCTTTGGAAGCCGCCCCCACTATTCAGGAGGTCGGCTTTTTCAGCATAGAGAATTATACTATTTAACTACTTGCTCTTTGGTGAACTTCACTGTGTCGTTGCTGTAAACGGTCTTCACGATGTAGATGCCTGATTCTGGCACGTTAGCGCCGAGGGCTGCACCGCTTACGGTGAAGTATTCTTTAGCCACCACTGCATAGTCGGTGTTGAGGTCTTGAACTGAAGAAGCGATGTTTGCAGTCACATACCAGCCCTTAGCTGTAGCTTCGTCCACGTTTGCACCTTCTGTACCTGGCATATAGCTGATGTTGAGCTGACGGCCCCAATCCTTGTTAGATGAATTGATTTCCACCTTCGACACGTCTTGCAACTGTGCGATGATGGCGTTGATAGCCTCAGCGTCCATCTTATTGTTTTGGAGAGAAAGACCTTGGATGCCCTTGTTGTTAGCCAAGTCGAGAGAAGTGAGTTTGTTCTTCTCAGCAGAGAGCCATTGCACGTAAGAGTTGTTGCTCAAATCGAGTGTAGAAATCATGTTGTCGCCGATGCCGAACCAGTAGAGGTATGGGCACTTGCTCACGTCGATTGTGGTAAGCATGTTGCTACCAAGTTGGCAGTTGCTCAATGAGCCGAGCATAGTCAAGTCGATAGAGGTGAGCTTGTTGTTGACGAGTTTCAATTGTGAGAGGCTCTTATTATTGCTGAAGTCAACAGCCGCGATTTCGTTGTTGTCGGCATAGAGCAATGAAAGCATACTTTGCGCGCTTGTGTTGAGCGCGGCAATCTTGTTGTTCTCAATGTTCACCCAACGCAACTGAGGATTCTTGGTGATATCGAGAGCGGTGAGTTGGTTGTCGTAGAGATACAAGCCTTCAAGAGTGGTGAGTTTTTCGATGTTGATAGCAGAGATCTTGTTGTTGGCAAGGTTCAAAGTCTTGAGGCTGGTGCAACCATCAGCGCTGAAGGTGTTGATTTCGTTGTCGTAAGCGTAAACGCTTTCGAGTGAAGTCAAGCCGTCGATGTTGAGGGCGGTGAGCTTATTGCCGTGGCATGACACCTCGTTCAAACCAGTAAGACCAGAGAGGTCGAGAGTGGTGAGTTGGTTGTCGTCGCAGAGCACCTCATACATTGTGGCATGGTGAGGCAATACGAGTGAAGTGAATTTGTTGGCAGAGCAGTCCACCTTTGAGAGTTGTTCCATTGCCGAGCAGTCGAGCGTGCCTTCAAGAGCGTTGGTGTTCACGTCGAGAACGCGAATCTTGGTGTTCTTGCTCACATCGATAGAGGCAATTTGGTTTTCAGCCACATACACGCCAGTAAGCACTGGGTTGCCTGTGAGGTCGAGAGCCTTGAGTTGGTTCTTTTCTGCTTGGAGAGTTTGAAGCAGAGGAGCGTTGGTGATGTCTAATGCAGTCACGTTTTGTCCGGTCACATTGAGGATTCTCACTTCGCCACCATACACCTTCACTTGTTCACCAAACACATCGTGAGTATAGTAAGCAGCCTTGCTGTATGATATTTTTTCGCCATCACCCCAGTCGATGAAGAATTCTTCGCCAGAGTTGCCACCCACGCCCACGCGAGCCGATTTGGTGCCCTTCACGAAGTTGATCACCATAGCAGGCTTCACTTCTTGAGCTTCTTGATATTCGTAAGCGCCCACGTCGATTGAGCTGCCAGATACGCGAGGATTGCCAGCGATGTCGAATTCTTCAGCGAAGCCTTCGGTCAATGTGCCGGCGTTGATAAACTTACTGCCTTCAGCAAGCGAGAGGTCGGTGCTGAGCACCTTCTTCAAGTCTTCTGCATTTTGAGCGCGACCGTCAAAATCAGCGGTCTTCACGAAGTTGGCGCGTTCGGTATCCACTGCGTAGATAGAGTTGAACACAGAAGTTGACAAATCCTTTGCGCCTTCGATGTTGCTCTTAGTGGTGCCATCGCGCAGCACGTTGAACAGGGCTGTGGTGTTGATCACCTTACCAGCTGCCACATACACGCCGCCACCGGCATAAGATTGGTTGTTGTAAGCCACGCAACCGAGCATTGAGCCACCATTCACACAGAAGCCAGCGCCACGGCCACCGCCCACCTGACCATATTCAGGAGCGTCGGCATAGCAGTTGTAAGCAGAGCAGTGCACTGCAGGGCCTTCCAATGCGAAGCCACCGCCCACGAGACCTTGGCAAGTGTTTGCCACACAGTTTTCGATAGAAGAAGTGGCGTCGATGCAGAATGCGCCACCCGAACCGGCGTAGCATGCTTCAGCATAGCAGTTGATCACCTTGCTGCCAGCGGCATACACAGCACCACCGTTGTCGCTTGCCACGCAGTTGAGGAAGCGGCAGTCCTTCACGGTGCCGTTCTTCACATAAATTGCGCCGCCCACGCCATTGCCATAACTTGAGTGGCAATAAGTGGCTTCGAAATAACATTCGGTGATAGTGCCTTTGCCCTTAGCGTCGAGATAAATGGCACCACCGTAACTGTTGCTGTCAACGTCGGATTCTGCTGTGAAATAAGCAGAGTTTTCGAGCACGCGGCAGTGGCTGATGTGAACATCACCGATAGCATACACTGCACCGCCATTAGCCTTCACGTTCCAAACATTGGCGTTGCCACCCTTCAAGGTGAAACCGTCGATTACGGTTTTTTGCTTGAATTCGCTGCCGCAATACATCACATGGGTGTAGTTGTTTTTAGTGCCAGTCACCCATTGCTTGCCAGCGCCTTCTTCCATTTCCCAAGTGTAGCGAGAAGTGGTGCCTGCCTCGTTGGCGCGCACCCAAACGTCAGCAACTTCGTCGTTGGCATTGAGAACGGTTTTATTTTTGTACAATTTTGTGCCATTCACGTCTTCCAAAGCACGGTCGTCTTTGCTTGCTTCATTACCAGCAAAGCCACCATAGAGCGACACACCATCTTTCAGGATAAACGACTTAGATGTCTCTTTAGTTGACTTGATGAGTTTTTCGGGCACATATTCGCCTTGTGCCACCCAAATCTCATCGCCTGCCTGAGCGGCATCGATTGCGGTTTGAAGATTACCTGCTGCGTTGGCCCACGATGTGCCATCGCCTGTGCCATCAGCCTTCACATAGTGAACTGCTGAAAAACCTACTGCCGGCACCAAACTAATTGCCAACACCGACAAAATGTTGAGTAACGTTTTTCTCATAACAATTTATGAATTATTAAAATAATAAATAAGCCCTGTATAATTGGTTATATCAAATGTATAAAAATCCGATTTTCGGCGACATCATCCCTCAAAAAACCATCAATTCATACTCCAATATAATATTTTTCCAAAATTCGTTAAAATACTCCAAATATGCAAACATTCCCCCACAATATTTCTCCAAAAAATTCACCCCCTCCTTCCTGTTTCACCTTCCAGTTGCTACGGTTCTGTGGAAAATTACTGGGAGATAGATTGTGCATTGTTGCCGAATCGTGAATGGAATCAAAAACAAAAACCTAAAAAACAGCCTCAAATTTCTCAAAAACGATTTTGTATGGTAGGGACGCGATACTTCGCGTCCGCGTCAAATGGCTGATATTCAATATGGTGCCACAATTATGGGCGGACGTGAAATATCACGTCCCTACCAGGTTTGGTTTTTCGCCGAAGGCGAGCGGTTTTTGTCCTTTTGGCGATGGGGAAATCACATGGGGCGGTGGGGAGTGCGGAGGAATTGCTCTTGGCTCACGGCGGCGCAGAAGGTGGCGATGTCGGCGGTGTCTTCATCGAGGCGCTCGGCGTGGGCAAAACGCTTGAGGCAGAAGCGGTGCATCCACACGCAGAAGATTACGAGCGGTATGTAACTGAGCATCGAGAGCAGTTCGTGCTCTGCACCCACCATGAGTATGGCGTCGTAGATGCCGTGGGCAAGCACTGGTGCCAGCCAAATGAAGTAACGATATTTGCGGTAGCGGCGCGGATAGAAGTGCGCGAGCGAATAGAAGAAGCCCATCAGCACGGCGAAGATATAGTGTCCCGGCACGGCAAGCAGACTGCGCATAAGGGCGGTGGTAGCCCAGCCGTCTTCGCTTTGGAACACATATAGCACATTTTCAAGTCCAGCAAAGCCCATGCCTATGCACACGGCATACACGATGCCGTCCATGGCTTCGTCGAAGTCATCGCAGTTGCGCAGCATGAGCCACAGCATGAGCAGTTTCATCGATTCCTCTGGTATTGCCGCTCCCACGAAAGCGCTAAACACACCTCGCACAAATGGCAGCACGGCAAAGATGCCATATCCCGAACTATACACCAGCCCTTCAAGCGCCATTGCCAACGGCACAGCCAGGAAGGCGGAAAACAGACCGTAGATGACGGCTTGAATGATGCGCATCATGGGTTCGGGCCGACGGCGGTCGCGGTATCTGACGTAGCCTATCAGCAACACGGCTGGCAGAAGGCTGGAAATGAGCATGTATAGAACTTCCATATTCGCTTAGAAGATTGACATTCGTAATTGGTTGATTTTTACACCTGCCACTGGACCGACACCGAGCCACACAGCCACATTGGTCAGTGCCATCATTTCGAGTTGCGTAACACCGTTGCCAGCCCTCACCACCAATATGAGGAAGTCGATGATTTGGAGGCGTTGCTCCGATGTGGTGTAAGAGGCGATGCTTCGGGCACATTCCTCGATTTTCGCCGCCCACAACAGTGGATTGTATTTCGGTTGCTCGCCTAAAATGCGCATCAACAGTTCATAGCACCGCTGCGCCTTTGCCGGCTCGTAATAGGTGCCGACAAAATACTGCACATAGCCCTGCTTCTGCATTCCGAAGTCGCCGTCGATGCGAATGATATACGCCGACAACGCCATCAGCGACAGCAGGAAATTGCTACGCTCGCCTATAAGCAGATTGGATGGGCGTTCGATGTCGTTCACTATATCTTGGATATGGCTCATAGTTCGCTATTTATTTTGTAGAACCGATGTGAAACGGTTCCATCAACTGTAAATACCAGTCGGAACGGCTGCCGTCGGCGCCGCGCATACAGTGGGTGTGCTCGCGGCGTGGCGTAGAGGCCCCTTTCTTGAACACCAGCACAAATCGCTTTGCCTCTTTAGTGGGGAGCGTCTTGATGCGGTAGATGTCTTGAAGCCAAAAACCTTGCAGAAAACATTCAGCCGAGAAATCGCTCAACACCTCGCCGGGTATGCACACCGAAAACACGCCCTCGTCACCCAGCATGGCGTAAGCGCCTTTGGCAAGGGTGCTGAATGGCAGGCTGGAACTGTGGCGTGCGCGTGTGCGGCTGTCGTCGGGGCACTCAAGACTTTTGTCGAAATAGGGTGGGTTGCACACCACGCAGTCGAAAGCGCCAAGCGTGCCCTCTGCCTGTCGAGTGGCGAGGAAGTCTTGAAACGAGGCATGAACGAGCGTGAGGCGGTCGGCCCACGCCGATGCGGCGAAGTTGGCGGCAGCGTCGATGATGGCGTGGTCGTCAATTTCCACGGCAGTGATGGTGGCGTCGGGGCATCGCTGGGCAAGCATCAGCGAAATCACGCCTGTGCCAGTGCCTATGTCGAGAATGTGCGTGCCACCGGCGGCAAGTGCGCCGAGCAAGTCGCTGTCGGTGCCCACTTTCATGGCGGCATTTCGCTGGTCGATGGTGAATTGCTTAAATTCAAAAAAATCTTTTCTGCGCATAAAGGTTGTGGTTCTCTTTCTCGCAAAGTTACAACATTTCCCGACAAATTACGTATCTTTGTGGAAGTAAATAATCAATAAGCAGAAATGAACAAACTGGAATACAAACGTAAAAACGAGCAGTGGCTCGAAGAAAAGGCAAAAGAAGAAGGCGTGAACGAACTGCCAAGGGGCATTCTCTACAAGGTGCTGAAAAGTGGCGACCCTAACGGAAAAACGCCTAACCTCAGTAATGTGATTGTGGCGCACTACACCGGCCGCACCATCAATGGCAAACAGTTCGACAACAGTTACAGCGGCGCACCACTCGCCATCCGACTGCGCGAACTGATTGAAGGCTGGATAATTGCACTGCAACGAATGCACGCCGGCGACAAATGGGAACTCTATATCCCTGCCGAAATGGGCTACGGAAAGTTCGCCCAACCAGGCATCCCCGCCTACTCCACCCTCATCTTCGAAATCGAACTCATCAGTTTCGCGTAGTTCTCTGAAGTCAACGAGTCAACAGGTCAACGAGTCAACAGGTTGAAGTCAGACGAGTCCGACAGGTCCGACAGGTCCGACGGAACTAATGCGGACACCATCGTTTCCTGCACCAAAACTATCGTCTTAACTTCTTTAACTTCTTAACTCCTTAACTTCCATAATTTCTAACATCTAATTTCTATCCTCATGATTACAAACGTAGTATATAGCGCTCTTGGGCTTTGTGGAGCCACAGTGATTGGATCGCTGATTGGGTTCACCTTTAAGGGACTGTCGCACAAATGGAACGACACAGTGCTTGGCTATTGCGCTGGCGTGATGTTGGCAGCCGCTGTGTTGGGGTTGCTCTTGCCTGCCACCGACATGGCTGGCGATGGCTGGGGCATAGCGTGGGTGGTGATTGGCGGCATGGCGGGTGCGCTCTTTCTCAACGTGCTCGACTTCGTTACGCCACACCTCCACCACATCACTGGCCTCGACCAAGAGCAACACGCCAACAACTCCACCCTCAACCACATTCTGCTTTTCGTGATGGCAATCGCCATTCACAAGTTGCCAGAGGGCATGGCGGCCGGTGTGAGTTTCAATGGCGAAAACTTGGGCAACGCCTGGACGGTGACCGTGGGCATTGCCCTTCAAAACGTGCCAGAAGGCATGGTGGTGATTTCGCCGCTGCTGGTGGCTGGAGTGAGCCGAATGCGCACCTTCCTCATATCATTAGGCATCGGTCTGCTTGAAATTGTGGGCGTGCTGATAGGTTATTTCGCTGGAGGCATTTCGCAAGTGATGCTCCCCACGATGCTTGCCTTCGCTGGCTGCGCCATGCTTTATGTGGTGAGCGACGAGATGATACCCGAAACCCACAGCCACGGCTACCAAAAACAAGCCACCTACGCCCTCCTGCTCGGTTTCCTCACCATCCTCGCCATCGAACGCGCCCTCTAATCACCACCGACACGCCATAACGCAGGAAAATATGTAAAAAAAAGGGAATGATATACATGTTGTCCCGAAAAAGATGCGATGAAATTCCGTTAGGAATTTGATGTGTGTAGGCAGGTATGCAGAAAAGATGTAATGGAGCGAAGCGAAATGGAATCTTTTCGAACCTTTAGCTCGCTCGAACTTGTTCGGGCAAATGCCTGCAATAGATATATCAGGTTGTTGCATTCCAGCGGAATGCGACAACATCAAATAGCCCATTGAATACGAAATCGCATCCCGCTGGGATGCATATTTGTTATGCGACATTTGCAGGCATTTCGCTTCGGTTATGCTCCATTTCGCATAGCCTTCGCTGCATACCTGCCTACACACATCAAATCCCTACGGGATTTTTTCAATCATCACTAAATAATCACAGGGACAACTTGTATATCATTTCCAAAAAAAATCGGGTGTAAATAGGGTTAAAATGGATTAAATCGGTGTCTTTTCCCCCCCACACAAGACCACCACACTTATACGCAATCACGGAGACTGCCGCATCGGGCAATCTCCGTGATTGATGTTATATATAAGGGAGCGTTTATCCCAAATCGGTCATTAGGGCTTGTGGTATTTCGGAGTTTTAGAAGAATGAATTTTGTTTGTCTTTTAATGAGTGATAGCGAGCTATTACGAATTAAAAACAAGCAAAAGGCATCTTATAAAAGCCGAAAGACCGCAAGAAGTAATCTATAAAATCCCTACACGGCCTAATGACCGATTTGGGTTAAACCACAGCGTCATTTCAACTTATCATACACCTCCTGCAAAGAATAAGCCTCGGCAATTTGCTTAGCATCGGTGTAGCGCTGATTGATTTGCACAAAAGTGCGCCACACATTCGAGAACTTAGCGAACACTATCCTCTCCGTGGTGCCATCGGGATATACGCAGCCACACCCGTTAATCCCCGTCAGCGGACTGCCGGCAATGGCGTAGCACAACGCCTCTTTCCCACTATTGTCATGCGTAACGTCGGTCTCGCAGTTGAGCCACCACTCAACAAACACGCCCAAAGTGGGATTCGTGAACCCTGCAGTGCCAGAGTAGGCAATGCCATTCACAATAGGCACAGGCGCGAGAAACATACGGCTATCGCTCATAATCTTCTCGGCATTCCTGAAAAAGAAAAAAGCGTGCTCCAGGAAAAACTCCCGATTGGCCTCCTCCGCTTCGCTCTCCACCAGCGGCTGCACATCATGCGGCTTAGTGGTGCCAAAATACTTGCCAGTGGTGTCGATTTCAAGACCATCGGCTTGGATTGATTGTGGTTGAACACTCTTAGGGTAACAAACCAGTTCGTTACCATTCAAAAGACTAATTGAAAACTGAGATTTACACATAACTTCTAATATTTTAATGATTAAACATTCGCATCTTTCCTTTTCCACCGCGGCTCCATGTGTGCAGGCTCGGTTGGCATCCCCCATTCATCCACGGGGTACTCTCGATGCACCTAAAATTCTATTTCGAGTGCAAATTTACAACACATCTGTGCAACCAATCTGCACATCTCCCAAAAAAAATTCAAATTTCTACTATTTTTCCTGCGAATTGCTATCATCTATCAAAGGATTGCCTTTTTTGTTGGGTTTGGTGGGGGGATTTTGTAACTTTGTGGGGAAGTTTGGGATTTTTATTGAAACACAAATTTGGAAGGATGATGGAGAGGATCGTTTTTTTGCATGGTTTTTTTGCTTCGGGGAGTTGCGCTATGGCGGTGGCTTTGCGCGAGGCTTTTGATGGGAAGGCGGTGGTGCTGACTCCCGATTTGCCTCGCCACCCGAAGGAGGCGCTGAAGTTGGTCCGGAAAATTATCGACAAGGAGCAGCCCGACTTGTTGATTGGCAATAGTTGCGGTGCGTTTCTTGCACAGATGTTGGCTCCTGTGGTGGGCGTGCCTGCCCTGCTGGGCAATCCGTATTTCAAGATGACGGAGTTTCTGAAGGAGCGCGTCGGCGAGCATCAATACAAGGCTCCCCGAACGGACGGCAATCAGCGGCTGGTGATCGACGAGGCGTTAATCAATGAGTTTGCCGAACTTGAAGCCGTGCAGTTCGACTGCTGCTCTCCATATTACAGGGAGCGCGTTTGGGGACTTTTTGGCGACAACGACCCCATTGCCCACTTCTCCCCTCTTTTCTCGGAGCATTACAGCCACATCTTCCACTTTCCTGGCGGACACATGCCCACGCCAGCGGAGGTGAAGACATGGTATGCGCCATTGGCAGAGAAACTCATGAAGGCATATCCAAAGAAGGAAGAAAGGCTGTTCCAGCACTTCAAAGGCGGGAAATACAGGTTCGTTCGCTCCGCCTTCGATTCCGAAACACTGGAGCGCATGGTGGTTTATCAAGCCCTTTATGGCGACGAGGCCTACTGGGTGCGGCCCGAAAAGATGTTTTTCGGGAAAGTGACGAGAGACGGCAAAACATTCAACCGATTCACAGAAATAGATTAATATGACACTTTACATCGTAAGACACGGACAAACGGAAGAAAATATACAAGCCATTTTGCAAGGGCATCTGCCCGGCAACCTCACCGAGCAAGGCAAGGAGCAAGTGCGGAAAGCGGCAGAGCGTCTGGCAGAGGCTGGCGTGGAATTTAAGTGCATCGTTTCGAGCGACCTGAAGCGTGCCATGGATTCCGCCCACATCATCGCAATGCGTCTGCACCTCCCCATCACCCCCATGAAAGAACTGCGCGAGCGCGATTGGGGCATCTACACGGGCATGGCGGTCGCGGAGGCAGCCGAGAAGTACAAGATTGACGGTATATGGCGTTTCCCCGACAGCAGCGCAGAGACCGACAAGGGAATCCTCCAGCGCGCCGGCAACGCCCTACGTCATCTCGCCGAAAAATACGCCACCGACACCATCATCGTAGTCACCCACGGCCAATTTGCCAGAAACATGTTCGCCCACCACCTCAAATGCGACTACCACGAAATCCCCTCCTTCACAAATGCCGAAATCAGACTACTAACCATATAAACCAAACGCACAAAACCCACAAACCAAAGGGACGGTTCTTTTGGTTACAACCTTACTTAATATCTGATATTGTAGTGGTTACGATATCGTTTCGATGCGGTTTTTTGTGTTATATGGAATTATTCCAGATAAGGGCTACTGTAATCTTGTTTGGATAAGCGAAATAAAGGGCGTGCAAAATCTTTCTAACACGACAACGCCTTGGGTGTGTGCCTTTTTTGCACACACCCAAGGCGTTGATACTATGCTGATTGTATTGAAACATGCCGAAGGCATGTCCCTACGTTATGATGTTATTTTTACACGCCACATGCTTTCCTCCTTTGGTGCTCCTGGACTGTGGGGTTAGGATTGGAGCCAGAGGGATTGGATTTTGCGACGGATGGCGATGATGTTGCCGGTGGTGATGGTGCCCATGATGAGCACTGCCACCACGATTGATGCCACTATAGTGCCGCCCTTGGTGCCTAAACCGCTGAGCATGACCATATAGGAAGCGCGAGCAATGAACATGAGCACGAGCGAGGCGACAAGCACCGCGGCATTGATAAACAGCACCATCTTGATGTAGGGCTTCGACACTTCAGCTGGCGAATAACCGAGCATGAGCAGGTCTTGCAGTTTCTTGGTGTTTTTCTGCAAAAGCAGGTAGATGCTGAGCATCAGCACGAAGAACGAGAGCAGACTGATGAGCACACCCACAATCACCACAATCGACACAATCACAGTGAGGAAATAGTAGGTTTTGCCCGAATTGGTCTTGTCGCCCGCTATGTTGTAGTTGTGTTCGTCCATATATTGCTGAATTTTCGGATCGCCAGGTCTGTTCACCTCTATAATTAAGCGTAGAGGCTTCAAAGCGCCGCCCTGGCCGTATTTCTTGTTTGCCCAAGTCATGAACTCCTCTGGCACGATTATCGTGTTCAGACGGTTGCTAAAGCCCACGATGCGGCCTCGCACATCATCACGGAAGCCGTTGCCCGACAGATTGAACATGAGCGGCACACTCGATGCCTCGCCCTCGCTGATTTTCGGCATTCCCTGCGCTGCGGCAAAGCCGAAATTGTAGAGCGACAGGTAGTCGCGGCTCATAATCACCGGCACGGTGGGATTGGCGGGGTCGAACTTCCACGATGGGTCAACGTCGATAAACTCATTCGGGATGCTCTCGAAGAAGAACTGCGTGCGCATGGCGTGGGTGGCGTCCACTCCGATGCTGGCGGTGATACCAAACTCACTGTTCACAAACGGAGCCACCTTGCGGCACCACGGCTGCGCCTTGATGTCGGCGATGTCGTCGTCGGAAAATTCAGAGGTACCGCCCATCAGCGCGCCTGCGCTGGTGAGGTTGCGCGAAATAATCAGATAATCCTTGCTGATAAAACTCTCCTGGTCGTTGAACACAGGCAGCACATCGCTGTAAAACTGCACGGCGAGTATCACGATAGTGAGCCCCACAAGGTTTGCCACCGAGAAGCCCACAAGTTGCATCTTGCTGATATGCTGACGCAACAATTTCCACATCAATCCTTTTTTCATAACTTCAACTCCTTATCCACGCTGATTTTCACATTATTTCCCACGCTGGTGCTGATCACGCCAGCGCCTTGTCGTGCCGCCTCCTCGGTCACCATCTGCGCCACGATGGCATTGTTGGCCTCGTCGAGGTGGCTCACCGGCTCATCGAGCAAGATGAAGTCGGCAGGCTGGCACAGCGCACGGATAATAGCCACACGCTGCTGCTGTCCTATCGAGAGCTTGCCCACGGGGCTGTTCACCTTCTCTGGTATGCCCAGTCGCTCAAAATAGGATATAATCTCTTTCTCGGTCTTGAAATTGGTCAACCGATTTTTGAGTTGAATGTTTTCGATAGCTGTAAGTTCGGGGAAAAGTCGCAAATCCTGCGGCAGATAGGCAATGTGATTTTTGCGCACGTCGCACCATTGATCCACGCTGAGGGTGCGAATGTCGGTGCCGTCGAACTGCATCACGCCCGAATAGTCGATACGGTAGCCGTAGATGTAGCTACAGAGGCTCGACTTGCCTGTTCCGCTCTCGGCGGATATGAGATAGTGCTTCCCACGCTCAAACTCCACATTGCGGAGCCACACCTCGCTGTGGTCTTCCTCACGGCCGGCAAACACAGCGGGGAGCGTGTTGAGCAATACAATTTTCTGCATATATACTTTTAATTATAGTTATTCTTTTTCAACATTGGTAACCACCACACGCACCAGTTCCACGCGTGCGCCACTCTTCTTGAGCACCGACACTTTGAATGCGCCGAAGTCGATGGTGTCGCCCTCGTTGGGGATAGCACCGAGGTGGTTGAGCAGCAGTCCGGCAATGGTCTGATAGTCGTCGCTTTCGGGAATGTCGAGGTGATACGCCTCGTTGATCTCCTCTATCTCCATACGCCCAGAGAACTCGAAAGTGCTCTCATTCACCTTGCGCGCCACCAGTTTGTTGTGGTCGTGCTCGTCTTGAATGTCGCCGAAGATTTCCTCCACCAAGTCCTCCAGCGTCACCATACCGCTGGTGCCGCCAAACTCATCCACCACAATCGCCATCGAGCGACGCTCTTTGAGCAGACTCTGCATCATATTCTTCGCAAGCATGGTTTCGGGGGCGAAAAGCACCGGCTTCATCTGCTCCTTCCAGTTCACATCGGTCACGAAAAGTTCGCTCACCGAAATGAAGCCGAGCACATTGTCGATGTCGTCATGATACACCACCAGTTTGCTCAAACCGGTCTTTGAGAAAATCTCCACAAGTCCGTCGCGGTCAGTCTCGTTGATGTCCACCGCCACAATCTCGTTGCGTGGCACCATACAGTCGCGCAAGTGGGTGTCGCTGAAGTCGAGGGCGTTTTCAAAGATTTTCACCTCGCGCTCCACCTCTTCGTTCTCGTCCTCGCGCTTGTCGATGGTCTCTTGCAGATACGCGTCAAGTTCCTCCACCGTGAGGCGGTCCATCTTCTCCTTGTCGATTTTCACGCCAAACACTCGCATCAGCAGTTGCGAGAGCATTTCGGTGAAGCGAGAGAGCGGATAAAGAATGCAGTAGAACAGAAACAGCGGCAGCGACACCATGCGCAGCGACGCATTGGGGTTGATGCGAAACAGCGTCTTTGGCAAAAATTCGCCAGTGATAAGGATAATCACGGTGCTGATGATGGTGAGCACCAGCAGTTGCAAGAACTCGTTTTCGCCGAGCATCTCGTAAATAGGCGCACCAATCAGGCTCGCCATAGCCATACTATACACCACATTCACCACATTATTGCCCACAAGCATAGTGGAGATAAACACCTCACTATTATTGTAAAACATATTGATAATGCGGTTGACCAACCCACCCTTTTGGGTGTCGATTTCAAGTCGCACCTTATTTGCCGACACAAAAGCGAGTTCCGTGCCGGAAAAAAAAGCCGACAGCAGCATAGTGACCAGCACTATAATAAGCGAATTTGTAGACAAAGTATCCATCATTAGGCAAAATTAGTGATTTTTACGGAGAAATAAGCGAATACACACCACAAATTCAAAAATCCCCACCAAAATCCCCATTTCGGCTTTTGTGTGGGGGCGAAAAAAGGGGCTCAGCGGTGATGCTGAGCCCCTGTGGGGATTATAGTTTTAAATAACTAAATCTTGAGGATTATTGAGCTACGAACTGGGTCATTGCAGTCACGAAGGTCTTGCTGTCGAGCACGCCACGAGCGAAGTCGAGGTAGCCACGGCCGATTGCCCAATTCCAATAGTCGGTGAATGTGCCTACATTACCCTTAGCATTGGTGTATTGGAGTTGACCCTTGTTTTCACCAGTTTGACCGTCGATGCGGAAGAAGCACACATCGCGGCGTTGGCTACCGGCAGTATTGAAGCCTGAACCACCAGGACCTTCTTTGTCGATATCAACAGGAATGAAATCAGTAGCCTCACCAAATGCGATTGGGGTGCCCACTGGTTCGTAGTCCTTAGTTTCGGTGTTTTGAATACCGAGTTGAATCTTGTCGGTCATAGGCACGCCTTCAGATTCGAACAAGAAGTTGTAAAGACGAACGCTGCACTTGTCGCCAGTAGCGCTAACGCCTGGGAACTTCAGAGGGTCTTTAGTAGGAACCACAGCTGGAGCCTTAGCGAAGTCGTAAACCACTACCATCTGGCGTGAGCCTTCTGCCACGGTCACTTTTTGGTTATACACTTCTTCATTTTTGTTGTTAAGGAACTGGATAGAAACTTCACCAGCCTTAACCACGTAGAACAAGCCAACGCCACCGCTTGGCACATAGTTGTAAGTGGCGAGGAAAGAAGAACCGTTGTTTGAATACTTCTGACCGTTAATCACCACAGTATAGATGTAATTTGCTGTAATCGCAGCCTTGGGGCACATATATGCCACTTGGATTTGAGCCTGGCTTGGATTGACATCATCAATTGGATATTTGATGTCTTCCTTGCTGCATGATGCGGCAATCACTGCGAGCAGACAGATGCTGATATATTTTAAAAATTTCATAATTCAAATAATTTAAAAGTGGGTTTAAAATTATTTAGGCATATCGCCTGGGTATGCAAACCAAGGAATTGAGCACTGGTAATCGTCGGCATCGCCTGGGATTGGCTTCAAAGCCTTCAGGTTGTTGAGGTTCCACATATACTCTGAGTTGTAGCGTGGACGCAGACGGTAGCAAGGAGCACCGTTGTTTCTCTCATTGTAAGCGCTGCGGCGACCCTGTACATTAGCAGGAGCGAGGTAGAAGCCCTTGTAAACCTTTGTAGCGTCGTCGTCACGCTTTTGGTTGATGAGGGTCTTGTCCCAACCATTGCCGAAGCTTGGCACGTCGCCAGTGTAAGCAATGTCGAAGTGATACTTACGGAGGTCAACCCACACTTCAGAAGCACCCCATGGGAAGAGGGCGATGTACTTCTGCATCATGATGTGTGAGAGGCTGAATTCGCTCATTGGAAGGCCTGCCACGAATGGACCGTTGAGGTATTCTTGAGCCATAGCCTTGAATGTGGCTTGATCCACCTTGTCGCCTTGGTGATAAACCTTGCCGCCTACAGTCACGAGCGATTCTTTTTGAATGTACTTAGCAGAGAATTCCATATCGGCTGCGATAGCCTTCTTCCAAGTTTCGAATGCGTCGGCCTTGCTACCATACTTGAATTGCACTTCAGCGAGGTCGAAGAGCAGTTCAGCATAAGTGGTGAGCACGTAAGGAGCACCGTTGCTGTAGAGCCAGCGGCCTTCACCGTCCTTAGCATCAGTGATAGCCTCGGTACGGCCCCAGAAGTTTTCAGCCTGACCGATAGGACCAGTTGCGCTGGTGAAGCCTGATCCCTTGAAGTAGTATTTGCGGAACAATTTTGGATCCTTCACGCCAGTAGTATCGTTACCGCTTGCAGTACCGAGCTTCAACAATGGACGTGGGTCGAAGTGACCTACCTCTTCCAAAGTGTCGCAAATGATTTGCTTTTCAGCGAGCTCGTAAGGGAAGCGTGGGTGAGTTTGTTCCACATCTTCGCCCTTATCGTTCTTCACGATGATGGTGTGAGTAATCTTGTTGCCTTCTTCGTTGTAGATTGGCATTGTACCTGTCATAGTCTGCACAGCGAAGTCGTGCTGCCAGTAGCTGTTTGAGAGGTTGCCACGGTATGGGCCCCAGAAGTTGTTGTAAGAGCTTTGAGCTGCATCAGCACCTCCACCAGTGATTTTCACGAGAGCGTTGTCGTCGTTGCTTGCGAACGCCTTGTTGCAAGCGTCGATGAATTCATCGTAGTATTTTTGCTTGAAGTCGTTCTTGTTGGTGAGAGAAGCGAGGTTACGGGCAATCACTGCGTAAGCGAATTTAATCCACTTAGCCTTGTCGCCACCGTAGATGTAGTCGTTTTGCGAGATACGGGTACCATAGTTGGTCTTGTCTTCCTTTTCCAGACATTCAATAGCCTTCTTAGCCCAAACACGCACTTGGTCGTAGATAGCATCTTGATAGTCGTATTCGTGAGAGAGCAAACCAGGCACGAAAGCCTGTTTCATAGGAGCTTCACCGTTCACCTTGGTGAGGAAGTCCCAAGAGTAAGCCTTGATAGCGTAACCGATACCAGCGAGGGTCCAGTTTTCAGCAGCTTCGCTCTGATTGATCATGTTTTCAAGGTTCATACCTTGATTCCAGTACACCATACGCCATGCTTCACCACCGGCATCGCTTGCCTTGCTGTAGTAGTTGTTAGCAAAGTTGGTGTAAGATGATGTACCCATCATTTGAGTGAGTGGGCAGAGCGCACGGAGGTCGAAGTAGATGCCGTAGTACGCTTGTTGAATACCTGCGAGGTAGAGGTATCCTTCCACATAGTCAGGCGCGTCGGTATTCTTGTTCACATCAAGAAAATCATCACAACTTGTGGTTGAGAGCGCCATCATGATTGTGGCAATGATATATAAAAATTTATTCTTTTTCATAATTGGTGAGTTTTATTAATGTTCACTAAGAAATTAGAATGTTACGCTCAAACCTACAGTATAAGTACGAGGGCTTGGGAGTGACCAGCTGTCGTAACCTTCACCACCTGTACCACCAGCAGCTGCACTCATGGTGTTACCAGCCACGTCGATACCAGTGTAGTTAGTGATTGTGAACAAGTCGTTGCCCGACACATAGATAGTGGCGTTGCTAATAGTGTTGTTGGTGATCTTAGCCAACCATGCAGAAGGCACGATGTAAGCCAAACGCAATTCTTGGCAACGGATATAGTTGATTTTGTGTTGGATCCAGTCTTCATCGCCACCTGCGTAGCGCACCTTGTCGAAGTCAACAGCGATAGTGTTGATTGTTGGGTGGTCGGTGTTTTCGTTACCGTCCTTAAGCACGCCCTTGAACACGTGTGAGCCACTTTCGCGGTTAGCAACTGAGAATTCGCTCAAGCCATTGCCTGTCATTTCGCGGATAGTAGCGTTCACTACGTCGGCGTGGTAGCGGCCTTGGAACATAGCGTTGAGGCGGAAGTTCTTATAGCTGAGGCTGGTGGTGAGACCGAAGCGGAGCTTAGGTTCACGGTTACCGAGCACGCTCCAGTCAGCGCTTGTGAGTGGCAGACCAGAGGTTGGGCTGATAAGGATGTCGCCATTTTTGTTGCGGTCGTAGCCACGGCCTGTTACGGTGGTGATTGGGTGACCCATCATCACACCGTTACGGATGTTACCAGAGTTCCAAGTGTAAGCGTTGTAGTATTCCTTCAAGTTTGCAGGAAGTTCAACGATTTCAGAGCCAGTGTGTGAGAGGTTCACACCCACGTTCCAGCGGAAATCCTTGCCCTTGAGCACGTCAACGTCGACGTGACCTTCCCAACCCCAAGTGTTGAATGTACCAACGTTCATGTTGTTGAGCACGAAACCGGTAGCATACGACATACGGAAACCGGTCACAATCTGGTCGGCACAGTGAGTGCGGAACATTGTGAAGTCGGCGTTCACGCGATCGTCCCAGAAGCGGCCTTCCAAACCAATTTCATAAGAAGTGGTCATTTCAGGCTTCAAGTTCTTGTTAGGACCGGTGTAACCATACTTGTAACCACCACCCACGAGGCCGGTTGGTTCAAGTTCTGGGTCGATTGAGAGAGCAGGAGCATCCTTACCTACCTGTGCGATAGCGCCACGGAGCTTCAAGTAGTTCATCCAACCGATGTTCTTCAAGCCACCGATTTCGGTGAGCACTACAGAGGCTTCCAATGCTGGATAGAAGAATGAGTTGTTTTCGGTTGGAAGAGTTGACGACCAGTCGTTACGGAAACGTCCGGTAAGGAACGCCATGTTGTTCCATCCAAGTTCCAACTGACCTGACACAGCCTGGAGGCGACGCTTGGTGGTGCGCTTAGAGCTCTTTACGGTAGATTCAGTACAGTTGTTGATTGAGTAGAATTCAATCACCTTGAAGTTGCTACCAGAAGATGAGAGTGAAGATACACCATTTTCAAGTTGGTGGTAACCAAGTTGAGCACCCACGGTGAGTTTGCCATCAAGGAAGTCGTTGTTGTAGCCAGCGAGCACGTTGATAGTTGGGTCGTTGGTGTTGTATTTAGAAAGTGAATATACACCTGAGTTAGATGCGTCGTTCACTTCTTGGTTTCTTGACTTGTAGTAAGGGTGAGAACCATATTCGTAAGCTGAAGTTGAAACGTCCCAACCAAATTGTGCGCGCACGAATGTGTGTTCGAATGGCACGATGTTGACAGAGAATGCGCTGATAAAGCGGTCAGTCACGTCGTAGTTGAGGTTTTTGTAAAGGCCGAACAATGGGTTCAAGAGGTCTGTATCGGTGTAATAGTTAGGATAACGCATGTGCGCGCCGTCTGCTGCCATGTAGTTCGACATGTCGTCAACTTGGGGCCACTTGTAAGCCTGGCGGATAGGGCCATTCAAACCACGGAGTGCCTTGTGGTTCTTTTGGTTCACATATTGGATGCTTCCTTCGAATTTGAGCCACTTAGCCACTTCTGCCTTACCGGCGAGAGAGAGGTTGGTACGCTTCAGGTCGGTGGTCTTGATCACACCGGTCTGGTCGAAGAAAGAAGCACTGGCGCGAACCGACATCTTTTCGTTACCCGCTTCCACAGACAGGTTGTGCTTGTGCATGAAACCTGTTTGAAGCAGAGCAGCGGCGTTGTCGTAGGTTGGGATTGAACCATCGTATTCAGCACCGTTTTGTTCAGTGTAGTAGTAGTTGGTTGTGCCGTAAACACCGTTGGCATACTTTTGTTGAATTTTTGGCCAACCGTAAGCCTTCGACCATGAGAACTGGTTGCTGTAAGTGACGCGAGCCTTACCGTTGCGACCTTTCTTAGTGGTAATGATAATCGCACCGTTTGATGCGTCAGAACCATAAAGAGCGGCAGCAGCAGCACCCTTCAGCACGGTCATGCTTTCGATATCTTCAGGGTTGAAGTCGTTACCACGAGAAGAGTAGTCGGTAGAGCGAACGTTCAAGCCAGTGAAGTCTTCACCACCAGCGAGGATGCTGGTTGCGTTGAATGAGCTGTTGTTCATTGGCACACCGTCAATCACATAAAGTGGTTGGTTGTTACCAGAAAGAGAGGTTGCACTACGGAGCACTACTGAAGTAGAAGCACCTGGAGCACCACCTGAAGAGGTCACGGTCATACCCGACACACGACCTTGAAGAGCTGAGATGAAGTCGGTACGGCCAGATTCAGTAATATCGACAGCCTTCACATTCTGAGCCGACGAACCTACTGCGCGAGCCACACGCTTCATACCAAATTCACCGGTGATCACCACTTCGTCGAGCTTTAAGCCGTCGTTGTTCATCACCACGTTGGCAGCATTGGCAGCCGAAACTTCAGTTGCTTTGAAGCCTACATAAGAAAACACCAAAGTCTGATTCTTTGATGCTTGAATAGAATAGTTACCGTTAATGTCGGTCACTGTACCACGTTGAGTGCCTTTCACTCTTACAGTAACGCCAATAAGCGGTTCACCATCGGCGTCTTTCACGACACCAGAAACTTTACCGTTGCTCTGCGCCATAGCTGTAAAGCCCACGCTACTTCCTGTAGAGAAAGATGCAGGAACGCCACATGCTAATACTAACGCTGTCAACAATACACATTGCTTTTTCATACGCTAATGTCTTTTAGTAAGTTGGTAGTTAATAGTATAGTTAATAAATCTCGATAATTCACTCTATGGCATAGCATAGCTTTGCCGATGCAAATTTTTAACTTTTTTCACACATACGCAAATTTTTTGCCAATTATTTTTAAACTTTCCCCAAATTTTATCCCAAAATCACCCGAAATCGCCCAATTCCCCCCTCCCTCCATTAAACAAATTTAACGCACCAACCACAGTGGGAAATTAGAAATTAGAAGTTAGATATTAGCGATTCATCGTAACGTAGGGACATGCCTTCGGCATGTTTCGATGCAATCCGCAATGTGTCAACGCCTTGGAAACATGCCAAAGGCATGTCCCTACGCTATGACGCTGTCATTTTTGGCGATTTGACACACTCCTACCACAATAATGGTTTTTCGCAGTAAAAAGGCGAATGGTTTTTGACTCGATTGGGTAATTCGCCCACATTCTATAATCCCAAATCAGTCATTAGGGCTTGTGGTATTTCGGAATTTTAGAAGAATGGATTTCGCTTGTCTTTTAATGAGTGATAGCGAGCTATTACGAATTAAAAACAAGCGAAAGGCATCTTATAAAAGCCAAAAGAACGCAAGAAGTAATCTATAAAATCCCTACACGGCCTAATGACCGATTTGGGATAATCTATGCGCCCTCTACCGCCTCATAGGCCACAAAAAAAGCGCCGAGGCTTGAAGCCCCGGCGCTAATTATCATCGAGTGTCAGAATGTTTTATTCTTGGTCGCTATCCCACCATACTGGGATTGTCCAAACGTCGTCAGCCTTGTTCCATCCACCTGCGAGCGACATATCGGCACCTGGCACTTGTGCGCCAATTGCCTGGAGGTTGTCGGCGTTGTAGTTGAGCTCGTGTGAGCATTGACGCCAGCGGCGGAATTGCTTGCCTTCTGGAATAGCCTTCATAGCATCTACGAGAGTCTTGTGGTAAGCAGGCATTTTCCATCCGAGGAAGATTTCTGGATTGTAGTCGTAACGGCGCATGTCGTTCCAAGTTTCCATTGAGAAGAACATAGCGATACGCTTTTGAGTCATAATCTTGCCGAGGGTGATGTCGCTAGCTGTACCGAGAGCGTTGTTCACGTAGTTGTCGATGTCAGCAGCAGGGATTACAGTGAAAGATGGGCACTTTTTGAGGTTTTCATCTTCGCTGCACCATTTAGCGAGCTTTTCGTTCATGAGTTCCATGCTTGCCTTCACGCCCTTCTTGTAAGCGTCGTAAGCTTCAGCTTTTCTGCCAAGGTTGAAGAGCACTTCCGCGCGGATGAAGCAAACTTCTGCATACGTACCTACGTAGGTTGGAGAAGATACGCGGGTGTAGAATGTGCCTGATTCGCGAGAGTTAGGTTGAGTAACGCCACCACGATAGTAGTAGAGGTCAGGATTCTTAGCATAACCTTTTGAAGAGCTGGTTTGCTCTACGTAAACGGTGTCGCCGAAGCGAGCAGCGTTGTCGCTGTCGATATAGAAGCCTTGTTTTTCCTTATCCCAAGATGCACGGATTGGACCACCTTCGCTGTTGATGTTAGAAGCGAGGTCGAGACCCAAAGAACGGCGCCATTCACCTTGCCACTTGATTTCAGCAGGAGTGTCGGCCGACTTTCTTGAAACAGCCCATGGAATGATCTTATCGGCACGTGGATCTTCGATGCCGCAACCTGCGAAGTTGGTGAGGTTGTCGTAGTACATCTTAGTAATCATGTAGCCAGAGTTCATACCTGATACTGAGTAGAGACCACTGTAGTCAACTGGTTCGTCCCAACCAAGCACGTCGTGGCTGGTAGAGTTGTTGTCGGTGTGGTTGATAACGGTGTTGTCGGCATTGCTTTGCATTGCCTTGTCGAGTTCGGCGAGAATGCCTTCAGCATCGTATTTGCCATCAAGGTAGCTGCCAGAGGCCTTCTTGCTGAGGTGGAGCATGAAGCGAGCCTTAAGCAAGTGAGCAAGTTTAATCCACTTGTCGATGTCGCCATTGTTCCAAGAGTCGTTAGCAGCGAGGGTTGGGAGAGTTGGGTGCTCAGCAGCTTGGTTTCTACCAGCTTCGAGCAGTTCGATAGCCTTGTCGATGTCGGCCAAGCAGCCCATGAAGATGGTCTTGCCGGTGTCGTACTTAGGAAGTGCGTTAGCGCCTGCAGCTTCGGTGTAAGGCATTTCACCATAAAGGTCGGTCATCAGCATGTTGCCGTAAGCCTTGATGAGGTAGCCAGCGCCTTCGAATTGCTTGTTGCCGGCAGCGTTGGCCTTGGCAATCATATCGGGCACATTAGCATAAGCACCTACGAACCACCATTGGTAAGAAGTGGTCACAATACTATTTGTTGGGTACCATACCGACATGTTGAAGTAGGTACCGCCGCCTACGTTGCGAGTCCAGTCACCGCAAGCCATATTGCTACGCCAGCTTGCAAACATGTAAGCGTCATTAGTATAGAACTGGATGTGGGCGAGACGCTGTTCGTATTTTGCAGCTTCTGCAGTTGGGATATTTGGGTTGGTATTCACATCAAGCCAGTCGTTGCAAGAGGTCAATCCCAGTGCCGCAGCACCCATACCACACAGTATAATAGATTTGATTAATTTCATATTATATATGGTTTATATTGGGGTTTAACAATTATAGGTTTTTCTTAAATTGTTTAGAAAGTCAAGTTCACACCGAATGCTACGCTTGAAGTGGCAGGTACACCGCAGTAGTCGAAACCAACTGAAGAAGAACCACCACGACCAGCACCAGCAGCAGCCACTTCTGGGTCACCGTCGTAGTTGGTGAAGAGAAGGAGGTTGTTGGCGGTGAAGGTGAAGGTTGCACGCTTCACGAACTTGATGTTCTTAACGAGCCAATCCTTTGGCACATCGTAGCCAAGAGAGATGGTGCGCAGACGGAGGCTGTTCACCTTAGTGATCCAGTTGCGGGTCTCGTAGTTGTAAGCGCCAGTGTAGTAGCTTTCGATGATTGAAGCACCGTCGGTTGGGAGGTCGTTGAAGGTGTAGATCTTACCTGGTTCCCAAGTGTGAGTCACATCCTTGCCATCAGCGTCAACACCTGAGATGGTGAGAGGTTGCTGACGGAATTCGCCTGACCACTTGCTTACACCGCTCATTGTCATTGCATACTTGGTGCCGTTGAACACATCACCACCTACACGGAATTCCCAAAGCATATTGAGGGTGAAGTTCTTGTAAGTGAAGGTGTTGTTCCAACCACCAGTGAACTTAGCTTCACGGTTGCCAACTTCGAGAGTGGTCTTGCCGTCGGTTGGGAAGCCATTCTTGTCGAGGATGAGCTTACCCTCTTCGTTGCGTGCCCATTCAGTACCAGAGATTGCCATGAAGTTGCCGCCAGAGATAGAGCAAGCCTTAGCACCTGCATATTGAACGTCGGTCACGTACATGAATTCCATACCCTTAGGAAGTCCGTCCATTGTACCACGGTTGCCGGCTACGTTGATGCCAGTTTCCCAAGTGAAGTCACCAGTCTTGATAGGAGTGCCGCTGAGGCTGATTTCAAGACCCTTGTTGTAAACGTTACCTGCGTTGATTGAGCAGAAGATGTAGCCAGTAGATTGAGGTCCACGTGGGCTAAGAATCTGGTTGAATGAGTTGTTTTGGTAGTAAGCGATGTCGAATTTCAAGCGGTTTTGGATAAAGCGCAATTCCAAACCAACTTCCCATGAGCGAGATTTTTCTGGTTTGAGCACTGGGTTACCACGAGTCCAGCTGTTACCTACCGACACTGCATCGTTGAGATAAGTGTGAACTGGCCAGAGTTCGGTGTTGGTTTCATAAGCACCGGTATCTTTACCTACTTCAGCCCAGCTTGCACGCACCTTACCGAAGCTCAGCCATTCAGGACGAGCCTCACCCATAAGTTCGGTGAATGCGATAGCACCACTCACTGATGGATAGAAGTAAGAACGGTTGTCGAGAGGAAGGGTTGAAGTCCAGTCATTACGGCCGGTAACGGTGAAGAAGATTGCGTTACGCCAGTCGGCACGGAATTCACCAAACACACCCACGAGGCGCTTCTTCGACATGAAGTAAGAGAAGTTGCGGTCGGTGTTGCTTACGTTGTCGTAAGAGTAGAATTCAGGAACTGCGAAGTTGTAGGCAATCTTGTAGTTGCGCTTAATTCTTGTGTAGTCGGTTGAAGTACCGAGCATCAAGTTGAGGTTGAAGTCACCGAATTGCTTGTTGATGTTGGTCATCAAGTTGGTTGAGAGGTAGCGGTAACGGAGGTCGTTGTCGCTCATCATACCCTTTTGCCACACTTGCTTGATAGCACCGTTAGGAGCGATGCGGTTAGAAGCATCCTGAGTGTAAGTGTCCACACCCATGCGATAGCTTACCCACCACCAGTCGGTGATGTCGGCCTTCACGCTGAAGTTACCAGTAAAGCGGTCGGTGTTATCGGTCATCTTGTTCTTGTTCACAATCCAGTATGGGTTGTCGCGTTCGTCCCATGGGTCGAGACGGTCGCCAAACATACGATAACGTGTGCCATCTTCATTCAGATAGTGGGTCATGTCGTCGGTTGGTGACCAGTTGTACACGCCATAGAGGGCACCTGTACCGCTTGAGCCATAGAGAGCTGCACCGGTAAGGGTACGGGTAGTGCGTGCGCTACTGTAAGCAGCGTTGGCACCGAATGTGAACATCTTGAACTTTTGTTCGCCATTGAAGCGGAAAGTGGTCTTGGTGTAACCTGTGGTTGGAACCACACCGTCTTGGTCGTAGTAAGAGCCGCTCAAGTAGAATGAGCCGTTCTTTGTACCACCCGAAACACTAAGGTTGGTGTCCCAAACGCCACCGGTCTGGAAGAAGTTGCCGATGTTGTCGTAAGTGGCAACGTCAGAGCCGTATTGTTCGCCCCAAGAGTTGTAAGAGAATTCGTTGAAGGCACGCTTGTAATTGCCATCGGTGCGAATTTCTTCCATGTAACCACGACGGAAAGTCTTTTGGGTTTCAGGAAGGTCTTTGCACCATGAGCTGATGTACTTAGCGCTGAGGTTCACTTCCACAGAGCCTTCTTTACCTTTCTTGGTGGTGATAATTACCACACCGTTAGCAGCGCGAGAACCGTAAAGTGCAGAAGCGGCAGGGCCTTTCAGCACCGACATGTTCTCGATATCTTCAGGGTTGATATCCATCACACGGTTAGAAGAAGTGGTAGCAGAAGCCATCGAACCATCGAATGCAGAGTTACCAACCACGGTAGAAGAGTTATCGTAAATAATACCGTCAACAACGAAGAGAGGTTGGTTGTCGCGGTTTTCAGAACCTGATGTACCACCACGGAGAATGATTTGTGAGCCAGCGCCAGCTGCACCAGAGGATTGGGTGATGTTAACACCCGCAATTTTACCTGAAAGTGAGTTGATGGCGTTGGTGCTCTTGTTACGCATCAGTTCTTCGCTGCTAAGGTCGTCAACAGCATAGCCGAGCGATTTTTTGTCTTTCTTGATACCGAGAGCGGTTACAACCACCTCATCGAGGTTGGTGGTGCCATCAGCCACTTTCACATTCACTACAGAGCCTGTGACTTTTACCTCAGTAGGCTTTGAACCAATGTAAGTGACCACTAATGTGCTACCTTGTGCAGCCTTGATAGAGAACTTGCCGTTCACATCGGTGGCAGTACCCATCTTAGTACCTTTCACCATTACGGTGGCACCGATTAATGGCTCGCCATTAAGGTCGGTAACGGTACCAGTAACTTTACTGTTGCTTTGCGCAATAGCAGTGAAGCCGCTAAGGTTTTGATTTGAGGTCAAAGCCATAGGTGCGCCACATGCAATCATAAGCGAAGCCAGCAATACGAATTGTTTCTTCATACGCATTCGTTCTTAGTTAGTTAGATTGTTGATAGTATTAAAGTGAATTATCTCTTAAAAAAACAATGTTTATGGTAAAGTGCAAATACTTTGCCGATGCAAATATTACCAATATTTTAAACATACGCAAGTTTTTTGAGATTTTTTTTAAAAAAAATTCACCATCTCCCCCTCATTCATTAATTTTTGCTATCAAGGCAAGGGGAAACAAGTCAACGAGTCAACAAGTCAACGAGTCAACAAGTCAACAAGTTGAAGTCAGACAAGTCTGACGAGCCTGACAGGTCAGACAAGAGATGGGTCTGATGGGTCCGAAAACAAAACACCCCCAAAGCCCCCCCAAAAAAACTCGTTGACCTGTTGGCTCGTTGACCCGTTGCCTTTTTTTAGAACATTTTTTCTTCCCCCTTGCAACTTTTTGCCTTACATTTGCGTCTAATATATGGAACGGCGCCACAAACGCACAGTGCACAGCCTTTAGCGGTGTCGCCCCTTTTTTTAACAATCCATATATCACCTATCGAACAAATGAATGAAGAAGTTAGTATTAATGGCGGTAATGACCGCTCTGATGAGCATCAACGCCATTGCACAATATAAAGTGCATTTCCAAGTCAACGACTCAACAGGCGAGGGCGAGGCCTTTGCCACCGTAAGGCTCTACGCCACCACCAACACACGCAAAGTGATTTCCACTGGCGTCACCACACTCAACGGCACTTTCGACCAATCATTGGCCTCGGCTGGCACCTACAAGGTGGAAATATCCGCCGTGGGCAAGGTGAGCGCCGAAAAGGAGTTTAGCGTCGATGCCAAGCACCCCACCGCCGACCTCGGCACCATCGTGCTTGCCGCCTCTGCCAATGTGCTCACGGGCGTGACCGTGACCGCCAGCGCGCCAGTGGTGAAAAGCGAAATCGACCGCATTACATATAATGTGCAAAACGACGACGACTCGAAAACGCGCACCGTGCTCGATATGCTCCGCAAGGTGCCGCTGGTGACCGTTGATGCGCAAGAGAACATTAAGGTGAAGGGAAGCAGCAGTTTCAAGATTTACAAAAACGGACACCCCGACCCCGCCATGTCGAACAACGCCAAAGATGTGCTGAAAGCCATTCCGGCAAGCATGATTAAGCGCATCGAGGTAATCACCGACCCTGGAGCGAAATACGATGCCGAGGGCGTGACAGCCATTCTCAACATCGTCACCCTCGATGCTGGCAGCGCAAGCACCAGCGGTGCCACCGGAACGGTATCCACAGGCATCACCAGTCGTGGTATCCTAATGGGCTCGGCTTACGTCACTTCGCAAATCGGCAAGGTGGTGACGAGCGTCAACTACGGTTACAACCACCAAAGCAAGCACAACGATTCGCAAATGAGCGAAACACTGACGCGATACACCGACACTGGCAACGAACTGCATGACAAAACCTTTGGCAGAAATAGCATGAATGTGCATTACGGCAACATTGATGCCAGTTACGAGCCCGACACGCTCAACCTGCTCTCGCTATCGTTCGGAGGCTACTATTACAGCTACAGCGCCGACGGTGCAGCACAAAGCATCATGCGCGATGCAGCCGGCAAAACGCTCTACAGCTACGACCGCTCTGGGTTCTATCCCGGCAACGATGTATTCTCGTTCAACGGCCGCCTCGACTATCAGCACAAGACGCATCGCCCCGACGAAACGCTCACGCTCTCGTATCTGATTTCCACCAATCACAATAAGAACAACCAAATCACCACATACTCCAACATGGTGGGCACCACTTTCCCCTACACCGAGTCGAACAACGACGTGACACAAAACTTCCTGGAGCAAACCGTCCAATTCGACTGGACTCGGCCTTTTGCCAAGTACCACAAACTGGAAACGGGCTTGAAATACATCAACCGCAGCAATAAGAGTCACTCCATTTTCGAGTACACCGGCTACCCAGAGGGCAATAGCGACAACCGCTTCAACCACCTCACACAAGTGGCTGCCGCCTACTTTAGCTACACCTTCCACCGCGGCAACTGGGCAGCACGCGCCGGACTTCGCTACGAGTTTAGCCACCTGAGCGCCAAATTCCCCGACGGCGACCAGAAGAATTTCGGCAGCGACCTCAGCGACTGGGTGCCTTCGGCAAGTCTGCAATACCAGTTCAACACGTTCAACACGCTGAAACTCTCGTTCAGCACCACCATCAACCGCCCCGGCATCTCTTACCTCAACCCTGCCGTGGTGGTAACCCCCGAAACAAAGACGTTCGGCAACAGTGCCCTCAAAAGCGTGCACAACTACGCTTGGCAGCTCAACTATATGCACATCGGGCAAGCGTTCACATTCAGCGTTACGCCCAACTTCGACATCAGCACCAACGGTATCACCACCAAGCAGTGGGCAGAGGGCAACGTGGCCAACACCACCTATGTGAACGGTTTGTTTAAGCGCTGGGTAGGCATCTTTGGCTACTGCCAATATAATAATGTGAAACTCGGCACAAGCGTGATGGTGAACGGTGGCATCGGCTACGACTACTACAAAAGCGACGATTTGGGCATTCGCAACTATGGCACCGTGATCGACTTCTTCACCTACATCACACAACGCCTGCCAGGCAACATTCGCCTGGGCGTGAACGTGGGCTGCTACGGCGGCAACCCTGAAGGGCTCTACGGCAAAAGCAGTCGAGGATGGTTCCACGGATTCAGCCTCCAACGCTCATTCCTCAAGGAAGACCGCCTGACCGTCTCCATCCATGCCAACAGCCCATTCAAGAAATACGGCACTTGGAGCCAACGCACCATCAACGGCAACTACAGCGGCAACAGCTTCTCACGCTTCTACAACCGCGATTACGGCATCAACATCTCCTACCGCTTCGGCTCGCTCAAAGCCCAAGTGAAAAAAACCAACACCACCATCCAAAACACCGACATGGTAGGCGGCTCCTCCAAATCCCCCACCAAATAACCCCCCCCCCA
>OGPL01000950.1_pt1 | contig 28860 bp, 27 predicted proteins | sample 1552901 | NCBI WGS metagenome assembly OGPL01 (sample SAMEA2580244, study PRJEB22360) | human gut metagenome | biome: human gut; feature: human-associated habitat; material: faeces | place: Denmark | collected 2008/2010 | reverse complement strand
ATCGGTTATCAAATACTCATCTTTCGACATTATCATATTCCTCCATGGTATCTTGCATCGTGGTATCCCATTCACTTGCCTTCTCAAATACCGATTTGTCGATTTCATTAAATATGAATTTTATCTTTCTCCGGTGGATACAGATATGTAATCGGATTCTGTGCCGATTGATTCAACTTCAATCCGGCTATCGACTTTCCAATGTAGAACGATTCATTCTCATCTGACGGAAATCCCTGCTCATATCTTTCATCCACAAAGAATAATCTATTTTCAGTTTTCGGTGTAAGAACAATATCCTGTCTTGGAAGTTTGTCCTTTGCCTCTTTACATACAAACCACTCTGACGGCTTATACACGGCAACAATCAAAGAATTGTAAACACCAAAAACATACTCAACTGTTCTAACCTTTTTCTTTGATGCTCTCCAGACACCACGAACAGCATCATATAATACCTTCTCATCCATACCTCTTTGGTAGAGTCTGTTTATTTTGATGACAAGGATTTTATGCCTGATGTCTTTTTCTTCAAGTGGGGCGGCACCGTTTATTCTTTCATACTCATCAACCGATAAAGCCTCTGCAGAATGGTGTCCGGCAACAATGTTTGTAAGTCCCGCATCATAAACATAGTTGAAAGCATTAATCAGTGAGGCCTCTGCAGCAAATGCCTCTTCTTCGGTTAAGTTTGAATTGATGATTATTTTCTCAACCTCAAATCCGGCATTCTTAATATCCGCAATAGTCTTCAGTTTCAACTTCTCACTATCAGGACTGCCTAAGCTCTCTTTTTCGTGTTCAAACACTCTGTTTTTAGTGCCTTTTCCAATATAGAAGATTTGCTTACTGCGTGGATCTATGAGTCCATACACATAATAATCTCCAAGTGAAAGAAGGCTCTTCTCTGAAAATCTATCCATGCATTTCTCCTACTGTGCAGTCTTTATTCCTTTGCTTGTATCCAAATCAAAGCCAACCTGCCCAATACCCACAAACCGCACCGTTAAGCCACGTACCCCGATTTACTCTGCTTTCCTTGACATCGAAACCACGCACTCAACATGGCACGAGCCGTTGCAAACAATGTCTGCCGTGGTTTTGGGGTTTGATGGAACGCTTGCTTTTGTGGGTGCGTATAGGGGAATATGTCCAAGCAGGAGATGAAGTCATGAAAATTACATTTGAGGGTGGAATTGAGATAATTACATAATGCTATGGCAAATGTTAGCATTTTACATATAGAAGAATTGTAATACAATTTTATCATACACTTTATTAGCCGCACTCAAAATTCTCTGCAACAATTGCGTTCAGCTTTTTGGCAATTTCTGAGAAGCCTTGATTTAAATCAAGAGTTTTTACGCTGACCTTATTGCCGCTCATCTGGTATATATTATCTGGTTGAATTACTTCGTCAGTTGCAGCATATAGGAGCATCCCGGACACCCGATGCGGTTTAGTGCCGAATTCTGCATCTTTGTTCTTTACATAAGTGAAAATCTGATACAGATTGCTGGAATGAAGGGTGTGCACATCGTACTGTGCTTGCGTGGTGTGTGTATAGTACTTGGCATCAATGATAAGAACCTCGTTATCTCTAGTCAGCATAATGTCGCTTTGCATAACCGGGAGCATAGTTCCGATACCATCGTCCAACGCCCATTGGATCTGAGAGGCCGTCGCCGTCACCTGCGGACATTCCTTTGCGTAATACTCCAGTATGAACTTTTCATACAGTCGGTTCATGCGCTGTTCGTCGATGAAAGAAGCCAGCTTGTATTCTCCGGTGTCTGTGGTCAGAAGCATTCCTTCCAGAATGAGCTGGCAGAGACTGATGAGCATACGATAGGTATTGTTGTTTCTCTGGAACCGAATGGCTGACCAGCGGATCGTGGTGGGATCGATTGTGTCAACATTTGAGAAGAACAGCATTTCCTTTTTCAGATCACTCTTGTACTCCTGATCTACCCTCGTGTGCCTGAGCAGAAGCATAACAGTCGTTTTCAGTATCTGGTTCAAGAGATTGTTCACGGAAAGCTCATCATACTCGCAGGTCAGCACCCGCTTTCTGGCAAGGCGGTTCTGAATGGTCCCCGGCATATCGATCTTGCCACGGACTACAGCAACATCCTCTTTGCGGTTCAAATACTCCCGGTACAGGCCCTGCTTCAACTGTCTGCTGATGCCCTTCGCCAAAATCGCAGCGAAGAGGTTATGCATGTTCTCGAACTCTTCGGTAGCAACATCCTCATAACCGCCTTGATTCAGCGTCGTGAAGGCATACGAAAGCATATAGTATATGTTTTTTATGAAGATGCTCTTATCCTTAATCATTGAAACACACCTTGCAGAATGTTCTCCCAACGCTGGAGCTTGTTGGCGTCATCAAACCAGTATTCACTGAGCATCGGAAGAATGTCGTAGTCAACAATGGAATGCAGCCACTCCTCGGTGCAAACATCTCTGCCGCAGAAATAGCTGTGGCCGATGCAGAAGCCCTTACCCAGCGACTTATCAAGAGAAATCTCACGGTTCAGGTCCTTCACCTTGTTAACGAGTTTATTCAGCGTCTCGTTGTTCAGGCTGTTCTGGTAGTGAATGAAACCCTCGGAATCGAAGCCCGGTTCCACCTCAAAGAAGCTGAAGCGGCGACGGAGCGCATAGTCAATCATGGCGAGGCTGCGGTCTGCCGTGTTCATCATGCCGATGATGTAGAGGTTCTTCGGGACGGAGAACGAGAGTCCGTTATAAGCGAGAGTCGCTTTTGTGCCTCTGTAGTCTCTCTCGATCAGCATCAGTAACTCACCGAAGATTTTACTCATGTTGCCACGGTTGATTTCATCAATGATAAAGAAGAACTCCTTGTTCGGCTGGTTTGCAGCCTTCTGGCAGAAACGATAGAAAATGCCGTACTTCAGCTCGAATCCATCCTCGACCGGCTTATACCCCATCATGAAGTCTTCATAGGAATAGTTCTGATGGAACTGAACGAACTCAATGCGGCTATCATCCTTTTCACCCATCATGGACCACGCCAGACGTCTTGCGGCGAAAGTCTTGCCAACGCCGGGAGCACCCTGCAGGATGATGTTCTTCTTATTGCGAAGAACGGCCACAAGGTTCTCGTAGCGTTTTTCGGTCATATACACTTCGTCGAGAAAATCGCTCTTTCTGTAAGCGTCAATGGAGGCTTCCTGCGCTACCGGATTTTCCTCACGAATCATATCGAGGATGAAGTCAAATTCGCCTCTAGTGAGCTTGAACAAGCTGCCCTGCGGATTCTGGAAATACTCCATACGTTCAAGTTCCGGGCACCCTTTCAAGGTGGCATAATCAATCGGTGAAGTCAGACCTTCAACCTTTTCAAAGAACAGCTTCTCACCGTCTTGTTCTGCGCTAACACGACCGATGGCAACGATCTGCTTTACCGGATTGGATTCGTACCCGATGATCATATCGCCAGCCTTCGCATCAAGGAAGTTCTGGAAGACACGACGCTTGTTGCCATTTTCATTGTAGAGCGTGTAGGACTGAACCTCTCCAACAGCGATGTCTGCAAAGCTCCAGATCTTCGGATTGGCATTCAACCACCAATAACCACAATCCTGCTCACCGGGAGCCGCTGTGACATACAGTTCGATACCGCTGAGGTCTGTCTTGTCGAGCGCAGCAGAAAGCTCGTCTCTCAGTTTCCATACAAAGCTGCCATCCTCGTCTTTTCCTGCATCACGGCCCGTATAGAGAACCGTCCACCACTGCGTAGTACCGTCGTCTCTGGTGTTAGGATTAACACCAGTGGCCTCGCATACTCTCCTTGCCAACGCAACAGAGCCGGAATTGTAGAAATTCTTAGTCTCGCCGTATTTTACTGCCAGCTGTGTGCAGGAAGCCATGCCGCCATAATCCTTCATGCGCTTCATGATTTCCAGCGCACCCGTCGTAAAGATGGTTTCATCCTTCAGCAGCTTGCTCCAATCCTCAACAGAGAGACCGGGGTCAAAGTCTGCGCCATACCAACTTGTGGTATCAGGAGCGGAATCTTTCTGAGAGTAATACCGGCTGATGTAAAAACCGACATCGATAGTCAGCGTCTTCAGCTCCGGATCGGGATAGCAAGTATCGGTCAACTGCGACTGGAAGAGATTCACCAGTTCGGTATCCTCTTTGAGGACCACGCTGATTTCATCATAGAGCTTCAGGAAGTTCCGGATGTTATCGGCATAAGCACCTTTTTTGAAGCGATAGTCAGATTCCAGCTCACTTGCAACGGTTTTTACTTCACCGAATTTATAGATGTAATACTTATCCGGATAACGCAGCCAGAGATAGGTACTGATGGCGTTTTCGTACTGGTAGTGCTGTGCCGCACCGTTTCCATATTTCTCAAGCAGAATAGAGGACTGCAATTTGAACGCATTCATGCGCTCAAATACATCCTTACTTTCATCAAACAAGGCAATAAACATTGCTCGAACCTCTTCCGGTGCGGCCTTGGCAAAGCCTACAATCATACCCTTGGGGAAATTGTTGTTGGACGCCAGCAGATTAAAGGTCTTATCAAGGGAGCGATTCAGCATTTCAGGGAAATTCTGAGCGTTCACATCCCAATTGTCCTGAAACCATTTGACGGCTTCCCATTTGTATTTTTCGTTGCCCCACTGCGTGGAAACAAAGCTCTGCTTGTACTGTGCCAGTACATTCTTCAATCGAAATTGATCAAACATGAAACCATCCCCCTTTTACGCTTCTCTCAGGCTCTTGTATATCTCTTCCGTGAAGATACCGAGAACCTGTTTTTTTATTTCATCATTACTGAGTAGCAGAGAAAAGAAATCCTGATTCTGCTCCAGTCCCTCTATCAGTGCATCGTCGATATCGTCAAAGTACGAAAACTCAAAGTCTTTGACGGTGTTGTTCCGGGCGCTGGTTTTTAGTTTATCGGATTTCAGCAGAATATCCCGAATCTGCAGCATAGCTTTGACCGCAACATCGTTGTCGTAGGCTTTTCCCGTCCGGCTGTTGATTTCGGCTATGATCTGGGAAAGCCGTTCCTCTTTTGCTTCGGTCAGGCCAAAACTCTCCGCTGTGGGCAGCTTTACAACTGGCTGTGCTACCAGCTTCGGATCGGTATGTTCCTCGGCTTTTTTCTGAACGAAATTTGTAGCTTTGATTTTGCCATCCAAATTATAGCCGCCGCCCGGATGCTTAATGTTGATGTATGCCAACAGATAAGTGATAAAATTGTACTTCTTATGCAGGTCGGTATCCTCGAAGCAGGACACCTGCAACAAGAACTCATAGAAACGGACAAAATGCCGCATCTGAGATACGATCTCCTGTTGCTTGAGCGGCTCATACTGCTCAATCATGTTTTTCGACCGCTTGAAGTAGAAAGTCAGTTTCTGCTTATCCTTGGAGGAAATATTCCCCTTGTAGAGCAGCTCGTTGGCTTTTTCGATATCATCCGGGTCAAGCACGGTGTACGCATCAATTTGCGCTTCCAGATCATAAATCGCCGTTGGGGTTACGGATGTGGAGAGCAAAGTGGTTGTATAGTATGGTGCAAACGCTGCTTTGATATCTTCGTATGTATTTGCAAAGTCCAGCACGAAGGTTTTCTTCTCAAACGGCGGGCAGATACGGTTCAGGCGGGAGAGCGTCTGAACGGCAGATACGCCCTTCAGCTTTTTGAGAACATACATAGCGCAGAGTTTCGGCTGGTCAAACCCGGTCTGATACTTATTCGCAACCAGAAGTACCTGATATTCGTCCTTATCAAATTCTTTTGTCAGACGATCCTCCGGGAAGCCGTTCATAGAAGACTCGGAGTATTCGGTTTCATCGTCCGGGAGCTTTACCTTGCCGGAAAAAGCCACCAGTGCCTTAATATCCGTGTAGCCTTTCTTCTTGGTATAGTCCTCAAAAGCCTGACGGTACTTCACGGCGCCCTGTCTGGATGCGGTGATGACCATTGCCTTTGCCATGCCGCCGAGTTCGGGCATTACGGTTGTGCGGAAATGCTCCACGATGACCTCCACCCGCTGGGCAATGTTCGTTTCATGCAGCTCCACAAAACGGGCAATCTGCCGCTTGGCATCGACGGTCTTGCACCGAGGGTCATCTTCGATCTCTTTGTTGATTTGATAAAAGGTGTCGTAAGTCGTATAGTTCTGAAGCACATCGAGAATGAAGCCTTCCTCAATGGCCTGCTTCATAGAGTAAATATGGAATGCCTCACGCTGACCTTTTGTGTTCAGGCGACCGAACAGCTGAATGGTCGTAGGCTTCGGTGTGGCAGTGAAAGCAAACATGGACACATTGACCTGTTTACCGTTTCTACGGATTTCATCCGTAATCATATCTTCCACATCGGCAGCTTCCTGCTCTCCGGCACCAAGCGACTTTGTGACCGCTGCCATGTCCTTACCTGCGGTGGAGGAATGTGCCTCATCGATAATAACCGCAAAACGCTTGTTTTTCAGCCCTGCAACGCTGTCCACGATATACGGGAATTTCTGGATCGTGGTGGCGATGATTTTCGTATTGCCGTTCAGTGCAATGGCAAGGTCGGCAGAGTTGCACTTATCGTCCATAACACGGATAAGTCCTGCTTTGTGCTCCATGCCCATAATGGCTTTCTGCAGCTGACGGTCAACTACGACTCGGTCGGTGATAATTACGACATTGTCAAAGATAATTTTATTATCTGCATCGTGCAGTGAAGTCAGACGGTGCGCCAGCCATGCGATGGAGTTGGTTTTGCCGGAGCCTGCGCTGTGCTGTATCAGATAATTCTGCGTAGAGCCATTTTCACGCACATCGGCCAGCAGCTTGCGAATCACATCCAGCTGGTGATACCGGGGAAAGATAATGTTTTCGGACTTCTTTGTTTTTCCTGTCAGCTCATCCTTACTCTCCTTGGTTTCGATAAAGATGAACTTGCTGATGAGGTCAAGGACGGTATCCTTTGTCAGAATATCCTCCCACATATAGGACACGCTGTACTTGTCTTTGAAGGTAGGATTGCCCGCACCTGCATTGACTCCTTCACCGTTTCCCATGTTGAACGGCAGGAAGAAGGTGGCGTTGCCTGCAAGCTTGGTGGTCATATAGACCTGTTCCAGATCCATTGCAAAGTTCACAAGGCAGCCTGCCTTAAACCAAAACAGGCGGGTCTTGGGATCACGGTCAACGCGGTACTGATAGATGGCATCCTGATAGGACTGACCGGCGGCATTACATTTCAGCTCAAAGGACATGATGGCAAGACCGTTCAGGAAAATTACCAGGTCAATGCGCTCATCATCGCTTGCCCAGACCTCCTCCATAACGGAGAAAATATTCTTTTCGTACTTTGCCAGCAAGTCACGATTGAAGGTGGTTGCAGGTTTGGTGTACATAAGCTCCAACTTCATGTTGGAAATCTCAATGCCGTGCTTCAGCACATCCAGCAGACTGCCGCGGGCTTTGGTCACCTCGGCATTGATAAAGCTGACGAGGGTGTCCTCCAAATCGGATTTGTAGATTTTGCGGAGTGCCTCCATCTCGTCCGGCTGGGTATCGTTCAGAAACTGAAACAGCAGCTCACGATCCATAGCAAAGAGGCGGTCGTAGCTTGTCGCTTTGCGGACGATGTAACCATTGTCCTGCGAGAGCCTGTCCATGATGAAGTGCTGATATTCTTTCTCGGTCAGTATGTTGTTCATATGCCATCTACCTCCTTACTCGCTTTTCAGGCGCTTGATTAGTTGCCGTGCAAAAAGCAAAGCAATCTGGTCGCAGCTATATTTAGATGAGTCAATCGCTTGTATATCCGCCACAGATGGGTACTTTTCTTGCAACTGCGAAGCCGTGATGTTGTGTAAAATCGGCAAAATTAACTTCTGTCCGCTTCGATTTTGCCGGTTCAAAAACTCATGTAATTCTCGCTCGGTCCACTCTCGGTCAAAAAAGTTCTCTGAAATAACGATAATTGCAAATTCTGCTTTTTTCGTACCGTTCAGAATGCGATCTTTCCAATTATCACCCCACTCCAAAGACTCTTTATCGTAGAAAATTGTTACGCCAAGAGTTTTGAGTGAGCTGTACAATTCCTCTATCAGGTTTTCCTTATCCTTATTGGCATGGGAAATAAATACATCATATTCAGGCACGTCTTTCGCGCGGTATCTGGGGATATTAACCGTGGAAATTCCATTCTTTTCATCCACAAAAGCCTTGTCACTGCGAACGCTCTCCAAACAAGAAACCAATTCCTCGAATGCACCGGTTGAGCGATGAAACAGTATTGTGTTTATACGCTGACCTAACGCATGATTTTTCAGATATGTATCATAGAAAATCTGTACATCGTTCATCCACTTATCGGCCGGTTGCTTTTCAGCGGCTGTTTTCAACTTGTTTGGTGGCACGATGCTTTTTGCCCGTTCCAAAAGAGAATCGAGCTGTTCTTCAAAAGTTGCCATCAAATCACCTCCTTCTTGCCGGTTACATACTCAAAAATCAGAGATTTTTTGTATTCGTCGAGTGTTGCAAGCTGTGCTTTTTTATCAGCGATAACAGCATCTGCTTTTGAAAGCACAGAATCAATGTGCTTTACGATGGCATTCTGCTCATTCAGCGGCGGTACCGGATAGGAAAGCTCCGCCAGCTTGTTCCACCGAAGGTCACAGGAACGCACACGAATACCGGTCGCCAAAGCAAGAAACACATCACTGTAAGCCATGCTGCGCAGATAATACATGATGTACCGTTTGTTTTGGTCGGTCTCCAAAACATTAAGGACAGGTGACGCCTTACCCCTTGAATCAGAAATACCGATAGAGCCAGCAAAGCCATCCATACCATGTACAACTAAATCACCGACATCAATACCTTGATAGCCGATTTCCTTGTCGGACATCGTAAAGCCGTCCTCACGGCGGTTACTTCTAAGAGTAACCTCACCATCACGGAAACAAGTGATTACACCGTCATCCTCACGCACGGGCTTCTGCATATAGCGAAGAATGTACTTACCACGGATAGCATCCCAGTGTGCGGGCATATTGCCAATCCACTGGACTCCGCTGTCCTTCATCTCCGCATTCGGGTTCAGCCCTTTGGTGACAGTTTCGGTGATAACAGACCGCTTGTACTGCTCCAGCGTGTCGATTTGGGTTTGGATGTCGGCGGTCAGCGCATCAATTTCAGCACATTTAGCGTCAAGGAAATCGGCAATGCGCTTTTGCTCATCAATTGGAGCAACAGGAATAAAAAGTCCGCCAAACTTATCCATCGGTATGCGCATTCGAATTGTGTTTAATTTTCCATTACCAGATTCTTTTATGAGGATGCCATTGCCGAGTCCAAACAGGCTGCGCTGAAACATCGTCGTTTGGAAGATGTAGTTATAATATCTCACATCTTCTATTGCTTTCCAGGGACGTAGCATATAGTAAACAGGGCTGACACACCCAAAGTACTGTGACAAGCCTACAGAGCCGGACAAAATATTCATACTGTTCATCACGATGTCGCCGGGATAAGCCAGCCTATATGCACTAACATCTTCCTTTGGCTTGTTGCCGCCACCCTCTTTTTGGTCATATGGAATAACGCCCTGCTTGGCAGTTAGAGAAAGTATCTCGGTCGTTCTTACGGGATTATTTTTCTCAACCCGTTCTTGTAAGCAGTATTTGATTTTCTTAAGTTCCCAATCGGAAGGGTATTCGCCCAACCATGAGATTCCGCTATCTTTAGTTGCTCTCATTAGTCGGCACCTCCAATCCCGCTTTATTTTTACGTTTGCGTATGATTATTGCAATAACTGTGGCGATACCCACAACAACGACAACTCCACCCATGATACACAGAACCAGTACCCAATTATCCGTCAGCCATTTTACCGCTGCAATGATTCCGTAGGTAACTGCCCACAGGGCGACAAACAGAATCAGGCGAATGAGCCAATGAAAGAAAGAACCGCTTGTGCTGCCTTCAATCATCCCGCCGCTGTACATATCGCCGACGCAACGGTAAGCAACAGCGTATGCAGCGGCACCGATCACAGCCAAAATCAGATACTCCCAGTACCATTCTATAGGGAGCCCCAAAGGGTCGGTCAGTATTTCGAATATAAACTTAAACACCCTCGCAGGCCTCCTTTACTCGAACAACTTTGCAACACGCTCAGTCACGGAAAGTTCCAATTCCTTAAATCTGGTCTCAAGTTCCTCGCTCGGCGTAGATGGCTGATATTTATAGAAATACCGTGTGAACGGGATCTCTGCTCCGGTTTTGATAACAGGCTTCTTTGCACCGAGGTTTTCCTCGAAGAATGCGGCGGCATCCGGAATGTGCGGCAGAACCTCTCTTGCCATATAATCCTCAATGCTTTCTTCCCATTTCACCAGTTCGGTGTCCTTGGTTTCCTTGTCGTAGATGATGTTGCCCTTACGGTCACACTGGATCTCGGCACTCTTGTCCATGACGGAAAGACCGTCTGCAATCTTTTCCAGCAGCTTTTTGTCGGCAGTCACAGTGGAGAGTGTCTTAGTCAGCACCGGCATGAATGCCGCCGGGGAATTATAGATCTGTTCGGAGACGGCTGCATTCAGCGCAGCGATAATGGCCTCATAGACAGGCTGATTCGCCTGGTAAGCCTCCAGCTTTTTCTGGTCTTTGCCGGTCAGTTCCTCGGCGTTTTCCAGTTCATCCACCTTGGACTGGTCATACAGAGAGGACAGCGAACCTTTGGAGAGCATGGCCTCGATCCGTTCCTGCGTAATGGCATAGCTGCGCTGAAGAGGCTGCATCACCGTATATTCCCGGTAAATAAACTCCTCGTTCCGATAGATTTTGCAATATTCGTTCTCTGCGAAATCCGCATACAGTTTGGTAACGGCACTGCGGTCTTCGGGAGAAATTTCGTTTTTCTTATCACCCAGGGCTTTACGCAGTTTTTTGTAGAATGTTGAGGCATCGATCAGCTGAATCTTGCCCTTGCGTTCAGCTCGCTTGTTCTTGGAGAGAACCCAAATGTATGTAGCGATGCCGGTGTTGTAAAACAGGTCTGTAGGCAGCGCAATGATGGCTTCGATCAAATCGTTTTCCAGCATCCAACGGCGGATCTGGCTCTCGCCGGATGCTGTGCCACCGGAGAAGAGTGGGCTGCCGTTTTCGATAATCGCAGCACGACCGAAATTGTCGTCCATTTTGTCGATGGCAGACTGAAGGAACAGCATCTGCATATCGCCGGAACCGGGCAGACCCGCGCCCCAGCGACCGTCAAAGCCTTTCTGATACTCTGCGTTGACGGCATCCTCGACACCTTCGGCAGCGTCCTTGCCGCCCCAGGCAGTGCCGAACGGCGGATTTTCCAGCACGAAGCGCATCTTCGTGCCCTTAAAGCGGTCGGCTTTCATGGTGTCCTGATAGCAGATATTTTCGGCATTCTGTCCCTTGATGAGCATTTCGGCAAGGCACATAGCGTAAGATTCCGGGTTGATCTCCTGTCCGAACAGGCGTACATCGGCAGAGGGATTATAACGCTTGATGAAATTGTACCCGGTGGAGAGCATACCGCCCGTGCCGCAGGCCTGATCCAATATGGTGATGACCTTGCCGTCATCAAATATATCGTCACAGCCTTCGGCAAGCAGAATATTGACCATCAATTTAATAATGTCGCGGCCGGTGTAGTGGTCGCCGGCTTCGGCATTTTCAGAGAACTTACGAATCAGTTCTTCGAAAATATATCCCATCTTCACATTATCAATGGTGCGAGGGTCAAGGTCGAGCTCAGAGAACGCCTTGATGACGGAGAGCAGGCGGTTGTTCTTGTCCATCTTGTCGATTTCTTCGCCGAAGTTCAGACCGCGCTCCTTGGACATCAGAATTTCCAGCACATTTGCGGAAAATCCCTGCAGATAACTCTTAAAATTGGCGGCAATATGGTCTGCGTCATTTACAAGCTCTGCAAGGTCAAATTCACTGGTGTTGTAAAACTGGAAGCCGGAAATGCGATACATCGCCTTTGCCGGGAAATTCGGGTTTGCTTTGAACTGCTCAACGACTTTCTGCTTGGTGGGCGCAAGAGCGCACTCAAAGCGGCGGATGATCGTCATCGGAATGATAACATCCTTGTATTTGTCGCTGCGGTACGGTCCGCGCAGTTTGTTTGCGATGGACCAGATAAAGTTTACTTCGGTGGAAACATCGACAGGCGAATCGTCCCACATTGCATCTATAATCTGCTTATCAGCCATTTGCCGTTTACCTCACTTTTCTTTAAGTAGCCCAAGACTACCTCTATTTTACAACCATATGTGTCCCATAATCAGGACTTTGACCGCTGACCGGTCATCATTTTATTATGCTGACTCTAAAAATCTGTGCTGTTTAACGCAATTAATAAACTAGATTTTAGCGTTATCGTCCCTAAGGAATTCCATTATATCGCCAACATCACAATTTAATGCATCACAGATTTTAAGCAACACTTCTGTGTTAACGTTTTTTCCGTGTCCAAGCTTTGCTACTGATGTAGCACTTATTTCAGCCATCTCGCAGAGTTCTTTTTTCTTTATTCCTCTATCGATTAGCAACTTAAAAAGCTTGTTGTAACTAAAACGCAAACTTTCTTCTTTCGTAATACTCATCAGTTGTTCTCAACCTCCACATCGTTCCAAGTGCGTCCAAATAACGCCCCTTCATCAGCATTAAGTTGTAACACCTTGTTATCTTCCATAATTTTTTGTGCTTTCGGAGTATAGGAGCCTTCCTTATCCATAGCTATAAATACTTGCTTTGGCGTACTTGAATACAGTTCCATGATTTTTTCTATTGCATCATCCTCAATATTTTTTAACATCAAAGAATCGTGGGCAATCACTGGCAATCTGGTCAGTTTCAACATTGCTAAATCAAAAACTACTAAACCCTTATATTGAGCTCCTGTGCCACCGTCTCTCGGCGTGAAGAACGTGTATTTAGATGCGTCTATTATGTTGAGAGTTGGAGCGGTCTTTCGCCCATCGTATATTACATCGTTTATTTCTGTCATTTCTTTATTGATTTTTTGCTGCATTATTGCCATCTGCTCAACTACAAGGCGGTTTAATTCTGCTTCGTAGTCATTTGCTATTACAGACAGTTCTTTCTTTTTCGTGTAATTTTCGTTTGCAGCTTGAAGTTCCTTTAGCTCATTATCGACAGTTGCATACTGGTCTAGTACAGCTTTAGACAAATCGGTTGTTTTGGCTATTTGTGTGATAGAGATTTCTATTTGTGAAATTTCATTCTCAACTAATGAAAGAGTAGCTTGTATATTTTCTTCAGCCTCAGAAAACTCGTTTTTCAAAATATTAGTCAATTGCTTATGAAATCCCTCAATTGCCTCGATTTTTTTCAAATCTACTTCAGGGAAAAAGTGAAGCAAATCATCGTAGTTTTTCTTAAACCCCTTCTTTCCAAGGCCCTGATCGACGTGAAGTGCTCTAAGCTGTGAAAGTAATTGCGAACGTTGTCTTTTAAATTTTGATAGATTTCCTTTCAAAATAGAAAGTTGTTCTGCTTGCATTGAGTCCAAATCTAGCAAGCCACCTGAACTTTTTCGAGCGAGTTCCTCAATCTGATTAGCTAATTCATTGATGCGATTTTGGTTTTTGTTAAATTCAGTCTGCTTTGTGACAAATGGAATATACCGATATTTCTGAGCCTTTTTAAAGGTTGAATATCTATCTTTAGCATCTGCAGCGATTTTTGATTGAGCCTCTATCCCAGAATACAAATCGGTCAGTTTCAGCAATCCTTCAATTGCCGCTTTTGCCGTCTCTTGTTTTGATTGGTGTAGTGGGCGTTCTTCATCAAGCGATTCTCTTTTGTAAATGCGCATAAAACGTCCTATAGCATTCCTAAAAGTTAGCCCAATCAAATCCATATTATAATTTACTTGCAAAAAGGACAGATATTGCGTTAATGAAATCAATCCATCATCAAGCGGGTGGTAATTATTGTCACATTTTTGGATATTTTTGTAATCTACATTGGAGCGCGAGAAAAAATGCATTCCATCTTTAAAATGAAAAGCAAAACAAATTCTATGCTCACCAACCTCTGTTTGCACATCGGTCAATTTTTCAACATAATCATCGCCGCCAAAAGCAAAGTCGATGATCATAAGGAATGTGGATTTACCTATTGAATTTGAGCCATTCGAACTTCCCATAACTGTATTTAATCCAGCGTGGAGCGAAATACGACCACGAGGAATGCCATGATTTATGAACTTGTCACACATAATTTCAACCAACATAATGGAGTACCAGCCCTTCTTCATATAATTCAATCTTACCCAGAGCATATAAGCAGTCTAGTATTTCTAAAAATTCCCCAACATCTGAAACTTTGGATTTAACATTTTTATATAAGGTACTTGGAGTTAAATCCTCAATTTCCAAATATGACAAGATTATTGGAAACTTAGCCAAAATACTAACTTGATAAGGAGTTACTTTACTTGGAAATTTCACGGAACACCTCGCAGTTCTGTATAAAAAACGCAACCACAATATGACAGGCACGCATATTTTTACTTCCAACACCTGATTTATTTTTTATCCATTCAGCCAACCCGTTTACGATTTCATCTTGTGAAAGAAGTCCGTTGTCCAATTTTTGGTATGCCAGCTTAACCTCAGATGCAATCAAATTAAAATCACCGGTACCATCTCTATCCATTGTGGAAAAAATATTGTTTATGTAATTGTAGTATCGTAAGACTCGTGTTATCTCATCATTCTTTAAAAGATGATTTTCTGGAAGAATCTTCTGATCGAGATGTAGCGCTTCGAGTGGAAGTTCAATTAGTTTTGCATCGTCTGTTATTCCTGCAAGTCCATATAGAACATCCTGTATTTCATCTTCAAGTGCAATGTCATTTATATCTAGAAGTAAATGATGTGTCGAGGCTAGTTGGTCTTTAAGGTTTTTTAATTTTGTATAATCTTCAACAGTTGGTTCAGTAGCGTACTCTTCAGCGTGATCGCAGCATAAAGCGATTTTATTACTGGGAGCATCGACTTTTTGGGGCTTTTTTATCAAAGAAAATTCTGAATTACTTTCAGAAAAATTGTCTGGGTAAATGTTTACGACTTTATATTTCTTTACTGGTGTATTCTTTACATATTTTATAAGCGGTTGATGACAAATAGGACATTCATAATTTGATTCAGCTAATAACGGAATATCGTCACTGACGAGCGGCATATCAGACAAACGGTTTTCGCGATTTATTACATACAAAAGTAAATTACCAAGGAACTCGGACTCTTTGCCTGAGTCGAGAAGAGCTAATAGTTCCTTTTTCTTTTTTGCAGCAATCACGTCATCTGAGTCAATCGCTCTTCGCATTGCTTCAAACATATCATCGCTGGTGATTGCATTCATATAAGGGATTATCTTTGTTTCACAGTGTTTCTGAGCATCAGCGATGATTTGCTTTGTGGTGCAGGCATTCTTTATTGCCTTAGGAACATCTACTTTTCGCTTAAGAAGGTCACTGATTAGTGATGGCGCAATATTTATAGAATTGCCTTTTCTGTCAACAACACTTGCCTTTTCAGTGATCCAACCTAATAAAAGTTCAACAATGTCTTTGTCATCATTTGGGGGCTGCATAGCACTTTGAAGGCATCTAACAAATTCAGCAAAACAAAGTTCAGTCATTGTAACTTTCCTTTCTATCTTGAATTTTACTCTAATTTCACTCGAAATTCTCACTAAATACTTTTGGGCTGAATTCTTCTATAATAGAAGAGTAAGAAAGCTTCGCACAGTTAGAACTGAAGCTCAAGATTTTTTTACATATATTATACCACAAATCTTCGCAAAAGTCCATATTATTTTGCAAACACAAAAGAAAAGTTTGATATTGCTGAAAATCTTGTAAATGCAAAGTGGTGGAACCTAAAAATGTCAGACCGATGAATACAAGTTTTAAAAATGTGAAAAAAGACGTTTATAGAACAAAGCGGATTACACTATGGATTTTTGTAAACTATAAATTTCTTATCTTTACAATAAAAATCTGCAGTTTTTTGCAGTCAGCCTTGACTTACTATATTTTTGCAGTAAATTGCAGTCCGCTGCGATTTATAATATATCTTTTATCTGATGTAAAAATCAGATAAACGGCTCAATCGGAAAGTTCCGTAGAGCCTACAAATATCAAATCATGCCAGAGTGCGCAATCTTGGCAGGATATCTCATAGGTCAGTTCGCTGTGATAAAGACGGCCGAACGCCCTGCGACGAGATACCCTTACCTTGCTACGCTCTTTTTGGCTTTGCGGGTCTGCGTGTATCTTAAACGCAGACCTATTTTTATTCTGCCATGATTGCCCTCCGGCGCAGGAGGCAAATCATGAAAATCAAAATGCGTTATGACAACACTTATCAGACTCTTGAAGTCGATGCCGAGAAAATGTGGGTCAGCCTGTCACTTGAGGCTGGGGCGAACATTACGCAGGAGGAAAAGGAACAGCTTATTCAGGATAAGATTGAGGAGATATACAATAAACCGGAATACAATAGCTGGCATAAGTTGGACAGGCATAGAGGTGAACCTAAAAGATCGTTTAGAAAAGACGATGAAGAGGCAGATAACAGCGATGGGCTCGACCTCATTCCTGATTATTCCAACGAGGAGCGGCGTGAACGTAAGGAAAATTACGAAGAGGTTTGTCAGAAATTGCGTTCTCTGTTGAAACCCGAATACGCAGAGGTCATTATTGCAGTCATTCTCGATGGCAACACTCCCGAAGAATACGCTGCTGAAATAGGGGTACATAGGGACACAGTCTACAAGCGCCTTCAGCGTGCAAAAAAGAAATGTGCGAAAATCTGGTGAACTGTCCAATCTGGCAGTTTGCCGTGGCTATTAGGCAGAGGGTAACCTCAAGATTTATTATTAGGAGGTCATTTTTATGTATGACATGAAGATTTATGAGAATCCGGAATTCGGGGTCGTTCGTACTTTTGAAATAGAGGGCACTCCGTATTTTTCCGGTAAGGACGTCGCTGATGCACTTGGATATGCCAATCCACAAAAAGCACTTAGGGATCATGTCGATGAGGATGATAAGACGGTGAACGAATCGTTCACCGTTAACGGAACAATGGGAATTCTTATCAACGAAAGCGGTATGTACAGCTTAGTTCTTTCCAGCAAGCTTCCGAATGCGAGAAAGTTTAAGCGCTGGGTAACAAATGAGGTACTCCCGACAATCCGGCGGCACGGCGTATACGCTGTGGACGAGCTTCTTGAAAACCCGGATATGCTGATAGCCGCCCTTACCGAACTGAAAGCGGAGCGTGAACATAGAAAACTGCTCGAGCATACGGTAGCTGTGCAGAATCAGCAGATTTCCGAGATGAAGCCCAAGGCATCGTACTACGATGTCGTACTTAACTGCAAGGATCTTGTCGCAATTTCAACTATCGCAAAGGATTACGGCTGGAGTGCAAATCGAATGAACCGTTATCTTTACGAAAAGGGTGTTCAGTTTAAGCAGGGTAATAAAATCTGGCTGCTTTATCAGAAGTACGCCGAAAAAGGGTACACCAGCACAAAGACTCATAGTTATCCCGGCAATGATGGAGCTGTTCATACCAGGGTACACACCTATTGGACACAGCAGGGCCGACTGTTTATTTACGGACTTCTCAAAGAGAATGGCATACTGCCAATTATGGAACGGGAGGTCAGTGTTGAAGATTGACATTTACAATTCCGAACGCTATTATGACCCGACACCATATGCTGCACTAACAAATATACTGAGTCAGGAGGAGGCTGCTCTCAGGGCAGCCGCTCCGGGCGGCGATGGGTTTAGACCTGTTGTTTATGTATGCAGCCCTTATTCCGGGAATATTGAAGAGAATGTATGTAACGCAAGACGGTATTGCCGTTTTGCGTTGGAAAGCCGGGCTATTCCGATTGCGCCGCATTTGCTATATCCGCAGTTCATGAATGATAGCGACCCTGCGGAGCGATATCTCGCAACACATACCATAAATTATGTTTTGCTCGGAAAATGCCGCGAGCTGTGGGTGTTCGGCGATGTTATCAAAGAGAGAATGGAGTCTGAAATAAGGCTTGCAAAGCACTGGGATAAGACTATTCGCTATTTTACAAGTGAACTAAAGGAGGTCAAAAGATGAATTTCACACTCTATACAGCAAATTGCGTTGGGAATCCGCAGAACAATTTGTATCCGAACAGACTTGTAATCAGCAATGCAGATGATATGAGAACGGCTGTTGCCTACGATCATGTGTGCGCAGAATTCAGAAATTCTCGTCGTAATAATTATGACTTTCTTTCTTCCGATAATATCCCAATGGACTGCGACAATGACCACTCCGATGATCCGAGCGACTGGGTAACTCCGCTTGAGGTGGCAATGGCTTTTCCAGGAGTGGAGTTCGTGGTCGTGTACAGCCGCAATAATATGCTTATGAAAAGCGGCAAATCGCCTCGTCCGAGATTTCATGTGTACTTTCCTACACAGCCGATTACGGACAGCGCAGAATACACAGCCTTGAAGAAGCGCATTGCGGCGGAATTTCCGTATTTCGATAAGAACGCTCTCGACAGCGCAAGACTGCTTTTCGGAGTTCCGATACCGCAGGTTGAAATATACAACGGCGATATGTCTGTCGTAGATTTCCTCGACAATGAGGATTTTGAACAGTGGGACAATAACAGTGCGAGTGTACCCGAGGGCAGCCGCAACAGCACTATGTCACATTACGCAGGGCGCATTATAAAGCGGCTCGGGAATACAGACGAGGCATACAAACAGTATCTGAAACAGGCTGAAAAGTGCAACCCTCCGCTTGACAATTCGGAGCTTCAGACAATCTGGAACAGCGCTGTCAAATTCGGAAGAAAGGTCGCAAAGCAGGACGGATATATCCCACCCGAGAAGTATGATTCCGGTTTTGATCTCAAGCCCGAAGATTACTCAGATATAGGACAGGCTAAAGTCCTCGCCAGAGAGTACGGCGGCGAACTTGTATTCACGGACGCAACGGATTATATGCGTTATGATGGGACCCGCTGGGCGGAGTCAAAGCAGCTTTCTGTCGGAGCCTGCGAGGATTTTCTTGACAAACAGCTCACCGAAGCTAAAACCGCTCTGGAAAAGGCGCAGCAGGCTCTTATGAAATCCGGTATAGACAGGGAAACTGTCATGTCCGGCGGCAAGGCTCTTGAAAAGGCAATAGACGAGAAAAGCGAGAAAGCCTTTGCTGAATACATGACGGCACTTGTGTACAAGTCATTTGTAATGAAACGCAGGGATATGAAGTATATCACTTCCGCACTGCAGGCGGCAAAGCCTATGCTGTTGCGGAATATTAAGGATTTTGATTCGCAAGAATTTCTGCTGAATACTCCGGCGGCTACATACGATTTGCAAACCGGGACAAGCTCGGAGCACTCCGCAGATGACCTCATAACCAAGGTGACTGCTGTATCTCCCGGTGACGATGGTATGGATATCTGGCTTGAAGCAGTGAACAGCTTTTTCTGCGGTGACAGCGAACTTGTCGAATATGTTCAGCAGATAGTAGGTCTTGCGGCAATCGGAAAGGTCTACATGGAAGCGCTGATTATTTCTTACGGTGAGGGCCGCAACGGTAAGAGTACGTTTTGGAATACGATTGCACGGGTACTTGGTTCGTACAGCGGCAGTATATCCGCCGATGCCCTCACGGTTGGCTGTAAGCGAAATGTCAAGCCCGAGATGGCTGAACTTAAGGGAAAACGGCTTGTTATTGCGGCAGAACTGGAAGAGGGTATGCGGCTTAATACCTCGGTGGTAAAGCAACTGTGTTCCACCGATGAGGTTTCCGCAGAAAAGAAGTATCGCGATCCATTCAGATATACTCCCACGCACACGCTTGTGTTGTATACCAATCACCTTCCGAGGGTCGGAGCAAATGACGAGGGTACATGGCGCAGGCTTATAGTTATACCGTTCAATGCGAAAATCGATGGCAATTCTGACATCAAAAATTATGCGGATTACCTCGCTGAAAAGGCAGGCGGTGTTGTGCTTTCTTGGATCATTGAGGGAGCAAGAAAGGTGATCGAATGCAATTTCAAGCTGAAAATTCCGCAGTGCGTCAGTGACGCAATATCTCACTATCGGGAAAATAACGACTGGCTTTCCATGTTTATTGAGGACTGCTGCGAGGTTGACCCATCATATACGCAGAAGTCGGGCGAGCTTTACCAGGAGTACCGTGCATACTGTGCAAGAACAGGAGAATACACAAGAAGCACCACAGATTTCTATACCGGACTTGATACTGCAGGGTTTGAAAAACGAAAATCCAAAACGGGTGTTATGGTCTACGGAATCCGCTTGAAATCTGACTTTATAGCAGATTGAAAACCATAAGGGTGCAGGTCGGTGAAGGTCTTAGTATAAAATCCCCTTTAGGGCAGTTTTATTAACAAAAAATACCTTATAGAGAGTTTTATGAAATGAGGTTCACCGACCTGCACCATTGAAGAACAAGGAGCAAAAAATGCGTGAGAAACAGATAGAACAGAAGCTGGTGCAGGCGGTCAGAAAAATTGACGGTATGTGTCTGAAATTCGTTTCACCAAATTTTGATGGAATGCCGGACAGATTGATACTTCTTCCGGGCGGCAAAATTGCCTTTGCAGAACTGAAATCTCCCGGCAAAAAGCCACGTCTCCTGCAAATCGCAAGGCACAAAGTATTGATGAAACTTGGCTTCCGGGTGTATGTCATTGACAGCGCAGAACAGATAGGAGAAATTCTTGATGAAATACAGTCCACATGATTATCAGCGGTATGCCGCCGAGTTCATAATCACCCACCCCATTTCAGCGCTTCTGCTGGATATGGGACTTGGCAAGACGAGCATTACTCTGACAGCAATAAACGACCTGCTTTTTGACAGCTTTGAAATACATAAAGTCTTGGTGGTAGCACCACTTCGTGTGGCTCGTGATACCTGGTCGGCTGAAATCGAAAAGTGGGAGCATTTGAAAAATCTGCAGTACAGTGTGGTTGTCGGACCGGCGCAGGAGCGTCTGAAAGCCCTATGCACTCCCGCAGATATCTACATCATCAACCGTGAGAATATACAGTGGCTTGTCGAGGAGAGCGGTCTGACATTTGATTTCGATATGGCGGTCATTGATGAGTTGAGTTCATTCAAGAATCACCAGTCGAAACGGTTCAAGGCTTTTATGAAAGTCAGACCGAAGTTGAAACGGATAGTCGGACTTACGGGAACTCCCGCTAGTAACGGCTTGATGGACTTGTTCGCGGAGTTCAAGCTGTTGGATATGGGAGAACGGCTCGGCAGGCTTATCGGGCAGTACAGAAATGCGTATTTTCAGCCGGACAAGCGAAACGGAATGGTTGTATACAGCTACAAACCTTTACCCGATGCGGAACAGCGAATTTATGACAAAATCTCCGACATCACGATTTCCATGAAAGCCACCGATCACCTTAAAATGCCCGAACTCATAAGCGCGGAATACATGGTTCAGCTTTCCGAAAATGAAAAGGAGAAATACGACCGTTTGAAGAAAGACCTCATTTTTTCCACTGAAGATAACGAAGTGACTGCGGCAAACGCCGCTTCGCTCTCAAATAAGCTGTCGCAGATGGCAAACGGAGCGGTTTACTCAGATGACGGAGAAACGGTTCACATACACGACCGAAAGCTGGACGCTTTGGAGGATATAATCGAAAGCATGAACGGCAGACCGCTGCTTGTGGCTTACTGGTTCAAGCACGACCTCGAACGTATAAAAAAGCGGTTTGAAATTCGAGAGATTAAGTCAAGCGAGGATATCTCCGACTGGAACAGCGGAAAAATCCCTGTGGCTCTTATCCACCCTGCGTCAGCCGGGCACGGATTGAACCTGCAAAGCGGCGGTTCGACCCTGGTGTGGTTTGGGCTTACATGGAGCCTTGAACTGTACCAGCAAACAAATGCCCGCTTGTGGCGGCAGGGTCAGACTGCGGATACCGTGGTCATTCAACACATAATCGCCAAAAGCACTATCGACGAGCAGATTATGAAAGCACTGAAAACAAAGGACACAACGCAGGCGGCGCTTATTACCGCAGTGAAAGCAGAGGTACATAAATGAATCCATACAAGGAACTGGCAAACGCCATAATCGTACAGGCGGTTAAGGATTACCGTGACGCCGCAGAGCGTCTGCGTTACACTCCGGACGACAAATCGGCGCAGCATGATAAGCGGAATATCGAGAAATTCTTTCGTTCAAACTGGTTTTCGATACTTTCGGATTTGAACGGAGAACTGCTTCTGAAAAAGCTAAAAGAGGAGGTTTCGGCATGACGGCAAAGGAATATCTCGGACAAGCATACAGAATAGATCAGCGTATCAACAGCAAGATGGAGCAGATAGCTTCGCTGAACCTGCTTGCGCAGAAAGCGATTACGGTTTTCAACGATATGCCCGGCAACTCCACCCGCAATATTCACCGCATGGAGGACGTCATAATCAAAATCGTGGATATGGAGAGCGAGATAAACGTTGACATGGATAGCCTGGTTGACCTCAAAAAGGAGATCGCCGGAGTGATTCGCGGTGTTTCAAATCTCGAATATCAGACGTTACTTGAACTGCGGTATCTGTGTTTCAAAACATGGGAGCAGATAGCCGTTCAGATGGGATACGGCATTGATAATGTCTACAAAATGCACCATAAAGCAATGCGAGAGATTGTTGTTCCGGAAACTTTACAGTAAAATCAACTGTTTTACAGTAGCCCCTTTGTGGTATGATATAATCAGCAAAGAATACAGAGAAAGCCTTGTAGGTCATAACACCCGCAAGGCTCTTTGTGTGTCTGCATGAAAAAGCAGAGATAATATCATTTTCAAGAATTATAGAAAGAAATCGTGCGATTTGAGGAGATGAATCCCATGCCCAGACGACCGCAGCGACCGTGTTCCTACCCTGGCTGCCCGAACAGATGTGACGGGCAGTACTGCGAGGAACATTCAAAGCTAATGAACCGCCGCTACAACAAGTTCGTCCGCTCCGCTGACAGCAACAAGAAATACGGCAGAGCGTGGCGAGAAATACGCAGTCGGTACATTTCGGCGCACCCGTTGTGCGAGCTGTGTCTGAAATACGGTCGGCTTACTCCCGTGGAGGAGGTACACCACATTGTTCCCGTATCACGCGGCGGCAGCAACGATTTCAGCAATCTGATGTCGCTATGCAAGTCTTGCCACACGAAGTTACACCACAATCTCGGGGACAGATAGGGGCGGTAGAAATCTCTGTGACTTTTATCACGGACAGCGGCCCGGGGCTTCGTGTGCAAAAATCGGGGTTCAAACGGGGTATTAAACCATGAATATATTTTCGGACGGTGTGAACCGTCCTTTTTTCTTGTCCTGCGGAGGTGAAAAACATGGCTAAGGACGGCACAAACAGAGGCGGCAGACGGGTACGCGCCGGAGATAAACCCGCTCCTGCCGCAGAGAAAAAGCAGAAAGGACTTCCGGTAAAAATCATGAGCAACGATGTACCCACGCTTGACACTGCGGAACTTGAAGCGGTCGACCTGCCGGAGGGAGCTGTGCTGAATGGTGCGGATATGCCGAAGCCCAGCGATTATCTGTCTGCTCGGCAAAAGAACGGAGTTCCCCTCGGCGCTGACGATATATACCGAGAAACCTGGCTGTGGCTTAAACAGCGTAATTGCGAGAACCTCGTAAACAAGCGGCTCATTGAAGCCTACGCACAGGCATACGCAAGATACATTCAATGCGAGGAAGCAATCAGCACTTACGGCTTGCTCGGCAAGCACCCGACCACGGGCGGCGTTATTGCTTCACCGTTCGTGCAGATGTCGCAGCAGTTTCAGAAGAACGCAAATCTCATCTGGTATGAAATTTACGGAATAGTCAAGGAGAACTGCACCGAACCTGTCGGTGATGATTTGAACGACGCTATGGAACGTTTGCTTCGTTCAAGGAAAGGATAACGCTATGTCAAAGGACACCATCGAATTTTTCAAGGAACTGAAAAGCAACCGACCTAACCTCACGGTACAGCAATACCGAACGATTAAAGGACAGGCTGTTAAAGGCAATATTGCGGACGCTCGAAAAGGCTTGCATAAGGTTCTGAAAAGGAGGAACGCCAGATGAATACGACTACCGAAATGCAGCTTGTCCAGATAGACAAGCTGATACCATACGTCAACAACGCCCGGACCCACTCACCGGAACAGCTGAACAAGCTGCGTTCATCGCTGCGGGAATTTGGCTTTATCAATCCCGTTATCATCGACAGGGATTTCAATGTTATCGCCGGCCATGGCAGAATACTTGCTGCGAAAGCCGAGAATATCTCCGAAGTACCCTGTGTGTTTGTGGATTATCTTACGCCCGCGCAGAAGAAAGCGTACATAATTGCGGATAACCGAATGGCTCTTGACGCAGGCTGGGACGAGGAAATGCTGAAAGTTGAAATCGAAGCATTGCAGGCTGACGATTTCGACCTCGGTCTGACGGGCTTTGATGAAAAGGAACTCGCCGCATTCTTTGACGATGATTCCGATACCAAGGACGATGATTTCGATGTTGATGGTGAATTGGAAAAACCTTGCATAACAAAAGCAGGCGACCTCTGGCTGCTCGGAAATCACAGACTTGTCTGCGGCGACAGTACAAAACCCGAAACTTACGAACTCCTTATGAACGGAAAGCAGGCAAATCTTGTGGTTACCGACCCGCCCTACAATGTGAATTATGAGGGCTCGGCGGGAAAAATCAAGAACGACAATCTCGAAAACGAGAAGTTCTACCAATTTCTGCTTGACGCTTTCACCTGCATGGAGAAAGCTATGGCGAACGACGCAAGCATCTATGTTTTCCACGCAGATACAGAGGGGCTTAACTTCCGCAAGGCATTTGCTGACGCGGGATTTTACCTTTCCGGGACTTGTATCTGGAAGAAGCAGTCGCTTGTTCTTGGGCGCTCGCCGTATCAGTGGCAGCATGAGCCGTGCCTGTTCGGCTGGAAGAAGAACGGCAAACACCAATGGTACTCCGACCGCAAGCAGACTACAATATGGGAGTTCGACAAGCCGAAAAAGAACGGCGACCACCCGACAATGAAGCCCATTCCGCTTATTGCGTATCCCATAAAGAATTCAAGCATGAGCAACTGTATCGTTCTCGACCCGTTCGGCGGCTCTGGCAGTACGCTTATCGCCTGTGAGCAGACAAAGCGAATTTGCCACACCATCGAGCTTGACGAAAAATACTGCGATGTTATCGTGAAACGGTATATTGAGCAAGTCGGCTCGGCAGACGGTGTGTTTGTGGTGCGGGACGGAAAGACGGTGGTTTATTCAGAACTGGAGGTTGTCGATGAAGAATGAACTCACGCTCGGCAGCCTTTTTGACGGCAGCGGTGGTTTCCCGCTCGGAGGAATGCTTGCTGGCATTACTCCGCTATGGGCTTCGGAAATCGAGCCGTTCGCTGTCCGGGTAACAACGAAAAGGCTGCCGCAGATGAAGCACTACGGAGATGTGTCCTCGCTGAACGGAGCAGATTTGCCGCCCGTGGATATAATCACATTCGGCAGTCCGTGCCAGGACATGAGCATTGCCGGAAAACGCAGCGGTCTTGACGGTTCACGGTCGAGCCTGTTCTATGAAGCGGTCAGAATTATAAAAGAAATGAGGTGCGCTACCAATGGCAAATATCCAAGGTTCTGCGTGTGGGAAAATGTCCCCGGAGCGTTCAGTTCCAACAAGGGCGAGGATTTCCGGTGCGTCCTTGAAAGCCTGTGCAGGGTCAGGGACGAAACCGTTTCTGTTCCTCGACATGAGAAATGGTCAGCCGCAGGCAACATCGTGGCAGACGGTTTCTCAATCGCCTGGCGAGTGCTTGACGCGCAATACTGGGGAGTACCCCAGAGAAGAAAACGCATCTTCCTTATCGCAGATTTTGATAGCGAATGCGCCGGAAAAATACTGCTTGAGTCCGAAGGCTTGTCGGGGTATTCTGCAGAGGGCTTCAAAGCGTGGCAAAGAGCTGCCGCCGCTGCTGAAAGCGGCTCTGGAACGGCAGGCGCAGTCTGCTTGAACGACCAGGGCGGTCAGTCCATAGAAATATCGCACGATATAACCGCAACTCTTCGTGCGGAAACACACGGCCACCCTCCCTGCGTTATGGACTCGGCGGTATATGAAAATCATTCGCAGGACACAAGGTACACTGGTCCGCTTGAGGTCGCTCCGACTGTAAGTTCAACTTACGGCATGGGCGGCAACAATCAGCCGTTTGTGGTTGAAGATACTCGCTGTTTTGATGTTCGTTTCACATCTGACGGCACGAAAAATGCGCGGCAGAACTGCTATGAAACGGATACATCACGGACAATAGATACGGGCGGTAATTCTCCCGATTCAAACCAAGGCGGTGTGGCAGTCGTAGCCGTCCAGGGTTCAATGATAGGCAGAGCCGAGAAAAACGGACCGCAAGGCAGTGGCGTGAACGAGGACGTTTCTTTCACGCTGAATGCAACCGACCGCCATGCAGTCGCATTTTCGCAGGACAGCTACACGAAGTACAGCGAAAACGATAAATGCGGTGCGCTTCGAGCCGCAGGTGGAATGTACGGAGGAGGCTCTGAAACGCTTGTTTACAGCACAAGCAAGAATTCCTACCACACCGAAGCCAAGGAGAATCTCGCAAACACGCTTGTCGCAAGCGATTACAAAGACCCGCTGACCGTGAATTCTCCGGAATACATAGTCCGCAGGCTTACTCCAACCGAGTGCTCCCGTTTGCAGGGATTTCCCGACTGGTGGTGCGCAGATCTCGGAACGGACGAGCCGACAGAGGAAGAACTGACATTCTGGAAAGATGTGTTTGAAACACACAGAAGAATAACCGACAGCGTAGTCAAGCCGAAGTCCGACAAGCAGATCCGTGCATGGCTGAAAAATCCCCACAGCGACTCTTCCGAGTACAAGCTGTGGGGAAATGGTGTTGCTCTGCCGTGTGTTTACTTTGTCCTTTCAGGGATTGTATGGGTCAGTTCTTGCTTGAATTAGCGTTGCCTGGCTCATCGCCGAGCACGATTTTTCCGTGCTTTTCTTCAAACTTTTCTATACACTCACGAATCAGAACAATGATTTGCCCATTTGCGGAACGAGCCTCATAATCGGCAACGTAATGCAGTTTGTCGAGCATTTCATCGTCAATTCTGATGGATAAACTCTTGATAGCCATAAAACTCCTCCTGTTTATATCCGATATATGTTTATTTTAACATCATAATGTGCTATAATGTATGATGTGAGTTCAAAGTGCGTTCATAATGCGTTTATAAGGAGGGCAACATGAAAGTAGCTGTAATTGGTTCAAGAGGGCTGAGCGTGAGTGATTTAGGCAGATATCTCCCCGAAAATACCACGGAAATCGTGTCCGGCGGCGCTAAAGGAGTGGATACTTCCGCAAGGGAGTATGCTTTGGTGCACGGAATAAAGCTGACGGAGTTCCTGCCGGAATACACAAGGTTCGGCAGGAGCGCTCCGCTGAAACGGAACATCACGATAATCGAGTATTCGGATATCGTGCTTGCATTCTGGGATGGAAAATCACGAGGTACGAAATTTGTCATTGACAACTGCCGCAAACTCGGCGTGGAAGTCAGAGTTTACATTATAGACTAATAGTTGAGCCGTACATTGTGCATAACGCAGAATGTGCGGCTTTCTGTTAAAAACCGTTGACTTATCCCCCTATTCGAGTAAAATGTGTAGTACCGAAAGGAAATGGAGGTACATACAATGACAATTTACTATAAGGCACAGGACAGAAAACCGCTTGTGAAAGCCATCAGCGAGTTCACGGGAGAGGATGCAGTTTACATGAGAACCCCGACCTACGCTTACCGAATCGACTATTTCACGGTGACCCGTGAGGGCAACCTTGAATTTGACGACAGAGCCGACAGTGAGGAAATCGAGGGACTAATTGAATTCCTTGCAGAGCGTGGATTCATTGCCGAAGTTGCCGACACAAGCGCCACAGAGCAGCCGGAAACGGCAAGCGAGAAAGTACCCGCAGACACCGACAGCGCCGAACACGGCGAATCTGTGGGGCTTACGGTGGAAGTTCCGCTTGAGGGTACTGCGGTGGATAACCTTACCAAGCTGCTCGAAGCCAAAGGCAGACTTATCCGCAGAGCCTTAGCGGTGGAGAGCCTGCCGATTGAGGTCACGGACAGCACGGTGAAGTTTCCCTGGTTCGCAGACTGCAGCGCTGACGAATTTAAGGCTTACACGCACTTCGTTTCGGCGCTCTGCGAACTTGCCGCAAGTGCAAAGCGGGTCACGGCAAAGGAAAAGGAAACCGACAACGACAAGTACGCTTTCCGCTGCTTTCTCCTGCGACTGGGGTTCATCGGCTCGGAGTACAAAGCAGAGCGGAAGATACTGCTGAGAAATCTCACAGGCTCATCGGCTTTCAGGAATGGAGGTGCTGCAAATGAAGTTTCCGAGTAAAGCAACAATCGAACAGTACCGCCGAGAGTACCCAGTCGGCTGCCGTGTGGAACTGGTTTCAATGGACGATTTCCAGGCGCCGCCGATAGGTACTCGCGGCACGGTTCGAGGGGTCGATGACGCGGGAAATCTGCTTGTTCGGTGGGATAACGGCTCGGGACTGAACGCTGTCCTCGGTGTTGATGAAGTTCAGAAAATCCGTGGCTGATATACACAATTTCAGCGTGTGTATTTCGTTCAAT